>Ga0315908_10002265_pt1 | contig 14151 bp, 5 predicted proteins | sample LakEriMetagenome_12_FD_203520 | JGI IMG/M metagenome (GOLD analysis project Ga0315908, IMG submission 203520) | Freshwater fungal communities from buoy surface, Lake Erie, Ohio, United States - Buoy 4 MA124 | ecosystem: Environmental > Aquatic > Freshwater > Lake > Lake biofilm | place: USA...
ATTTTTATCTATTTTTATTTTATTAATAAATATTTATTAATGATTATTTATTCAATAGATATTATTAAAATCAGGATGAAAATTATACAAATGAGGTAGAAACATTAAATTACAGAGCTCCTGAATTAATATTAGGAGAATAATAATATTAAACCGAAATTGATATTTGGTCTTTAGGTTGTATTTTGTATGAACTTTATACTGGAAATTAACTATTTTAATCAAATCATGAAGTTTCTCTTATTTTTGACTAATTTTAATTGATGGGCACTCCAACTGATGAACAATTTGGAATTAATAAAGTTAAAACTTTAAAAAATTATAGCTAAAACTTCCCTAAGTTTAAGTCAAATTATTAATAGTTATTAACAAGCGCATTTTAAGGTGATAAAATTGCATTTGATTTATTTTTAAGTATGATATAAATTGTAGCAAAAAAAAGAGCTCATATTGTAGATATTATTTAACATTAATATTTCTAAGATTTATTAATTTGATTTTTTTATTATTTTTATTATTTTATATATTAGATTTATATAATAAAAAATAATAAAAATTAATATTATGGGAAATTCAATAACTGATAATTTAATATGCAATAAAATAAAAAACAAAAAATTTTCAATTAAATTAGATAAAAATAATGGAATTTCCGAAAAATAATAATAATATAATGATTTAATGGGACTAGCTTTTAATTAAAGTATAGATAATGAGTCAAGATTAAAATATTTAATTAAAGCAAAAAGTTTAAAAAATAAATTTTAATCATTGAAATCTTTTAAATAAGGAAATACATTATAAAATAAATTATAAGTAGATTTTAAATCTACAAAAAATTTAGAAAAAATACTTAATTAGTTAAACTTATAAATTGATAATCCTTCTTAAAATTAGTAAAGTATTTATATGTTGGAGAAAATAGAAAAAATAAATTTATAATATGTTGATAGTATTGGAACTTTTTTCAAAAAAAGTAATTATATAATTATTAATAATTTAGCTTTTAAATTATTGAAAAATTTTGAAACTCTTGATACAGATTTCAGATTAAATTTAAAAGAAAAAATATTGATGATTTTGAGATATATTTCATTTGAATATTTGAACTGAGCCAAATAGAATTAAGTTCCTTTAACTACATAATATTGTGAAGAAACAAAGAAAATAATTGAAAAATGGGTTGATTTTATTCCAAGATGTGAAAATAAATTAGTTTTATCAGATTCATTATATGAAATTGAATTATTATAATGTATAATAAATGAAATGCCAGATCCTTAAAATATTTATGAAAGACTTAATCTTGGTGAGCATCTTGATACTGTTTTAGGAAATGTTTTAAGTTTGAATTTAAAAGATGCTGTATTAGATTTTATGGAGTCAGTTGGGACTGAAATTGTTTATTAATTTAAAGAATATGTTTTGTCAAAATTAAGATAAAATGTTTTGGATATGATTTTGAAAATTAATATTTTAAGTCAAATGACTATTTAAAATCAATAAAATATTGTTTAATTCAATTCTTTTTTAAATGAAATTTAAAATAGCTTTTATTCAAGATTTGTAGATTGGAAAGTTTTTTACAAATTATTAAAAGAGTCAGAAAATATTTTTTTCAATTTATAAAATGATTGTGATAAAATCAGTTTATTAATTGGAGATCCTTGAAAATCTGATTAAGGAATTATAAGATTTGCTTGTTTTGATAAGATTGGAATTTCTAAAATTGATAATTGGAGAATTAGATATGAAACTATATAATTTTTTTCTAGAATTTGGAAATCATAACCAGACAATAAAATAAAATAAATTATTTAAGCTGTTATTAATTGTGTTACAAAGATTGAAGATGATGAATAAGTGATATAATTATTAAATAATAAAATATTTATGATTATTAGGACTTAATAAATTGAATAGAATAATAATGATTTTAAGGGTTCAAATTTAGTTAAATAATTTTTAAAATAAATGATTGAAAATAAAAATCATTAAATTAAAAATGAAATATAATAAGAAAACTAAATTTTATAAGATTAATAATTTCTAAAAAAACAGCTTGAGTATTTAAGTAAAATTTAAGAAGATTCAGAAAAAGATGAAAATTAAAATTATTCTTTAAATGTATAACTTATTATTAATCATTACATATATTTTATAATAATAATATAAATTCAATTAAAAATGATCAAAATATTAATAGATAATTATAAATTTATTAATTTTTAACTAATAAATATACAAAATAGATTTTTATTTAAGCAAATTTAGAAAATTCAAAATAAAACTATAATTAGGCAATTAAATTATTTTAATAATATTTAGAAATTTAAATAACAGAATTCGGGAAAAATTCATAAGAAGTCTTTAAAATTTTATATTTGATAGCTGAGGCTCAATACAATAATTAATAATTTAAAGAATCTAATTTAACAATTTAAATGATAAATGAAATAGACAATCAAATAATTAATCAAAAAGATTTAATAAATATACTAAATTTATAAGGTAAATTTTATATAATATTATTTGTATTAAAGGTTATAATTATTAGTCATTATTATTGTATAAAGAATCCATATATTGTTTTTAATAAGCTGAAATAATTGCATTAAAAATATTTGATTCAAAAGATGTAATTTTAGAAAAAATTTATATTAATTTGGGTAAATTCTTTATAATAATTATAAATATTTAGCTGATTTATATTTTAATTAAAAATTTTACGAAAATGCATAAGATTATTATTTGAAAATTATTAAAGTTGATCAAATTGAAATTGCTTAAGAAAATATAATTCTAGTATCTCATTTAAAAAATTTAGGATATACATATTATAAATAGTAAAATTATTAAGAAGCTTTAAATATATTTAATAAAGCAATCAAAATAATTTAAAATAATTGAGTTGATAATGACATAATCTTATCATAAATTTATCAAAATATAGGTATTATTTTGCATTTACTATATTTTAATAATAAATAAATATTTAAAATTTAGGAAATTTATAGAATAAATAATAAAATTATCAAGAAGCAATAAATTATTTTGAAAAATCTAAAACAATTATAATAGATAAATTAGGAGCTGATGATATTTCTTTATCTGATATTTATTACTATATTGGTAATAATTTAATTTATTTTATTTAAAATTAAAATTATATAAAAAATTTATTTAGGTAATATAAATTAAAATCAAAATAAATTTGACATAGCTATAGAATTTTATAATAAATCTATTTAGATTACTGTATATAAAAAGGGAAATGACTTTCCGAAATTATCTAAATATTATTATTAGATAGGTAAACTATATTATTAATAATTAAATTAATTATATTTAATCTAAAATTAATATAAGGTTTGGCAAATAAATAATTAAATAATTAATTAAATGAATTATAATATTATGAAAAATCATTATGTATTAAACTAAAATACTTATCTGAATTTAATTAAAAAATAATAGATTTAAAAGAAATTATTGAATAATTAAAAAAATAAATTAAAAATTGATAAATATCATAATTAAAAAATAAATATAACATAATAAAATTTTCATTCATTAATATTTAATTAAATAGAGATAGGAAACATATTTTTTTATAATTATTATCTTCTTATTCTCCAATTTAAATCATTCTAATAAATAATATATTTAAATAAATACTTTTAAGCTTATTTATATTGAAAGATGTTAATTTATCTTTGATTTTAGCTAAGTTTTCATTTGTAAATCAAAATTAATTGAATTTTTTACTTCTAATTTTTCTTAAAATTTTTTTAATAAAAAACCAATTTAACCATTAAAAGGATCAAATTAGTTATCAATTTAATTTATTTTTATACAAACCCTTTGATTTTTATTTCCTTAGATATTATTTAAAAAAATAAATTGACTATTCTTTTTATTTTAAAAATTTTTGTCTTTGTTAAAATAGTTATAGATAAGATTTGTGTTTTTATCTTTTAGAAAAATAGAAAACTTATCAATTTTTAATAAACTTAATTATAAATCATAATAAAATTTAATTCCTCCTCCAAATTACCAATCTCCTAAAAAGCTTTTTTATTCAAAAAAATTATTTTTAGAACAGAAAAATATTTTTTATGTTAAATAATTTCTATCTTAAAAGTATTTTATTTATTAATAAATTTAGTTTTAAAATAATGTAAAACTTAATCCAAATTATTTTTCTAGAATTTGAGTAGAAGTATTTATTTATAATTAGTTCATTAATATTAAATTATTTAAATGATCGTTCTAAATAAATTAATATTTCATACTTAAATTATATATCTTATATCAGAAAATATGTTTTTATTAGAATCAGCTTTAAATTTAAAAAATTAAAACTAATTTTAACTTTGTATAGTAAATAAACCTTCTTTTTTAAAAATAAAATTAGGTTAAATATAATCTATATTTTAAGAAAAATTAAAATTATATTTCTAAAATTATTTTATATTTTTTACTAGTCTTTTATCAGACTTATTTTTATAGTTGATATTAAAGAAACTTTCTTCAATTAAACATCTATTAATGACTCCTTTAAATTTATTAATTTTATATATTTACTATTATTTTCTTTGTTTATTTATTTAAAACTTTATACCATATCAAAATTATAAAATAAATATTATTTATAAATTTTTATAAATTATACTATTTAAAAAAATACTTTATAATGTTATATAATATAATAAATATTTGTTTAAATTAAAAATTGATTAAAATTAAATTTATATTTAAAATCTGATTGTTAATCTAAATACAAAAATAATCATGAGGAAGTTAATACCATTTTCCTTAGATCACTTAAATGTGATAAATTATCAGCCCATGCTAAGTGTACCTTTAATAAAATAATAATAATAAAATTTATAATAAAATATTTCAATTATAATTGATTATATAATTAAGGTAATAAATAATATAATATTTTATTTACTTCTGATAATTGTGAATTATGTTTCTTTTATATGTTAGTAAAATGATCTATATAATTGATACATTCATTTTTCATAATTCTTTAAGATTCTATAAATATATTTGACTATAAATAAGCAAGATAGTCTCTGCATTCCATTTCGATTTATGTGTCCTTAATTAAATTTATATTAATACTTACTTTTTAACACATAAAATTAAAAGCTTCTTTTTTATTTTGTAATAACATATTTTTATCAATAGAATTTAATATTTCAACTGGTATTTCCCATCTTGAAATATCACCTTATTAAAATAATTTTTCCTTTTTTTGTTTATTTTTTTCTTTTAATTTTAAATATTAATCACTAATATTTGTTTTATATTTAATTATGTCTTTGACAGATTCATGCTCATGAAACTTAAATTTAAAAAATCTGCTGAATACATTTTTTGTTGTTTCAAATTCATCTAAATAATGATTTCCCCAAACTAAAATTAAATTATTTAATGTTAAATAGATGTCTTCTAAAATTGGTTATTTATTAATATCAACTTTGTTATTAAATTCTTTGATATTTTATTGCATTTCTTAAAATCCATCTCCTATTTTAAAAATTGTAGTAGCCACTTTATTCATTTCTAATTCTAATTATTTGCATAATTTTCTAGTTTTGTTCAATATATTTTATTGTAGTTAAATATAATTTTGATAATTTTCATTATGATTTTTTATTTAAGGATTTACTTCAATTAATAATTAACCATTTTGGCTTTATATTTATTCTACTTTTTTTACATTTTTAATTTATTCATGCTACTTTTACTATAATTTAAAACTTTATTCATTTTGAATATACAGGAATTCTAAAAATATAGGACTATTTTTTACTTATTCTATTTTTAACATAGAATTTAACATTTATTCTAAAAATATACTTCTTTTTTTTAAATAATCCTATTCAAAAGACTTAAATTTTTTATTTCCAATAGGAGGAAGAACAATTCCTGGAAATAATTTTTACATTTATGATTTTAATAATTCAAAATCATTATACTTTCTTTTCACTATCCAACCTGTTGGTAATGTTTTAATTTCGAAAAGAATATAACTTGAAGAAAAATAACCTCCTTAAACAACTTCAAATTAATCTAAAATAATTTAAATTATTATTTATAGATTACTTATTTTTATTGTAAATTATTCTTTTGATTTTCCAATAATATTTAATTCTTGTTTTATACTTGGAATATTTGCTTTGTAATTTAGTTCTGGATTTTCAAAAGCAGTGCTATCTTGCTTTATAAACTTAAGTGGAGGTTAAGATTATTATTATTATTATTAAGCCTATTTTTATGGTTATTATTACTATTATAAATTTTATTATTTTTATTATTATTATTGTTATTATTATACCAATTATTTTTATTATTATTATTGTTATTATTATACCAATTATTTTTATTATTATTATTATGGGATTTCATCAAAAACAGAATATAAATCATTAATTTTATCCAAAGTTTAAGATTTAATAAAACTTCCTTTAGTTTATTAATTATTTGTGTTAAAATCGTTATCCAATAAATTAGAACAATTATAACTAAATTATTTTAAATTAACTTATTCCTTTTATTATTAATTATTTTTTTAAAAAGCTCCTAATATCTCATAGTCACCACTTATTCTATGCAATGGCTTAATTTCTTCTTTTTTATTATTAAAATTGCTTTAAACAATTTTATTAGAAAATTAATTTTAATTATTTAAATTATTTTAAGTAATAGGTTATTAATTATCCTAAAATTCAGTAAAATCCATATCTTCACTAGTTTTTTTTCTAAGATTTTAAATAATTTATTAATTATTATTAATTTAAAATTGATTAAACTCTTCATTTAATCCTTACCGCTATGATTCCTATGAATTTTATTCGTATTATGGTTATTCAAAATATTCATAATTTTATGAACTAATTGGTTATTATGTTGCAATAAAATTTTAAACAGCCTCTTACAACTCATAGAATTCCCATCCCATTATATTCTAAGAAACTAATGACAATAAAAAAATTAATAATGATAATAAAAAAATAAGATAATAAAAATTATTGATAATAATAATTGATATTAATGATATAGAAAATGATAATCTTTAAATACTTCCTGGTTTGATTGAATCTAAATAATCAGTAAATACCTATACATCATATCCAGCTTCCAAAATATTTTCTCTTAAATACATCTGTTTTTTATAGATTTGCTCTTGAATTTCGTCTTCCATGCTTTATAATTATTAATTTTAATAAAATTTATAATATAAAAATATAAATGATAATATTGTTATTTAAAATCTGGTTATTTTATAGTTTATCACTGTAATCTTCTTTTGATTTCTGAAACAGTGTGATTTACTGAGTGTTATTGTTCGCTAGTCAAAATAGAACTATTGGTTATTTAACCTAATATTTAGCTCAATTATTAACTCAATCTAAGATTCTAAAAAATTAATGTAATAAACATAGTTAATTTTATAAAGTATTTATAAATTTATCAAATATAATATCTTAATATTTAATAAAAAATGTATATAACCATAGAATAAAAAATTTATATAAATAAATATAGAATATAATATTTAAAATTATACATTTTTGAGGACCTAATTATAATTATCCCTTACATAATGAATTTCCTCTTAAATCCTAAGATTATGTTATTTTAACCTTTCATTCTACAACTTTAACTTATCGTAATCTTCCTTTAATATATCTTAATCCTCAATTAACTCTTTGAGCTAATTCTACAATATTACAACCTATTTCTTCTATTTCTAAGGACTATTTTCATATTCCATCTCATAACTTATTTATTTATCCAACTAACTCATTTACATAATTTCTTTACTTTATTGACATACTTCCGAACTCACCTTCTTTATTTCACGTTTGTAAAATTCTTTCATTTTTCTGTAATTCTATTCCAATATTTCTTTATTATCTAATAATTCTTTGTATTCTTATTTTATTTCAGTGATTGCATCTTTTGCGTTGACATCGCTTACTATTTTTTACAAATACTCCATTCGGACTAATGCTTCCTTTTATTTCTAAGCAATTTGTAACTATAATTTGTCGATTTCTTAGTCCTTGATTTCAATAATATCTAAATAATACCAATCATTATTAGCATTATCTTTTGGCGCTTTTTCATATCTTTATGAATTAACTAATTTTTACAAATAAGATTATTGTATCATCCTGCACTTTTATTCCATGTTTAAAATATCTAATTATACTTATTATTACTCTTAAAGATTTAAAAATAACTTTAACTATGATTTATTCTATTCAAGTTTATTTATATAATCTTGAATATCTTACATTATTCCTTCTTAATCAATATTTTCACTTTCATTAACTATCAATTACTTTCCATCAACTTCTACAACTATTTATTTATAATTAACTCCTTCTGTTTTCTTCTTTTTAATAATAACCTAACTATCTTTTCTATTGACAATTTCATAATCTTCTTTCTGTTATTTTTTGATATTATTAATATATTAACTATTATCTAATTAAATCTTATTGAAATTTTATATAATGTGTTCTTTATCATGATTAATTTCATGATTGATGATATTCTAATCAGTATGAATAAATTCATTAGTTGAAGGCAATTCTTTATCTTAATCTTCTACAATTCTAGTCAATAATTTCCTTAAAGGTGCTCTTGTATTATATTAGACTTGATCAATTATTCCCTTTAAATATTAAACCCATTCATTTTTTTTCATTATCATTTCTACTTTCTCTTTTTCTTGTTATTCATTTCTCTTTTATAATTCTTTCATATCTTTTCTTTGTTGATCTAAGAGTTATTTGTAATGTTCAACTTCTATCGTATTTTATTCTTTAAGACTTTATATTATTCTTTCTTAGCTTTCTATTTTTTCTTAAAATTCTCATTTCATTAAACCTACATTAGGGTTTTTTTCTAAATTGTTACTAATTTATTCAATCATTTGATGTTCTAAGTTAATTTAACGTTCTTTTTATCTTAATTGTTCTTCTAAATCTCTTATGCTTTTGGACTATTATTCAATAGTTATTTCCTAATTGTGTATTTATGAGATATTCTACTTAATATTATCTTAATACTATTGAATTTCTTCTTATAAATGATCTAACTTTAAATTATGTTCATAATTTTCTTATTCTTTCTCTATTTCTTTTTATTACAAAGTATTCTAATGCTAATCTTTAATTAATTCCATCTAATTCTATAAATTCATATACTTAATTAATAAACCATCATAACTTAATGGCTCTAATTTTTCATTTTTCATTTAAACATTTTATACATTTGATGGTTTCCAATACTATAATTCCCTTACTTATCCCTTCAACATACTTATCATTTCTTCTTATCTTTCTATTAAATCATTATCTTCATCTCTTTAAATAATTTATTCATTTAATTTATCTTCTATTTATTTTATTTTTAGTTCATATTCATTAGCCATCATTATGTATTCACCACTTTCTAGGATTTCTTCAAGTTATTGTTTATTTTCTTGTTCGAACTTTCTCTACATTTCTTAAATATCTAAATTGTATTTATCAGACATTTCTTTTATATTATTTTGTAGTTATTTGATTTGGTCAGCCGGAGTTATACGTTTTGTCACATTTCTTGTTGATCTATTTCTCATGTTGATTATACTTAAGAATAGTTTTAATTTGATTTATTTGTATTTAAATCATAATAATAATTAAGTATAATATAATTCAAACTTTAATATGGACAATATTAACATTGATTATACTTAAGGGAAAGTGAATAAACATTATTGTAGTATTTGCAATCATGAGTTTACATTTACTACAATGGCTCATCTATATTAAGAACTGAATAACAATGAAACAAGTTAGAAATAAGAAAAAACATAAGTAACAATAAGTCAAGGAGAACCATAATAATAATAATAATAATAATAATAATAATAATAATAATAATAAATAATATCTCATAGTATGGTTAATAGTATTATAAGATAACCAGTGATGACTCAAAGTGTAGTGAGTAGATAACCTTTGATGACTAATAGTATTATTAGAGGACCAGTTGTATAAAATGTTGGTAGTGTTATTTAATAGGGAAGTGTCATTAGATAACCTAGTACTGTAATTATGTAGCCAGTATAAACTATTAAAAGGGAGGAATTAGAGTATGTTGAGTGTAATGATCCTAATTGTTCTAATTGTGTTTCCTAATTATAGTAATAGTAATAATAGATTGTTGTCAATACTATTACTACTAATAAAAATAATAATCATAATAACACTAATACTAATAGTATTAATAATAATAATCATAATCATAATAATAATCTGCATAATAATAGTACTGTTTCTCATAATCATAATTAGTCTGTTTAGTATACTAATTCCCTTTAAAATAATTATACTCCTACTAGGACACCTACTAATGTCAGAATTTTATGATCATAATTATTTATTATTTTATTAATTAATATATAATAATTAAATAAAACTATCAATTATAAATTAGTAATGTCAGATAATATACATTTTGATTTCCAACAGTTTTTATTATTACTAGGAAGATTAGAAAAAAAGTCAGAAGTGAAAAGATAAGTATTATGTGAATAATAACAATTCGAACCTTACACGATATTCAAAATTTTAGACAATGATAATAAGAAATACATAGATAGTTAAGACATAAAAGTGTTTTTAGAGTAAAATAATTATGATTTTTGTGAAAACTTCCAGAATATTTCTTAAATTGAGAGCGAAGAAGTGTAAGTAAGTTTGATCGAAGATTTTATTCAGGAATATGATAAAGATCATGATGGAGTCATTAATTATTAAGAGTATTTGTAAATTGTCTTGCCTCAAGATAATCTCCAGTTAAGGAAGGATGTTATTAATAGACATATTCAAAATTAACATTATGAGGAGGAGGTATCATATTTATTATTATTATTCATTATTATTTTTTATTATTAATAATTTTATTATTATTTATTATTATAATTTACTATTATTTTAATTTTTATAATTATTTATAATGATTAATGATTTTATTATTATTATATATTATGATGTATCATTTAATCTCCATTATAATTTAATATTATGATAATATAATTATTTTATTAATAAAAAATAATTTTGCTATTAATAAATAATATTAGGTAGAGTTCTGCCTGTTAAGTTTGATTGAGTCTGAAATGAAAACTATTTAAGAAATAAATAGAGCTAAAAGATAATTCAGATATTAAGATGTTCATTTTATTTTCAGTAATATTGACACTCAATTACAAGATTATATTGACTATCAATAATTAAATTAATACTTTATGAGTTATGATCATTATCTTTATTAAGAAGAAATTCAAGCCATTTTGAGGAGGTTAGATTTCAAAAAGCAAGGTTAAATTTCTAGAAAGTCTTTTATCTTTTTCATGAACAATAATTCTAATTTAAATGATTATCAAATTAAAGATCTAAACAGAAGTAGAAGCAATAATAAAAATAATAGCATTAATAATAATAATAATAAAAATAATAATAATAGTTAAATTAAATAAATATAAAGTTTCAATAACAGTTAAATACTTAATAATAATGAAACAATAAATAATCGGTCATATTTATTAAGAGCATCTCCCAAATAGTAGTTAAATAGATCGAAAAGTAAAAAAAAAAGTGAAGTAAAGCAATTCCAATTATCTAGTAAACGCAAATAACATGAAATGGGATTTGATTCGAATAAAAATTATAATAATGATAATAATGAAGAATTAGTTTAAGGAGTACCATAAATATTAGAATATTTATATGAAATAATTCAAATGGAAAAGGAAGCTGAAAAGACTAAATAAGATTTAGCATTAAGGCCAGATTTTAATTTAATAGATTTTTTTATACTTTTTGATAAGAATTAAAAAGGTTACTTATTTTTCCAGGAATTTATTGACTTTTTATCTGAAAACAATATATAATACACTATTTATTAAATGAAGATGTTTTTTGATTGAATAGCTGAAGAATAATTGCAACTAAAATTTTCATAATTCTCTATATGTTTTACTCCTTTGCATCTTGAATATGCTGACATTTTAAATACTAGAAAACCTTCAAAGGATATCAAAAATCTTAGTTTTAATAGTTTTACTAAAGGAACTTAAGCTATTATTAAAAATTTGTTTGCCATTTTCTTTTAGATGGAAATGGATATTGACAAAATCAGATAACAAATCGATTAATAAGCTATTAATCTTAGTGCTGTTTATAGGTGCTTAAATCTTTCTTCTAATAATTTAGATGTGTTTTATTATTATAATATTTTTATTATTATTTTATTATTTTTTTATTTTATAATTATTATTATTATAATATATTTTTTAATTTTAGATACAAAAGTAATTTGATTAATATGATATTTTGGTGAGCGAAAAAGACATAAACTTTTTAATTAATAGATTAGACAGAGATGGAGATGGATAAATAAGTGAAAAAGAGTTTGTTTATGAATTAGTAAATAGGGAGTAATGAGAATGCATATAAATATAAATAAATAAAGAATGGAAATAAATATAAATTAATAAAGGATGTATTAAATATCAATATTATATTTTAATAATATATTAAATAATATATTAGAATAATATAATAAATAAATAATATATTATAATAATATAATAAATAAAGAATATATTACAATAATATAGGATAAATAAAGAATATATAAAATAATATGTAAGTGTTAATATGTATTATATCAATCAATAAAGATAAAGTGCATAGACAATAACTAGACAATAAATATGATCATTAACAAATTACTCACTAACAGTATAATCAGTTTCATAATCCCAAAATGCTTTTCCCCCAACCTAAACTCCTTAACCTTATAAATCTCCAAGAGTAACCTATACCAAATACTTATACCTTGGCAATTTCATCTGTTATAACAATTAAAATTTTATGCTTTCTGCTATTTCCTTATTTAGTCCATTCACTTGTTCGTATTTTTATACATTCATCGCTTCTTTACCACTATTTTCCTATTTCTTGTTTAGTTTCTCATTTAATACTTCGTTTATTATTTCTTTTGCTCTATTTGGCTTGAATTTGTCTTTTGCTTTTGGTTTCATCTAATAGTCTTGTATTTTCTCTTCCTTTTTATTCATTCTTAGTTTATTACTTTAATTTAATTTTCTATTTATTATTCTCTTATTTATATTATATAACTTATTAATAATATTGATTTATTATTATTATTGTGATGAGTTTCTAAACTATCGAATAGAAAAAAGATGCTTTTTAGAAATTTTTAATTCAAAATGGATTGGTTGACTAAATAACAAGAGTATTGATTTCATTATATGAAGAGCCTGAAAAACCTGTAAATCCTGTCGAGTACATTAAGAATTGCCTTGGACCTCCTTCTGATATTGATGGAGATAAATTAAAGATAGAGTTTGATAAATTAAATGATGAAAATAGAAAGTTAAAAATGCAAATCGAAAATATTAAAAAAGAAGTATTCTTATTATTTTTATAATATTTTAGATTTTAATTTATAAGCCTAAAGAATGAATAAACTATAATTAGAAATATTTAAAAATTAAATATCATTTTTTATTCAAACATATGTTTTTCTTAAGTATTATTATAATTTTTAGTTCTTTAATCTTATGTTACTTAACCATTCTTCTGTTATATTTGGTTTTAACTTTTATTGAGCTTAAATATTCTCTTTTTCAAATTAATTAAAAGATTCTTGAATATTTAAATCACTCTACTAAAATTCCTCTTTGTTTTCAAATATAGCTTCTTTTTTTTTATTTTTCTTTTTTTGCTTCTTTTTTTTTAAATTCTGTTTATTCAAATTAATTAAATTATCAGTTTATTTATCATCATTTGTACTGATGTTGATTTCTATATTTATTTATTCTTTCTCAATTTCACTAGATTATTATAAAACTTCCAAAAAGTTATTACTATTAAAGTTTATTTATCTTTATTCAAAAGTATTTTGAATTTCAATCAAATAATCTTTTATTTCCGGATATTTTTTATTAAATATTGATTTTTCGTTATAATTATTTATCATGATTTGAAAAAATTTTTAAATAAAAATATCTTCATAAATTATATTTTAATATATTTTTTT
>Ga0315908_10002266_pt1 | contig 14142 bp, 6 predicted proteins | sample LakEriMetagenome_12_FD_203520 | JGI IMG/M metagenome (GOLD analysis project Ga0315908, IMG submission 203520) | Freshwater fungal communities from buoy surface, Lake Erie, Ohio, United States - Buoy 4 MA124 | ecosystem: Environmental > Aquatic > Freshwater > Lake > Lake biofilm | place: USA...
TATTACTATATGAATTATAGTCTGTTTCCATAAAAAAATGAATAGCAAAATTAAAATTTTACGACAAACAGTTTCTTTTATGTTAAACAGCTGTAATATTTTTAAATATAATTATTATAGAATTTTTATTTTTATTAATAAATTATAATAAAAATATTTATTAATAATACAAAAATATATAATATTATAAATATAAAAACTATTTAATGGATTAATTATTAAATTAATAAAATTATTGTTAACATTGTTTTAAATTATTGAATGAGTATCCAGATAAAAATGATCATGGAATGTTAATAATTTAGTGTTAGACTTGTTAGTAATAAAGTCATTTATATTGTCTTGGCTTTTAAAATCATAATTTGACATAAGAAGATGATATATTTTAAAATTATTAGTGCGATGTTTGTTAATAAATAAAAAAATATTAAATGGACTTATAAAATAATGAAATATGAGATTATCTCAAGTGCCTTTTTTGTGGTAAAAAAGAAGGAAACATGAGATATGTGAAAGATTCTAAAATATAATTTATTGGTTTGGCTCACTTAATTTGTTCTGTTTATAATAATTGCTATATATAAAAAGATATTATTTATCAAAATAATTATTTGCAATTTAAAAACAAAAAATAAAATAATCAATTATATTCTTATTGTAAATTATGCAATAATTAATTGGATTGATAATATGTTAAATGTATATGTTGTGACAAAAAAGTTCATTTATATTGTGCACTAGAATCTAAATATAATTTTTAAATTTAATAAAAATATAATTTTAAATGGCAGATTATATTTTTATTTTAAAATATAAGTTTAGATTAATATCAAAATTAAATTCAATAGCATTAAAATTAAATAAATTAAATTTTACAGCAGAATGATTTATTTGAAGGATAAAAATAAGAATAAATTTTATGTTAAGAATTTAAATAAAACTCTATATAAAATTTTTAAATAAAAGAGAAGATTTTGTTAGAAATAAGATGTGATCAACATATAGTAATAGAACAGTATTGTAATTGTAATAAATTAATGGAATATGAGTAGATGATAGGATGTGATTATTGTGATAATTGGTATCATAGTAGTTGTTTAAATTACAAGTATTAAGAAGATTTGTAATTAAAATAAAATGATAACAATTCTTACTTTTGTGATGATTGCATAACGTTTAGCCGAATTAATATTAAATATTACTTTGATGATAAAAAGATTAAGTAAGTTTAAGGATGGTTTAAATATAATTATCAAAGAATCACGTTGTTAGAAATTTTAAAATATCAAGAATATTATTCTTTATTTCTCTTTAATGATTAATCTAATTTTATTCTTAATCACTTTTCTGATAATGATTTTTTATAAATCATCAATTAGTTTTGTCTATAAATTAATTTGCTAAACAGAGCCAATCATTAAAAATTAATTAACAAATTTATAGCTTATTCCATTCTTTCCAAAATTGACTATAACTATTATTTTAAAGATATTCGTCAAATTAATATAATTGAATAATATTTTATAAAAAATTTTGATATTTCATAATTAAATTCAAACAAATATTTGAATCACAAAAATAAATTAGAATTTAATATGATGATAAAAAATTTTAATAATTTGATTGATTAATAATAATAAATATCTCTTGATGAAGCTAAGAATTGTTTGTAAAAAGGTTTGTTGATAAATTAATAAAATGATTAATAAATACTTCTGATTTAAAATTGGATTAAAAAATATAAATAAAAGCAAAATAAAGTATTAGATATTTTAAAAGAACATGAATTATAATTATTTAATCTATATAAATATTTAGAAATTAAAGAAGAATTTAAGTTAAATTAAGATTAAATATAAATGATTATAAAAGAAAAACTAATGGATTAATAAGTTTTTGATTCCCTTTTAGTGTATTTATAAAATTTATTACAAAAAAAAGAAGATTATTAAGAATCTTTTAATTTATTAACTATGAAAACTATTTTAAATTGCTAACAAGATGAAAAACATATAAGAAATATTCTTTTAGAAACATAATTATATAATGATGAAAATAATTAAAATTAAATTACTTTAAATGAATTATTAGATTAAATAAGTAATTAGCCTTTTAAGTATTTGAGAAATAAACATTAATAAAACTAATTAAATTTATTAAAAGAATATCATAATTTTGTAAATAAATTTAAAAAACTAGAAAGAATTAAATAAGTATAATTAATAGAATTAATAGAATAAGGAGAAAAATTAAACAAATAAATTGATGTTAATGAAATATTAAACGAATTAAATAAATTAAATTAGGAGGGAAAAAGAATTGAAGATTAAGCTATAAATATATATAATTAAGAATTAAATGAAGAAATATACAAAAATTTAATAAACAAAATGAAGTAGTTGAAAGTGGAGTTAAGAATTTAAAAAGATTTAGAATAAAGATTTGAGTAATATGAAAGAATAAAGTAAGAATTAAAGATACGAGTTTTGAATGAAAGTGAGATAATTTTTTATGAATAGGAAATAGTGAAGAATAGATTGGGAGAAGATTTGAAAAGAATATGTATAACAAAAGAACAAGATATAAAAAGAATGGATAAGGAAATAATGGTTATATGTTAGAGAAAGTTGAATAATAAAGTGTATATTGAGAGTGTTAAGATGGTAAAGAAGATGAAAGAGATGAAAATAGGTTGTAAAAATGAAGGAAAACTAATAAAGATAGTGAAGAGTTATGAGTGTGTGGAGAAATTAAAGATATTATTAGATTGTAATTGGAATTAAATTGAGGGGAAGGTAGAGGAGTTAAGAATAAATGAGGAAGAGAATAGTTAAGATAAGATAAGTAATGAGAATAGGTATGAAAAGTTGATGAGATTGGGGGAGGAAGTGATGGAGTTAGAATTATATCTAGTTGGAGATGTTAGGATATTGAACTTATTACGAAAGTTCATCCACAAAGTATCACAACATCTATTCCTTAATCACTCTTTCCACTCTAAACCTCTCACCATTCAATAACTCTCCTTTCTCTATAAAGTTCACTCTCAATTCATCCCTCATCCTCCCTCTCTCCAAATTTATAATTCTTACCAACATATCCATACACATATTCATTAACATTATTAACTCATCAATCGCCTTCAAAACATTTTTCATATCACTTCTCTCGATTTTCACTCATTACTTTAATAACTCATTTAAATATAATCACAATATACCTCCCTTAATATTTAAAACAATAACACTTAATAAAAATTAACTTAATTATACAATTACTTTATTTGGCTTTAATAATTATAAATTATTATTAATAATATATTAGAATATTTGCAACCCAACAATAAAAAAATTGAATATCAAGATATTAAGTTGTTGAATAGTTTGAAAATGATTTTAGACAAATATATTATTTTAGAGTTAGATTAAGAATCTGATGTTTTTTTATAACTAGAGTAATATTACTAATTAAACATTTAATTTTAGTCAATTATCCAGAGTATAAACTATTAAGTTTAGTTAAATGAATAATAAATTAATAGCTTAGACAACATTCAAAAGTAACAACTACTTTAATTCATGAGTGTTTAATTATTTTAGATCAATAAAACAAAACCAAATTTGTAGTAAGTTAAAGAGTTGATAGATTTGAGGTCTCATTCTTAATTTTAACCGTTTATTATTTTTAACAACCAAATCGATTAAATTTATTAATAATATTAAAAGCACGTTAATCATTTAAATATGCAAAACATATTAATTGATTCGTTACAAAATCATTAATATGATTAAAAATCAGAATTATTATATTTTTTATCACAATTTAAAACTCTCAAATAAGAAAAATTCTTTTCAATTCATATTTATGATTATATTTCAGATTTCTATCTTTAAATTTATGAATTTATATTTTGGATTTAAATATTACTAATTCTTGTTAAAAAACCTGTTTTATTTTGGAATACTTTAAAAAGAATCGGAATTTTTATTTTGATTCAATTAGAAAAAATTAAATAAGAATCTAATCATAAATTATTTGAATATTAGTCAAAGATATAAGTTATTATATAAAAAATAAATGAATAAATAGAAAACAAAGAGCTGTTAGATGAAAAAATAAAATAAATAAAAATTAAACTAAAAAATAATTCTTTAGGTATTAGTTAAAATTGGAATCAGAATGCAAATATTGAATAGGATACTATTTATATTTATGATAATTATGTGTAAGATTAAGAGATAAGAGATATATAAAATTAAATAAATAAAAACAGAATTTTATTATTAGATAATGCAGATTATATAAAAGAAAAAATAGGATTTATTGAAGAAATGGAGGATAAATTAAATAGAATAAAAGAAAGTGATTAAAAAATAGACGAGTAGATTTTTTTTTAAATGATTATTTAGCTAAAATAAAATAACATTCATATTGAATCAATTTATTAATACTATTAGTAAACATAGCAAATTAAATAAAATTTAAATCATTAAATGCAAATATATAAATAATAAGAGTAAAATTATAAAAATTATATTAAATAGCAATATTAAAATAATCAAGATATTTTTTTTTCTTAGTAAATTGACGATTAATAAATTTTAATTTAAAAAAATATTTAAGAATAATAAATCTTGATAAAAAATAAATGGAATTCAATTTATACTTAATACTAATAAAATAAACTAAAAGTTAAATTGATAGAAGACGAATTAATTGAAATAAATAAAAATTTATTAGTCATTCAATAAATAAAAGAATAAATATCTATTGATAGATAAAATATATTAGATATTAATAAATTGGAAAACTATTTTACATAAATTGAATTTTTTATTTTTGATGAAATAAATGAATTAAAATTAGAAATTTTTAAAAAATAAATTTAAAATTTAATTGATCATAAAATTATTATTACTTTTAAATAATACAGAAATTTTATCATTAAAACTAAAATTTATAATTATTATTTAAATCAATAATTTACATAAAAAATAAATCAAATTTAAGAATATTTAAATAAAATATAATAAATTAAATAATAAGAAAAATAAGAAATTTTTATAAAAGAATGTTAGCAAAATATTTAAATTGATATTTCTGAGGAAGTAATAGAATACAATACACTTTTTTAGAGTGAAGATAAATAACTTTATTCCGAAAAATAAAATTAAGAACTTTTTTTGTTAAATAATAAATAAGTGCATAATTAAAATAAAAAAGATATCAACTCCATTAAAGCTGATAGATAATTAAAATAGTTTGATGAATTCTAAACAACTGTTATCTAATAAACAAACTTAAAAAATATTTAAGTTTAAAACTAAGAATATCTATCATAATAAATAAATTAAAAATTTTAAAATAATTAATTGAATTAAGAGTATAAAATTAATTTTTAAAATAAAAGTAATTTATCTATAATTAATAAATAAGAATTTGATTTTTTGCAAGAAAAGTAAAATGAAAATTTTTCAATAAATATTAATGATAGGATTGATATAATAAAAAAAATAAAATAATTAATTTATTAGAATAAATTTTTAAAAAATCAAGATATTAATTATATTGAAAATTATATATATTAAAAAAACAAAAAGGATTATAAATAATATTAAAGTGAAATAAAATAATTTAAAAATATTATTAAATTAATTAATTCTTCAACTTAATTAAGTTAAGAAATTGAATAATCTATAAATTATAAATAAAAAAGATTTATAGATATTATTTATTAATATATTGATAATCCTTAATAAATTAAAGATATATTATAATTTGATAAAAAAAATCTTAAAAATGATTTATTCATTGATGATTAAAAATAAAAAAAGATAAAAAAATTAAATGAAAAAAAATATTAAAATGTATAAAGAGATTAAGAAAAATATATTTCAATGAATAATTAAAAATTATGCTTAGATAATAAGAATAATTCTGATTTAAAAATAGAAAAAAATTAAAAAAATTTATTTGATTTTATTGATTAATAATAATAAAATGAAAAAATTAGAATTGATTAGGAAAATTAAATAAATATAAATTAAAATAATTAATTTTTGCTAGAATAAGCTAAAAGAATTGGAAGAATAGATTATAAATATGGAAATAGAAGGACTAAAGATTTTAAAATAAAATTAAGTAAATAAAAAGAAAAAGATTGCAATTTTAGTGATTAATCAGAAGAAAATATTTAAGAAAATTCAGATTATAAATATATTTAATTAAAAATTTAATAATAATAAAATTAAAATTAACCGTAATAGTTTTAATAATAATAATATTAATTTTAAATAGATAATGATTAATAATAAAATTTTAAATATTTAAATTAATCGTAAAAGGTAGAATTTTAAAAATAATAGTAATATTAGTAATAAGAAGAATAGCAAATAGATAAATAATAATAATAGAATTAATTGTAGATGAATGAGCATAATTTAATATTTGAGGGAAATATTTATATAAAGATACTAAATAAAAGAATAAAAAGTTAACTATTAACAGCTTGTTCAGAAAATATTTTAAACTAAATTTAAACACTACCAAATGAGTTAGAATTGGAAAACACTTCAGATTTATAGAAAAATATAGAATACTACTATTAGAATAAGTAAAGTTCATCAGGGAATAGTAGAAACTTGATTTTCGGATATATTTATTCAGAAAACAAACAAAATATATATTACTTAAATAAATATGCAAAAAGCTTATTACAAAATAATAAGATAAGTGGACTTAAATACAGTCAATAATCAACTATACATTTTTACCACTTTTAGCAACTAGAAAATGTTTAAAATATTATTTTATTTGGAATTCCAATCCAATTTAATTATAAAATCACTAATGTTTCCTAGCTTGTTTTTGTTATAACTACCAAAAATAAACTATAACCTATCATTAAGTTAATTCCCTTATAAGTAATTTTTATTTTATTTATTTATAGTTATCTATTAAAACTAAAACATTTTATAATTATCATACTTTTTATGAATTTAATTATTTGAACCAATAAAATATTTTGAATAAAAAAAAAAAAAAACAACTTTAAAATTAGTTGGAATAGTAAAATTAAAATAGTTTGAATAAATAAAATTAATATATATGTGAAAATTTGTAAAAGCAAGAAAAATTTTAAAACTGTCTTAATAATTAAATAATTTAAGAAGTAAATGAGCATTAAATTTTTGAAGAAGAAGTATATGATGAAAAAATAAGACAAAATATTTAAACAGAAAAGGAAAATATTCAAGATGTTCTTGAGCTTTTATAGTAAATAGATCAGAGTACATTAGATTAATTGTTATCAAATTTTTGAAAGTATAGAATATATATGATTATTTTATTTTATTCATTTTTAAAAATAATATTGATTTGAAATAAAATTATAAAAATTGATACAAATATTAAAATATCAATATTTAAATGAAAAATAAATAAATAGTTAAATTAGTAATTTTATTTTTTGAAATTTATTTGATTGAATGTTAAAAAGAAGAAGTAGATAGATCTTGGCCTGAAATGATAGAAAGTAAAAATGGGACCTAATTAAAAATACTTTTTGGCTCATGCAATAAACATAAATAACCTACAAATAATAGTATATTTGAAACAATAAGTAAATTAAATCCTGACACATATATTTGGTTGGGAGATGCTGCTTATGTAGACATAAGAATAATTCCTCCTTTTTTTTATATTTCAAATGAAAACATAACATAAATAATAGAAAAGTTCAATTATACTTTGAATGATTTCTTTTATTAAAAACTATTAAAGAGCACAAGAGTAATTGGAATATGGGATGACCACGACTATAATTTAAACGATGGGGATAAACATATGGATATGAAAAATAAGGAAATAATAAAGAAGATTTACTTAGATTTCATATAAGAGGATGCAGATTCGATTCGGAGAAAATAAAAGAACGGGATATACAGTTCTTACTTAATAAAGAGTAGAATGGATGTTTTAATAGTGCTTTTAGATGTGAGACATGAAAAGGACAAGAAGAATGGAGATATGTTAGGAGAAGAATAGTGGTTATGGCTGGAAAAATAATTAAAGAACCATTAGAATAAATTAACCGTAATATGTTCAGGTACTCAGGTCATGCCAGATGATAGAGTTATCCCTGAATCATGGTTCCCAAAAAGTAAGCGAAGACTCTACAAACTCATCTAACTCTATTAAATCAAGGCTGTATTATTATCAGGAGATGTTCATTTCTCTGAGATCATGAAACATCCCTGTTTAAATCCTCATCTTGGATACCCTTTATATGAAATCACTACCAGTGCCATGTCCTCTTATTACTATCCTTATTTTCTCTTCTTTAGAAGGACTCTTAAATTATGGCCTTAACTCTTTAATGTTAATTATTTAATCTTAATTTTAGACCCAATAAGACAGATTTATTGACATTAATTTTGGAGGAATCGTTATCGATTGGAATCTAAATGACCTCAATAATTCAATCCTTTATTATAATATTTATGATCAGATCGGTTAAGTTTAATTATAAAGATAAATAATTTTTAATGAGTTTTATTAAGCTCAAAATTAAATTTAAAAATTGTTTAATAATTCTTCATTATTTGATAGTAATTGTATATTAAGTAAACCTTTGTACTAAAGATATATTTAAAGATTTGTATAGCTTTTATTTGATTTGGATATTGACTTTATTTTCATTATTATTTTTTTAATTATTATAGCTGTTTCATTTTTATTAATTTTTAGGAAAATATTTTAATTTAATTTAAAAATTCTAAAAAATATCAGAAATTTTTAATAACCTAAAAATAAATAATGAAAAATTCAAATTATTTTTATATTATAAAAATAAATTAATTATATATTTTATTTATAAATATAAAAATATAAAAATTATATAAAATATTTAATAATAAAATTTAAATAATCTTAGCTATGATAAATTAAAAAAGCAATAATCTATCTTAAAAAATTGATTAAATAATTTCAAGAAGTAAAAGCCTTTAATAATATCACAAATTAAAATAATAAAATTTGGTTAAAACTGTAAATTAAGAATAAATAATTTAATAAACTATTTCAAAAGATTATGAATAAGAAGAATAAAAATTTTAATCAAGTTTTAAATAAAAAGAAAATAATAATCAAGTAGAAGAAAATCAGTAAGAAATAAAAAATTGATTAGATTTAAATCTTTAAAAAATAGAAAAATTAAGATAAAATTTATAAATAAAAATTAAAAAAAATAGTTATTTTGATGAATAATAAGATAATAAAAAAATGCCATTGATTTAATTATTGTAATTAAAATTATAATCATAATAGACATAAGATAATTTTCTATAAAATAATGAAAATATTAAAACATTTATTTAAGATAATGAAGTTCATAATAGACAAAAAAGTATAAATCAAATATAAAGTGAGAATTTAGTAGAAGAAATAATTAGATATAAAATAAAAGAAAAAAGAAATACTATGCGAAAAATAAGCAAAGAAAATATATAAAGTTAAATTTAATCTTAAAATAGTTATTATTATAATAAAACTGAAAATAATTAATAATATATTATAAAAAATAATTCAAAGAAAATTACAAATTAATAAATATAAAAAAAAGTTGATGAATTAGAATTATAAAATTTAAATTTATAATAAAATAATATAGATTCATAAATTTTAGAACAGAAATAAACCCCAAAATAAAATATTTTATCTAATTTTGAAAACATTAAGAATAATGTAATAAATGTTTTATAAGAGATTCAATAGGAAATTTAACAAAATAATGAATAATCTTTTGAAAAGTTAAAGTAAAATGTAATTAAAAAAATTGAAAAATCAATAGACAATTCATTTAATTCTTTAAATAATCAAAACAAAAATTTTTTAAGTAATAATTTTTTAAATAAAAACCAAAAATTTGACAATTTAACATAAAAATATTTCACTCCCACATTTTTAAAATAATATTAGTATTTTTATAATAATAATAAAAATTTATTTTTAAAAAATAAAAATTTTCAAAAATAATTATAATTTCATTCTGATAAAAGTATTAAAAATACTAATAATAATTAAATAAAGAAATTAATTATTAAATAAAATAATCATATTAATTAAGAACAATAATAAAAAAATATTTAAAATAAAAGTAAATAATTAATAGTAAAACAATCTTATAATAATGCTTAAGAAAATAAAAAGCTAAAAAATTAATAAACAAATATAAATTACAAATCATAAGAATTTATAAGTATGAATAAAAAATAAGAATTTTAAAAAGATTATATAGAAAAAAATAAAAGTTATAAATAGCTAAATTAATTTTAAAAAAATCCTAAAAAAGATAATGATGATAATGGTAAAAAATTAAAAAATTTTAAAATTTTTAAATAGTAGAATTATAAAAAATCCTTTACCTAAGAAAAAAACGCTAAAATATATAAATATAATTATTAAAAAACTAAAGATATATAAAGTAAATAAGAAGATATAATAAAAAATTAAAACAAAATATTTATAAATTATTCTGATCAAAAATAAAAAGAAAATATATTTTAGAATAAATAATAACAAAACAAAATATTAAATATAAAAGTTTAATAGATTGATTAAAATATTTTAAATATGAAATAATTATTTAGTTAAAATATATCATATGATAATATTTTATAAATACTAAATAATAATTAAAATAAAGAACAAAAATTTAATGAATCTATCAAATTGTAAAAATAATCAATAAATTACGATAAAATTTAAATAATTGATAAAACAGATAAAAAAGAAGATAAAGAAATTTAATAAATGGAAGAAGAAATGAATTAAATAGAATAAAAAATTTAGATTTCTTAAAATAAAATGAGTTCATTTTCTAAATTTAATAGTTTGAAATAATCAAATGATGACTAAAGACTAATATAAAAAATATTACAAAGAGGAAAACAAAATAATGTATTTAAATACAAATAAGAAGAGAAATAAAAAAAAGAATATCAGACATAATAATCTATTTAATCTAGTTAAAATAATAATTATGATTAAATGATGTTTGAAGATCTTGAATAAATATAAACTGTAAATGAGGAACATAAAAAGAGTGATAGAATTTTAAACACTTATATGAAAAAAAAGCCAAGCTATTTTGATTAATCTAATCTTAGTTTAAGAGAGGAAAATGAGTGGATTGAAGAACCAAGAAACATATATATATAAAATGATTGAAATTATATAAAAATATGATAAAAATATACAGTTTATATAAAGTAAATCTGATAAAAATATATTAATAATAAAGAGATATGAATGGTAATATAATGTATATCATTAGATATCATCAAGAGTGACTTTGCCTAGATTTCCTTACCTAAAGTCGTTGATGATCATATCAAAAGCAGCTTGATAATTATACTTTGAGTACTTATCTCTAAGTTCAAGGAAAAACTCTTGAGCATTATTTCTTTGATGAGATCCTTTAAGATTGTAATACCTCATATAGGCTCCATGCTATTAATTTTTGTTAAGTATATACAACATATACTCTAAAATATGCTCATAACCTATAAACCTCTCTTTAACTGCTCCTATCAATGATAATTTTAATGCAGTCTCATCATCTACTATGCGAGGCACCATTATCCCTGGAGAGTCTATCAGAAATGCTAAAGGTTCTCTACACACTCTAAAACCTGTTAATGATTTAGTTGTGCAAACTTAATTCTATACTTTTGCAACTTTCTTCTTGTCTTTACTCTCCTTAGTCTCTTTTAACACTTAAGATCTAATCGAATTTATTATTGATGATTTACCTACATTAGGCATTCCTCCTATCATCATCCAACTTCCAACACTACTCTCATATTTACTAGGAAAATTCCTTACACAAAATTTCACTATTTAATCCAAATTTATTCTTTTAGTAACTGAAACACTTATGCAATTTATTCCTATTTATTCATTTATTATTCATTTTTAATATTTTTATATTTAATTATTCATTTATTTTATTATTATACTTGATTCCTTCATTTATATTATTTATTATTATTAATTTTAATTTATATTACCTATATTATTGTAATTAGCTATGATTTCTTAAGTTTTTTATTTATTACATAGATCAAACTTATTGAATATTATAAGTCTATTTTAAAGCTTATTTCTTTTGATAAGAATTTTTTCTAATTCAGTGTTTTTTGATGAAATAGGTAATCAAGCATCCCTAATTTCTAAAAATAAATCTATATCTTTTATTCTTTCATCTATTTATCCTTGGGCTCTATACATGTGGCCTGGAAACCATGATATTTTTTCAGGAAGGTTAAGACAAGCATCATGAATTATTTCAGACAACTATTTATACTTGTTCATTCAATATAATTATTTATTATTTTATTATAATTATTTTGATATAACTATATTAAGGATGATGATAGAAATATTATTCAGTATTTGGATATTCACTTGTATTTTTTTAACCTATTTGTAAAAATAAATATTAATTAAATATGAATAAGAATATTTAAAATAGCTTTAATAATAATATTCATAAATTATTAATAAAAATATTCAATAAAATATTAAAAATTTTATTAATATGAATTTGAATAGTTATATAAATATTTAAATGGATTTAATTAATATGAATAATTAAATAAATAGTAATATGAATAAAAATATTATTAAATTATAAATGATCATATGAATAGGAATAATAATAAGAATAAGAAAATAAATAAGATATAATATAAAAATGAATAAAAAATAACATTAGCATAAATGAGAAAATAGAGAAATATAGAAGAATGTAGGATATGGAGCCTGAGTAAATAAAAAAGGAGTATTATATGTTTAATAGAAATGACGCATATAAGATGAGTAAATTGAAGATGTGTTTAAGTGCATATAGTTTATTTCCAATAAGAGTTTTGATTTGTATATTAGGAGTAATAATAGGAATAATAGGATACAGTTTGATAAGTGTAATGAAAAGAGGATGGTTTCGACTAAAATGTCTTAAAGTAGTAGCATATCTTAGCAGCAGACTATTGATGTTGAGTGCTGGATATATATTTATAAGTGAGGAGAAAAGAAAGCCAAATGAATTTTTGAAGGATTATAAGGAAGAGAGAGAATTAGGGGAAGAAGAAGTAGCTATCATGATAGGAAATCATGTAAACTTTACGGATGTATTCTATATGACTATGAAGTATGGATGCACGTTTGCAGCGAGAAAAGATTATAAGACAATTTTCCCATTTAACATAGTAGGAAAGGCTTATGATGCGATATGGATTGATAGATTGAACGATAGTCAAAAGAAAGAGGCTCTAAAGGAGATTAAAGAAAGAGTAAATGATTATTTAATGAAACCTTGTGATAAATAGAAAGATAGTTATTTTGCTCCTCTATTGATCTATCCTGAAGGAACCTGTTCGAATGGATCTGCTATCTTGAGCTTCAAGCAAGGAGCATTCGCTAGTCTTAAGCCTATTGCTATCGTCTGTCTTGACTATACACGTTAGCCTTACACTCCCTTCCTTGACCCTGAGGGTTAATTCACTAATATCATCTTCTCCATGTGTTAGCCCTGGAACACTCTTCATGTCATCACCTTCTCTTCATTTGACCCTTCTTATCTATTTCATTCTAATCTCACTCAAGATCAACAAATTAAACTCTACTCTGATAATGTCAAACTCTTAATTGCCAGAGCTTTAAACATTTCTTAAACAGAATATGGCTATTTCTAAAATTTAGTCTATTCTCATCTTTACTATAATCATTTTTAACCATCAATCTAATCAGCTAAAGATCATCTCATCAATAAATATAAGTGAATCTTATTTTATCATACTTTTTATTTTTATCTTATCATATATATATATAACTTATTTTCATATTCTTTTTTACATTTTCTAAAATATATTTTCATTTTTTATATTATTTTATGTATTATTCATACTACCATTAATTATTTTTAATATAATATAATTTTTAATCATCAATAATTATATTTTTCAAGTAATTAAATTAAATTCTAGTTATTTTATAAATTCTAAATTACATCATTTACTTTATAAATCATAAATTTTTCTTTTAAATTTTATTATTCCTAAGAACTAAAACCTATTATTA
>Ga0315908_10002270_pt1 | contig 14131 bp, 8 predicted proteins | sample LakEriMetagenome_12_FD_203520 | JGI IMG/M metagenome (GOLD analysis project Ga0315908, IMG submission 203520) | Freshwater fungal communities from buoy surface, Lake Erie, Ohio, United States - Buoy 4 MA124 | ecosystem: Environmental > Aquatic > Freshwater > Lake > Lake biofilm | place: USA...
TGAGCTTTGCTCATCATGGATCTGTATTTCCTAGATTAAGTGAAGATAGAAATTAAACAATTGAGAGTAGCTACAAAGACATTGATACCAGCAATAAGGTAAGGCAAAGCTGAATGAGAAATACAATCGGAAACACTTGGTGCTAATTTGAAGAAGAAATATGAGAATACTTAGTTAGTGGGTAATATCATTACTCTTTATGCTAATTGTAGAGGGAAAATAAATACATTCCAGATCAGGATATGATTCAGGATTTGAAGGAAGATGAAAAGATAAAAGCATATTGTGAAAAGAGGACAATCATTTTAATTTTTTATGTTCAGTACATATAGAATACATACTGCTGTCCAAATATGATTTATGAACATTGAGGCAAAAAATTAAATTCGAGGAAAAGCAGTTTAGCATAAACATAGCAAAAGAGTTATTATGTTTAGAAAAAGCATTATACTTGTACCTGTTAGAATTGTCATTATTGCCTCATGACTTCTTTCAAGGCATTTCGAAATTACTTATTGGTTTTTAGATGCATACATTATCGTAACTGCTAGTACTATTATCATTTGAATGTCTTTTTTTATATTTCCTGTTAAAATCATAACTACCTTATATCTATTATCATTAAAAAAACTCATCTTCTTTTCTTATTTTATTTATACTATTCTTATATTATATATTATATTCAAATTCTATGAACTTTCTAATAATTTATATTTCACTTTAATTATGGAGCTAAATCATTAAAAATAATCATAATTACCACTCCTTAAAACTATTATTATTAAAAGTCATCTTTATTTTATTTATTTTTAGATCATTTGAATAAGAAAACTAATTTGAAGATTCTTTAATTTAACGAAATTAATAGATAGCATTCTAATAATTAAGTCACTGATTCTTTCTAATTTATCATTAATGATTCTTCAAGTACTTGTTTACTAGAATCAAAGGTATAATAAACTTAATTATGCTTAGAACACTAAATAATCATAAAATGAAAAATAATTAAAATAAAATTTAAATCTCTTAAATGAAGATAATAAAAATAATTTAATTATTTAATAAAATAATAATTTTAAATTAAAGTCTTTAAAATAAAAAAAAAACATTAGTAAATACATGTTTAAAAGTAAATATTTAAAATTAAAAAGAAAGATTAATATTTCTACTAATCATTAATTCAATGAATAATAATAAATTTATAAATAATAATAATATTAATTTTTATAATAATAATAATCAAATTAAAAATAAAATAAATAAATAGAAATATAATAATAATTAAATTATGGTTATTAAGATTTATTAAATAGTCTTAATTATATTTTATCTAAAGAGGAATAAAAAAAGAAAGAAAATAAAAGAAATTTATATTTTTAAATAAAGAATAAAATCCATATTTTTGAATCAAAATACAACATGAAAAAAGATTTCGAATTATAACGATGTACTATTTAGAAAATAATGAATAAGAATAATTAGAAAATATTAAATAAAAAATATGTTGTTTTAGAATTAATAGGAAAAGGAGGATCAAGTGAAGTAATGAAAGCCATCGACATAAAAACAAACAAGGAAGTTATTTTGAAGATTTTGAAAGTGGAAACTATCTGGACTTAAGAAAAATAGCAATCTTTTAGATAATTAGTATAAAATGAAAAATAAATATTAGAACAATTAAATAAAAATAATGGTGATAAGATTTTGAAGTTTATAGAATGTTTTGAATTGGATAGTGATGGAATAGGATTCTGCTTAGTAATGGAATATTTAGAAGGAATAAATCTGTAAGAAAAAATAGTTCAGGACTATTAAAATATAAAACCTAAGAATTTAATTTAAATCATCAAAGAAATGGCAAGTCAAATCCAGATTGTTCACTCTCAAGGTTACATCCATTATGATGTTAAACCTTCCAATTTCATAATCAGTTCATCTAAACAGCAGGTATTATTATAAATAAAATATAATAAGAATGATAATAATGATAATATGATAATATGATAATATGATGATATGATAATATGATACTATGATAATATGATAATATGATAATATGATAATATGATAATATGATAATATGATACTATGATAATATGATACTATGATAATATGATAATATGATAATATGATACTATGATAATATGATACTATGATAATATGTTAATATGATAATATGATACTATGATAATATGATTATATGATAATATGTTAATATGATAATATGATAATATGATAATATATTAATATGATAAATTATATAAAATAAACAGGTGAGAATTATTGACTTTGGGATTGCAAAGAAAATAGATAGAGAGTATATTTAATTGGATATGAGTAATGAAGGAACAGTTTAATACCAACCTCCAGAATGCTTCTGTGAAGTAGAACAATAATGGAGGGGTTTTGAAATGATTTAAATGATACGGGTGAGTCAGAAAGTAGACATATGGGCTTTAGGTTGCATAATATATTAGTTGGTATTTGGAATTCACCCATTCTTTAATGATGTCTCATTAATCTAAATTATTCATAACCATTCTCAATACTTCCACTAACCTCCTACTATTGACTTTCATAATCCTCATCTTTAAATATCTCCCCTTTATTCCCAATCTCTTCTCACTCTTATTAACAATACACTACATCTTAATTCATCTTCACGATGGAATATTTAACAGATCTTAGATTCTCAATTTCTTACTTTATTTCAGTGATTATTAATATTTCATAATATTATCATCTTTATTTATAAATCTATTATTATCATTATTAATATTGTTATACTATTATATTATTATAATTGTTTTTATATATTATTATATGACTGATCACAATATTTTTGAGTTAAAAGAAATTCATAGTAATGATTAAATCAACAATATTTCTTATTTAACTATGGAAGACTCTCCTTCAACCGAGTATAAATATGTAGATTAAAATGATGAAGCCAAGAAAAATGAAAAGTTATCAATGGAAGAGTGCTTATAAAAAGTTGGAAATGAAGGTAAATACCAAAAATTAATTTTCTTAATTTTCATAATACAATAAATCAATATAAGCATAATATCTTTTTCACCTGCTTTTTTCTTTTGAGCTCCTTCATTTTAATGTACAAATTCTAAAGGAATGATTTATTAATGTTAAGAAAATGAAGCTGATGCTTGCAAAAATAAAATACTATATCCTTACTAAGGAAATTCTTTTGTAATTTACTATAAACTCTATTGCGATAATTAAATGTAAAGAGTCAATTTAGTATCCTTGCTATCTTTGTGTTGCTTGATTCCTGGTTTGATCTTTTCTTTTACTTAATAAGGAGCCAAGTTTCTATTAAATCTAAATACTATTATAGCTACCACTTTTAGTGTCCTTTTCATATTTGGTGACTCCTTTTTTATTAGTTCTTTTTTTCTATTGATATATAGTTCATTTTATTAAAATGTTGGCACTTTTTAATCCATTATTATAAGTGAATAAATGAGTTAAAAGTATAATCAAATATCTCAAAATTTAATTTTTATAGGATATAGTTCAGGTTAAATATTATTAGGATTCATTAACTATTATATTTAAAATTGGAGAATTTATGCTATTTATATTTTTGCATTACCAAATTTAATAGTACTGCCTTTATTATGGTATATAATTGAAAGTCCTAAATTTACTTACATGAAAGACAAAAATAAAGCAGTAGAATAACTAAATTATATAGGAAAATAAAACAAAAAAGAGAAAATAAAAGTTGAAGAATTAATAGACATCTAAGAAAATAATGGAAATATTTCATAATATAATATTTGGTGTTTATTTAAATATAAATCTTTAAGAAAACACTTTATTCCTTAGGTAGTTCTACTTTTTACAAGCGGACTTGCTTATAATGCGAGTGTTATAAACACAGGCATTGAAGGCATTAATGTCAATATTAATTTGGTGTTATTCGGACTAGCAGAATTGCTTTCTTATTTTGCTGCTGCTATCGCTGTTATTAAGTTTCCTAGAAAAAATATCATGATTTTTCTTTCTATTGCTGTTTTCCTTTTTAATATACTATCTTTTAATTTATAAATTCCTAAATAGTGTTTATTTAAGAGTTGTTATTAAAAGTATTTGCAAACTCTTGTTTAGACTATGAATAGATTTTTAGTGTCTTTTTTTTCATGTGTTCTTTCTATTTATTAGATTGAATCTTACCCTATTTCTATCAAAAATATTGCAATCGGATTCACTGGAATTTTTTACACGATAGGAAGCTCATTAAGCGCTTATTTTATTCAAATTTGTATAAATTATTAAGTTAATTCTATTTATTCTATTTCTTTCTTTAATTTTTTTTGTATTTTTTTTACTTTTTTTGTATAAGAAACTTTTTAATAACCAGATTAGTATGAAATTTAAGAATTATAATAAATTTAATAGTAATAAATTTAATCTAATAGAGATAATTTAAATAGTAATATTTAGAAATCCTATAATACAATTAACTGATAATTAAATTTAAATTTTATATTATTATCATTTATTTCTCATTATTAATCATATAATCCTATTTATAATTCATTTAAAATTTATTCACATTATTATCATTAATATTTTATAATTTATACTTTAATTTAAAGCAATGGATTCTTAAAATAATAAGATAGTAAATAAAAATGTAATAATGGGATTTTAAGGGAAAACTTTAGTAAAATACTAAATAGCATCTTTAATTGGTTTTTTTATTGGATTAAAAATAGCAGATTATTTTTTTTATGATGAAAACAAATATTTAGTAATAAGAGAGCAAATAGAGGATGAGTATTGGGCTAAACATGGTAACATATTACAAAATATATAATAAATAAAGGTGAGCCTTAGGAAATAATACCTTATAGAGTTTAATATTATGATAAAGAAAAAGAAGGTCAATATAGAAATAGTTGGATTTAAATTATATTTGAGAAGGATTAAAGACCTTATAAGGAGAAATATTTAGACAAATGAATTGAAGGTTTTAATATATATGAAAAATCAAATAATTATTTAACACAAATACTTTTACTTCATTTTTATTATTTCTGTTAGTTCTTCTATCTACTTACTTCTTATCTATTCATCATATTTATCAATAAACTGATTATTATAAACTCCATCATAACAAGCTAGTCCAATAAACTTTTTCACTAACACCAAATCTAATAAACTATTCACTTCTATTAATTTTTCCTTTATTTTCTACTATATTTGTTCTTTTATTATATTATTATTTAGGTCTAAAATAAACTAATTAAAATTTAGTTGGATATCTATTTTTAAATCTTGTTTTTTGATATAAACAGTTAATAATTAAATTTCTTAACTTTTAATAATTATTAATAATGTTTATTTACTTTATAATTTTTATTAATTCTTAGTAATTTTTATTTTAGAAATAAATTTTGTCAAATTAAAAATTAAAAAATTAATCCATGTTTTCTAATATTTCATTAAAGTTAATTAAGTAAAAATAAATTAAGCTATTAGCTAATTATTTTATATATTTGTCTTTAGATTGTTTTAGAAATTAAAAAAAATGTAAATAATAGATTCTCTGAATATTCAAGTAAAAAGTATATTCATAAATTTTACTAAACTTTCTATTTATTTAAAAATATTAATTTTTAAATATAAAAGAACTTTTACTAGTATCGGTGTAAAATTTATATTTTTAAAATTAATCCTACTTTTAATTTTACTCTTGATCAAATTTTTTTAATTATTTTTCAATATTTAATTGTTCCTATTAAATTTGTCTATTTTCTTTAATTTATATTTTAAGCTATGTTTATAATATTCCATCTTTATTTTATTAATCCTATTCATCAAATTATTTTGTCTCCACTTTTAAATCTACATGTTAAAAAAGGGCTTGATTTGATTTAGTTCTTTATTTTTATACTATAGATGGATCAATATTTTATTAATTGTTTAAAGTATTTTGATTATTAAAAGAATTTAAATTATATTTTCTTTTATATTCTTAAATTATTTGATTAGCTTTGTTGTTATTATAGTTTTCATTTAAATTATCATTAGAAATTATAAAATAATTTTATTAATTCAGCTTTTATTTATTATTTATTTTATTATATTCTAATTCAAATTCTTAATATTAGCTTTCTTTATTTAGATCATAAGGCTAATTTAAAATTTAATCAAAATACGAATTATCCTCTTAATTTTGTTTAACACTGATTTCACTTAATTTTAAATTTTCAAAATTGATGATGAAATCAATATTTTAATGTGATAATTTTTTAGGCTAATCTTATTACTAAAAAACATCTTCATGAGTTTGTTATCTTTAATTTCCTTTGTTTAAATTAGTAAAACTATTCTCTTATTTTTTTTAAGAATTACTTCATATTATGTCTATATATCCTCTTTAATTAAATTTCTTGGATATTTCTTTATTATTTAACATTTTTATTTCTTAAATAGCTTCATTATGCTCTTTTCTTTTTTGTTTACTTAATTTTATTTATAATTCTACTTACTATTCTAACTTCGTACTTAAACTCATATTTTCACTTGATTTGTCATTTGTATTTTTGTTTGTTAATTAATTAGCTGCTTATTAATTTTAATTTTATGATTAAAAACTTTATTTACTAGTCTAATTTTTATCAATATTTTTATTTTTATTTTTTATTTCATGTTTTGTATTATTATTATTATTATAATTATTATTATCAAAATTATTATTATTATTTTTAGTATTATTATGATTATCATTATTATTATTAGTATTATGATTATCAATATTTTTATGAGTAATGCGAATATTATTATAACTAATAGAGTTATCATAATAATTATAAAAATTGTTTTGAATATTAGAAAAAGAATCAGTTGACTATTAATTTTATTATTGCTATTAATATTATTATTATTTATATAATTATTATTAATATTAGTATTAGTACTGGTTTTAATTTATTTTAAGATTTATGAGAGATTAATTTTGAAAATGGTGCAAAAGTTAAAAAATATGGGTGAAATTAGTCCTTTAATTGGGATCCCTCTACAACATGGCTTAGAGAATGACTTAAACCTAATTGGTAAGAATGACATTAGGAGGGAACTAGACTTAAGATTATTAAATCAATTACAACTGATGAGAAATAGATTATCCTTCATAAGGATAACATCCGTACAACATTTAATAAAAAATAACTCCTAATGACCATACATCAACTTTGTAATCATAATCTAAATTCATAAGGATTTCAGGAGCCATGTATATTGGACTGCCTAATACAGTATTTGTTAGTTATTATTACTTCAATAACTTACAAAATCCGAAATCTCCTAATCGCACATTTCCATCCTCATCTAAAAATATATTAGAAGGTTTTAGATCTCAATGGACCACCTTGGTCTTCATCTTCTGCTCTAAATATAAAAAAGCTTAAAGCAGTTGAAGGATTATTTCAATTGCTTTTTATTCTGGTAATTAAGGATTAAGACTTAGTTTTTGTTCTAGATTTCCTCCTTTGCAAAAATTATAGACGAAAAAATAAGAAGATGGAGTTTTTATTGTTTCAATTAGTTTTATTATGTGTTAGTGATCTATTTGCGAAAGTATTTCTATTTCATTTTTTATGAATTAGTTTAATTCAGGTGTTTATATTATGCTTTCATTTTTTATCTCTTTAATTGCATATTCAATACCTTTGAATTATTCTTTCTTATTTGTTGATCGGTATACTTTCCCAAACTCACCCTCTCCCACCACTTCCCAAAGTTCATATTCTAAAATCTACTTACTCCTCATTATTATTATTATTTTTAAATTATATTATCGTCATATTATTATTATTATTTTATTTTTATATTATTATATTATTATAAATATATTATTATATTAGTTTTGTAAATATTAAGATATAATTTATTGATGAGTTCACTCTTTTTTAGTTTGAACTTACATAGGTCTTCTCTCTGGCCTTTTAGGTCTTTCCTTCCTTTCAGTAGCTCTTCTGTTCTTGACGATTCTGTTGTGAACAGCACAAGAAACACAATATTATAACTTGACATAGAGTTTAGGAATCACAAACACTAAATATGAATAATAATATTAAAGAGATTAAATGATAATATATGATTTTGATGATATTACTAGCATTTTCATAAGGAATAGCGTCTCTGATATCCTTTTTGCTAGAACTATCAATCATATCTCTGACTGAAAATCTCTTGATAGCTTTATCCTTTCCGACTAATCTGCCACAATTTGTGCAGACAATTGGTTTCACATGACCTCTGTTCTTTTTGCTTCTTCCGTGGTTCTTTCTCTTTACTGGCATATGGCTTTGATTGATAATAATATTATTATTTATTAACAAATAAGATATTAGAATATAATATAATCATAACTTAGTCGTATTGTTATTATTGTTATTATTATTATTATTATTATTGTTGTTATTATTATTATTATCATTATTATCAATGGTTTGGATTTATTTCTTCTTGATATTATTATTAGAGTGCTTCATATTATGAATCTAATTATCAAAAACCCTGATCATATCATCCTTACTCCTCCTTATTTCATTCTTAAACATCTATTCAGCCTCATTTGTAGTTAATTAAAATTCCAATCTATCCTTTAAATAATTAATGTCTTCTAACTTAGTTAATTCTGGCATTCCGGCTGATAACATCATCAAGAACATATCAATAATAACATTACCGTGTTCCCTCAAAATATTGTAAGCTTTAGTGCAATATTATTGAAATATGTTGAAGTTTTCTTTATTTTTGTAATTTATGACGTAGTCCATTTCTCTACTGTATACAAAGAATGTTCGTTCTCTTTTGAACCCGAATTTGCTCTTAAAATTGCCTAAGAAGTGGCCAAAATCAATATGAAAGAAATGTCCGCTTTCAGCTACCATTATATTTCCATTGTGGCGATCTCCCACTCCCATAATGAAAGTGGCTACACAGTATCCTGCACAAGATCGGATGAAATTGTCTTAGGCTTTAAGTAGTTTTGAGTCATCTTAGTTGTGTTTCTATAAATATTTTAGGATTGTTTCTCTATCTAAAGCCTTTTATTATTAACATATTATTATATTATCATATTAAAATTATCATATTATTTAGATATTATTATCATAATTATCTTATTATTGTCATATTATTATCAATCATAATATTATATCTATTATCATTATAATATGATAATGATATAATAATTAAAATGTAAATATTACACCAGTTTTGCCTCCAAAATCATTGTGAATATCACTAATAGTGGTTGAATTAGGTACCATTTCAATCATTCCGACCTAATCCCATGTCGAGATGACTTTATAAGGCTTCATTCTAAGATCCAACCCAGCCTATAACCACAACTAATCCATGATTCGTATCAACTGAATAGCAACCATATCCATTCTCAAATCATCACCAGTTTTAAAAATAGTCCTTATTTTTTGCTATTATAAATCTTCACTTATTTTCTAAAGACTCAAGTTCAAAGGCATCTTCTTACTACTAAATAACTAACATTCATCACTATTAATCTTAGTGATTGTTATGCGAGGATCAACAGACATTAAAAACTATTTAGGAAACTCATTATTATTTAATTCTCTTTAATTTTGCACTTTTTTAAGTTCATCTCATAATAGTTTCATTCTGTTTTATAGATTATCTTTTTCTTTCCTCATTTTTGTTTCTTTAACATCTTCAGAAACATTTGCTATTATATTATTTGCAGTCAACTCATCATAAAGGATTACTCAGAACTATCCAGAAAGCATTACAAACTATTCTAAAATTATTGAAAATCTAGTGTAAGTCAATTTGAATACTAAATAGCTTCTTAACTGCCAAAAGAATTCATGTCCAACCACAAAAGGGTTGTTAAGTGATCTTTGAATCAGAAACTCAGCTAAAGGAGAAAATAGAGTTGTTTCAAATTGTAATGCCTAAACTAATTAAAGCATGTAAAGTACTAGCTAGTCATCATGAAAGTTTGAGATCCTATTTAATATATTTTATTTATATTATTTATATATTTAATATAAAATATATTATTTTTAATTATTTGTATAATATTATAAGTTTTATTTGAATTAAATTTATATTGGCGCTTTACCTTTGGACTGCATAAAGACGTACTTTTTCATCAGCAACCCAAGAGTCAAGTAGAATGAGTGCATCTTAAGGGTCTAATAAACTCCACTTAGGAAGCAACTAGTACAACTCCCAAACTTAATCAGCTTAAGTCCAATCTATAGCTTATAATAAAAATATAAGTCCTTTTGACATTGACATATAACTTTTCCTACATTTCAAAAGAGTCTTCTTCTCTTTTTAATTCAAATTCAGCAAAGCTATATGATCTTTTTGAAATATACCCTTTAACTCAGATATCTCTGTCAAGTCTGGTTCGTTCTTCCATTCTTCATACTTGCAGTTATTATTATCTCGATTATTTTAGTTTAATTGTATTATGCTTTTTATTACATCAAAAAACCCTCTTTATTTATTTTATTATTATTATTATTATTATTATTATGGTAATAATTTTTAAGTTATGATATTTTTAAAATTTGGTTTTTAATTTATATTGATGTCTAAGTCTTAATTGATTTAAATAGAAATTGATTATAATAGATGATTATTTTAAACATATTATGGTTATTATTAAATGAAAAGGAAATCTTTCATAGTCCATTGAATGGGAGAGTATTGATAATAGAGTGAGATTGTGAGAGTAGAGTAGTTAAGATTGTAAAAGTTAGCTTAAAATTAAGAAAAACAAGATATTCTAGGTTCTAACCTATAAAATGGCCAGATGTTCATTCTAATAATACCTTAATTAAGTCTGCCTTATTCATCAAATAAATTAATTGAGCAGCAACCAATCAATCTGCTACGAACTTTACTTTCAATGCTTATTTCAAAGCAAAGTCTACTCTCTAACGGCAGTTAACTCAATTGCAAGTTATTAACTTCCAACTCCTTATCTATTTTTATTTGAATATAGTCAAATTTGGTTGTGATTCTGTAGTTTTATTAGTTTTTAATTAATTATTTGTCTCCATGAAAAATGAAGCAGCTTATCACTATTTATGTATTGTGAATATTGGTCTTGTTAAAGTAACTCATCAAGTTTTAAAGTTTTAGTTTGGAATTCTTTCGTATTTTGATGTTTAAGAGTTAATTAATGAATTGATCTTGTTATTAATAAGTTACGTATTACTGCTCCTGAATACCATTGAAAATTACTTTCTAAAGCAGTTCTTAATCCATTTTCATGATATTCTCTAGATTATCAATCGATATAACACTAAATTTGAAATTTGAATGTTCTTCCCCTGAATATATTTCATCATCTATCATATTCATATTCTTTTTGATAGCTCTTTGATAATTGAATTCCATGATGTATTCTACATCCTTCTTTAATGTTCTCAACACAAAGTTACACTATTTCTTTTGTTACTATTATTTCTTTAAATCATTTAAATTAATAGGACTATACCAGACAAACAACTCTTCATCTTTGAATATTTGCCAGTTTATAGAGGATATATTTTTATCATATAAATAAGGACATTAATTCTATGGTTTTTTATTGATTTCCATAAGCACAAACTATACTCCTTAAAAACCTCTCATCATCTAACGAGCTTAATTAAAATTCATAAACAGAGTGTCTCCATAAATATAATCTTCAAAACCATCGACCTTTAAACAAAACTATTGGTTTTTACTGCATTTAAGTTTAACCTTGAACTTCTCATACACTTTGCAGATTATATGTTTGATTAACTCTTTAGCAGTGTTCACTAGTTCTGCCTTTACTTGTATTCTTAGCTTTATTTTTTAATTTAGTGCTTCCAATAAGTATTTCATTTCTGGTGTTATTATTTGATGTCTATATTTTTCTAAACTAATATCCAAATCTAAATTACTAGTTGAACTAAAAGCTTCTGATAATTTACTTTTCGAAATATACTAAGGATATTTGCAAAACACTTTCTTTATCAAATAAAGTGGCAGTTTTCTTTTCCTGTAAGCCTCAATTTCTTTAGCGTTAAAGTTCCAGTCTTTAAATCCACAAAGATTTTTTATAATTTCAATAGTTTTTTTTTTCTTCTCTATCAAATAATTGGGCAAATCTTCATCTTCGTAAATTATTATTTCTGGATCATTAACATACTCTACTAAACTTGAATAAAGTTTACATGATTCTGGGTCTAAACATAAAATCCTTAAATTACATTGATCCGTCGAATTTAAAATCATTATTTTATTTTTACCCTTTTTATTTATAACAATAACACTTAATTATTTATTATATTATATTAAAATTATTAAAATTGTATCAATGCAATAATATTTTTTTAATTCTTTTGTTGAAAATATCATCGTAATTATTTCCTAAACAAATTGAAAGTTATTTATCTCTACAGTTTTATTGTAATAAATTATGAATCTTTTTGAAGTTAATCATTACAAATGCATTGAAAATTAAATATTTGTCTTTTATCAAAGATTGTTAATCTTCTTACAGTAATCTTGCCATTCTTTTCATGTGAATGAATAGATTTATGATAAAAATTTATTTATATTTTTGAGTTAAGTATTCCAACTTTTAACTAAAATAATAATAATAATAGTACTGAAATTCATCATAATTTTCAATTGAAATCCATTCTTAATAAATAATTGCATATTTTTATGATTTATCATCTTAAATATCGAAATTTAATTTATTAATGTCAAGAACTTCAATTTAAGATTTTGATAGATTATTAAGTTTTATATGCTAATCGAAAAGATAAATCATTCTTTTGATTTGGAGTTTATTAACTTCCCAATAAAAACTGTAGTTGAATGATTATTGGAGTAAAGGTAAATACTGTTGAGAGAAAGTGAGTCTGTTAATTTTATCAATTTCATACGCAAATACCTTTGATTAAATAAAAATAATATTTAAATAAAAGAAAATATAATAAAAATAATCATAAAAAAAAACGCAAATATAATAAAAATAATGATTAAATAAATTTAAACAAAAAAAACCTTCTAAATAGACTCTTATTGGTCATCTTCATAATTTGTTGTGCTGTTTTTCTGATATTAAAGATCTTAAAAGAAACAATAGAGGTCATAAAAGTTGATAAGAAGCTTTTCATTAAGATAATTTTTAATATTAGCAAACTCCTTCATCATATTTTTAAGATTCTATGCAATAAACCTAATGGCAACCTAATTGGGTTTGCTACTAGGAACAACAATATCGGCATAATTCATAGTAGGTTGGACAAACTCATCAAAACTATTTTTAACAAAAACATTATATTAATAAAGAATTCCTTCAACCTCTCTTCCTCTTTCCTCCACATCTCTTATAATTCTTCTACATAGTCTTATATCATTATCACAATGCACAAATATCTTATAGTTCAAAAGATTCCGAATTCTTTCATCATATAATGCTAAAATGCCTTCTACTAGAATTATATCTGCTGGATATTTGGTTTCATTTTCAGTTAATCGGTTGTGAGTCACAAATGAGTATTGAGGAATTTATGTGACTTTTCTTTTTAAAAGACTTTATAGGTTTTCAAAAGCTAAGTCCCAATCTAATGCATCTGGATGATCGAAATTATAGTCCTTAGCCATTTCTGGATGATCTAATCCTTTGTAATACGAGTCTAAGGAAATCACTGTAAATGATGAGTTTTCTCCTTTCAATTCGTTGATGATGTTAAGGCATAAAGTGGACTTGCCTGATGCAGAACCTCTTTATTAAAATTATTTTTATTATTGTTATTATTATTATTTTTGGCACTATTTTTTTATTGTTATTATTTATATCATTTTTATTATTATATAATTACCCAGCTACTCCGACTAATAGAGGGGGCAAGGTGAATTCCCCATCATCATTATCACTTTACAATTAACTTTTTATCTAAATGAATTTATCTTCCATCAAAAATGATTTATATAATTTATCGACTTTATTTCAAATATTATTATAATTTTAATTTTATAAGGTGGTTCTATGGTGTAATGGTTAGCACCTGAGGCTTTAACCCTCATGATCAGAGTTCGAATCTCTGTAGGACCT
>Ga0315908_10002272_pt1 | contig 14124 bp, 14 predicted proteins | sample LakEriMetagenome_12_FD_203520 | JGI IMG/M metagenome (GOLD analysis project Ga0315908, IMG submission 203520) | Freshwater fungal communities from buoy surface, Lake Erie, Ohio, United States - Buoy 4 MA124 | ecosystem: Environmental > Aquatic > Freshwater > Lake > Lake biofilm | place: USA...
AGCCGTTGCAGCCCGCAAAAAGAAGGAGACAAACACGCCCTTGACCCCAGCATGAACCAAAATCCATAATCAGAGGTGGCTCACTTCTCGGTGAAAAAACCGGCTCCGGTCTGGGTGAAAATCAACACTCCTGAAGGATTGGAACCGCACCATCGAAGGCCATCAGAACCTTGATTGATCCGGGCTTCATCCCCATCCTATACAGCGCCAAGTACCTTTGCCCCTTGGCGACATGCGTCTCATCATAAGCATCCGCAGATCGCCCAGTTCGTGCAGCTGCAGGCAAAATCCCTTCAGCGATCATGAACCTGATTTGGCGTGCAGGTATGCCTAAGCAATCAGCAAGTTCCGAAAGGGTCACGGCTCGGGCACCTCACTTTATAGTTAGACCTCGAAGAACTAGACAAGAAATATGTCTGGTTTATACGATCGTCAAGAAACAAAACAAGTTTCTTGTCGTCTTTTTTTGAGACGTGAGTGGAATACCCAAACCAAAGTGGTCAACCAACTGGGATAACAAGATCCCGTTTTTAGAGCCCATGAAGATGGCAGGAAAGCCAGAGGAGGCCGAATGTTTTGTGCTGAAGCTGCAGCAGGTTGAGGCGCCGAAAGGTCAGGGCAAGTCGGTCCAGGAGGCAGTTCGTTAGCTTGTTATGACATTGCAGACCTATTTCCGTTTGCGCCAAGAGGATGGCGGGATGACCAACGATCCGCGGAAACGGCTGAAAGAGCTTGAGGTCGAGAGCCAGCATCTGCGGCGCGAGGGTTCGGATTTGGCGCTGTACAAGCTGATCCAGATCAAGGCCGCAAGGGGAGCCGCAGGTGCACGCTGGCGAAACCTCTCAGACCTTCCCGCCGCCACCACTTCATCGACCAAGTACCGCGGTCCCTTGGCGTTTATGTGCACCGGGCCCGTCATACCGCTCGGGCACCTTCGCACTACGCAGCGCAAGGAGCTCAGTGATCGACGAGATAGGGAGATTGTAGTTAACCTTGGCTGCTGACCGCAAGCGGCATCGTCTTGTGCGTGACCGCGAACCAAACCCAAACCGATCTAAATTCGCAGGGCATACCTGCCCGCGTGGCTAAAAAAGGGTTGCCGAGCGAGGATACTGCGAGGTTCGACACTCGATCTGCGCTGAGATAGCAACCTGCGCCATTGCAGCGCCTGTTCGAGCCAAAAAACACTTGCTCACACGGCAGATTAAGGCGAACTTGAATTCGGTCAGAAGGCACTTGGGGAATGTCAGCTTGATACTGATAATGGGCGTTCGAAGGGTAATGCTGTGCAAGAATTGATTAGCAGCGCAATGTCTATTATGGTCAAGTATAAGTTAGCTATGCTCTACGTAACTTGGTGTTTAATTGGTATTTTTGTGTCACCACACTTCAAAAATACAATTATATTGCAAAATTTACCTTTGTTAATGGAGCTTTTCATAGGGCTTATTCTTGAGTTGGTGATTTTTGTAGTCCCATTTTATCTCGGCACAGCTGAGTTCAATAAAATTGGAAAAAAATTAACCGTTGAAAATAGCTTATATCTCACTTTGATAAAAATATCGCCATTAGTTATTGTTTATTTCTTGATAATTTTATTAATTTGGCATCCTAAAAATGAAGGCCTTTTACCGGCATTAAACCATGTAGTAAAGAATCCTGATTGGTGGAAATTGGGGTTTTTCACGATCATAATATATTATATCGTACGTCACACAGCAGTTGAGCCGTACAAAAACGTGACATCAGCTCTACTGGGATTATTGGCGTTTTGGCATATCAAAGAAATTTACCATTGGTACAGACTAGACGATGGATGCAGGACCGACCATGGTGGTTATACAGATTGTGATGACAGCTACATACGAATTATGGATCAAAAAATTGAAGAAGCTGCGTTGTTAAACTTAAACTATGAAAGCTTTATAGCAGCGGAATTGTACTTTGTGCTTTTCTATTCACTGTTATGTTATGTATTTCTTTCAAGCGTTAAGGTGAAGTTTTTCCGTTAAGCAAGCCACACTCATCATCACACTAGATCACCAGCCTTTTGTCGGCTTCTACGAACGTATCGGATGCCATGACTGCTTCAAGAGTGGCATATCCTGTCCACATTCCAGTGCCATTAGGGCTATCAAAGACAAACGATGGGCTAGCATTAACCTCCAGCTCAGCAAAATGACTTATATGCATCATTTCTTTCTGGTCAGATTGCGTTAGGACTAAGTGCCAAACAAGATCACAGCTTTGCCACGAAAATTCCTTAAAAATCCTGTCTACCAGCATATTGTCGGCTTCGACGAAGACCTGAGTGACATGGTTCATTGCAACCAAATGGAAGTAGGCAGGCCAATAGCGCAACCCCTTAGTTCTTTTGCCATCTTTGGCGAACAAACTAAAGTCAAAGCCTGATAAGCTGACGACCTGGCCGCCTAAACGGGCAAGAACATGCTTCGCCGGTTCGTATGAAGGTGCCGCATGCACTACAAAATCTCCAGCACCAACCATGGAGTAAATGGATTGATTAGTCGCTAGATCCGCGGATTCCTTGAGTGGATGATGGCAATCGAAGTTTACCTTTTTTATAGTTGTCTTAATTGTGAGTTCAAAAATTCCACTTTCTGGATTTGCCGACATAAACCTAATTCCTTGGATTTCGGTTAAAGTGAAGTTTACATGGTTTATTGGTTACGGTTTTGAAGCCGAGGTGCACAGTAACACGGTTGTGACGGTTGGTTAGCTCAAGAACTAGAAGCCCATTTCCCGCATCATTTGATCCAGTTTCTCGCGTGTAAGGCCCGGTTTGTCCTTCAGGATTTCTTGGAGCAACCCGCTCCGGAAGTCTCCGCTCGGCGCGGACTGCTCGTTGGGTTGCGCTGATGCCACGGAAGCCTTCGATGCCTCCCGGTTCAGCCGCAGCTTCAGTTGCATCGCCTGAGCGAACTCCTGGTCGTAGTTGTCCATAGATACTCTCCGCATCTTCAGAGGAGCGCCGCCTATTGATTGTCCTGGCGTGCCCCGCCTGAGTGGCTCATGTGAAATTACACATACCCAATGACATCTTCGCGCAAAGTCAACTTTATGTTCTACTAGAAGAATAATGTTGTGAACTGTTAAGTGGCCTTGTCAGAAGCTCCAGACCGCTTCGCCCTACGGGCAAGTACTTCAATAACAGCGTCCTGCACTTGCTGTGTAGTGCCCAGATCCTCGTTTGCCCTCAAGATTGCGGCGTCACATCGCTTGAAGAACTCGTAAAGTGCGTTTGGTGGTACGTGAGGCAATGCACAGACAACTGTTTCGGCCCACTCAACATATTCCAATCGCCGTTCTCGAGACCATTCAGCGGGTGGCGAATGATTAAGCGCTCCAACGTTTGAAGTCTTGTCTGCCAGCTTGACCAATGCGGCCGATTTGGATTTTTTCGGAGCATTTACAACCTGCTGCCGCTTGCGTTCCGCCTTTGGTAGCGACTTGTCGTCTGTCAGTTGTCGGACGATAAATGCTACGGGCAATCCGAACTCTGCTTCAAGCTCTTCAAAGGACGTCGGAGGGCAGTCTTCGACTGTATCATGCAGCCAGGCGGCTGCGATTTCGACTTCAGCCCCCCCCCAGCTTGATACTAGTCCGGCGACATCTTCGAGGTGTATTGTGTAGGGTTCGCATGCCGCTCCCTTGCGGGTTTGCCCCGCATGGCATCGACGTGCGAACGCTTCTGCGTTTGCAACAAGGCTCATGCCTTAGTCTCCGATTTAATGGGAATGTAACGACTGTTACATGTCTAATTTGCAAGTGATTAGGGAGCCTTGTCAAGCCGCTAAATTCACTTTTCGTAGCAAAGAACATCTATCTAGCCAGAAGTTCAAATTCGCAGATACAACGAGAGTGACGATCAAAAGCGGAAGACAATGATGATTGGGTATTTTGGCACGTTTTCTTTGGTTGGCCTTGTCGTCGTTGGTGCATATGCACTGAGCGCATGGCTCGTTATTCCACTAGCCGTTATGAACACTTTCATCGGCATGCATTTCCCCGCAGAGAGGGCGCAAATGGCCAAAGAGCGAGGGACTTATTCCCAGGCGCTGCTGTTAAGCTTTCCCCTTCAACTAGTATTCGCTGCTGCATTCTATGGCATAGGTCGAGGTCTCGGATGGCTTCTTCAATAACGCGAGACATCTCTCTGCGAAGAAAAGGCCCTCGTGCAAACAGCGACGCTGCTCATTGTGAATGCTGAACACGACTTACCTAATGCCATGCATGGGCAAGCAAGATCTCGACAGTACTTACCCGGCACGTATATCTTTAAAGCGTTATCCGGCGAATAAAGCAGGGGTGCGAGATAGTAGATTCGGCGCTCGAGAGACGGCTTCATGCTTCCGCTTGTCACGAGTGCGATGGCTCTGGATTAGGGGAACGCCAACCTGTGTTACCAGCACGATCTGCTACTGCCAAAGCTGGTCTTGAACGAGACCGAAAGAAACATCGGTTCGATGGACATGTAAGCGGTAGAATGAGGCGATTGCTGATTTTCTGCTTACTCCTAACTTCGATGTCGATGCCATCAGCCAGCCTTAGTCAAGCCAGCTACTACTGTGACGAACCTGACCTACCATATTGCATTGATGGTTATGGAACATTCGACGACGAATGGTCGTTCTCAAGAAGCAGAAACGAAGTCGAAACTTACGTTGATGACGTCGTCGACTTTCAGCAATGCCTTGCCGAGTGGCTTGACGCGGCAGGCCGAGAGGCTGATGAAGCAGTCGAGCGGTTCAATTGCCGTGCACAGGGACTGAGCTTCTGCTCATGAAACCAAGTAAACAAGCTTGTTCTCTCTTCCACATCATGAGGCCTCAGTTGCTCGATAGTGCATCATGGGCCTAAGAATAATTGGGAATGCGCGTTAAGGCGCAGGCGAGCTATATCAAAGAACGATGTATTACCCGGCTGTTTTATAGTGGGCGCGCCATTATTCGCTCAAGATCATTGCACCCTTGGGCGGTTAAGCGGCGTATCCAAACTTGTTCCAGGCCCAAAACATGGAAAGCATTAGACAAGCGCTTACCGGGGCTTGGATTGCGCTTCACTACCCGGGTTAGCCGCCTAAGGGTTTTTTCCTATTAGCGGCGCATCCAAAGTACCCAACTACGCGCGGCTGCGCGCAAGGCAGCCGCTGAAAAACCAAAAAGAAATTAGGGGACAAGATAGGGGACGATTCACCTCTATGTCTTAAAAAGTTATTATAAATCATATTCTTAAGGAGATTTATTGGCGGAAGCGGTGGGATTCGAACCCACGGTGGAGTTCCCCCCACGCTGGTTTTCAAGACCAGAGCCTTAAACCACTCGGCCACACTTCCATACGGCGCGGATATCGGGTTCGGGACGATTCTGGAAGGGTGTGCGTTGCGGCTTATCACAAAGGGTTTTCCGCCGACCCCAAGGCTTTCCCTTCCCTGAGACGCCGCGCTTCTGTATCATGCGCCAAATCAAACCGGGCAAGAGGGCACGAGACGCCCAAATGCCCATAAAGCGCGCCACAGAACGCGCGCGAATAAGGACGTTGAGCATGGCAGACGGCGCAAAGTATCGAGTGCTTCTTGTGGTTTCTATGGCGGCGCTGATTGCGGGCTGTCAGGGGGAAGGAAGTCCTTTCGGGCAACGACAGGCACCGGGTCTGACGGGCCCTTCGGCAGAAACGACCGCAGCCGCCCCGGCGACGACACGTTCGGTCAAGCTCGTGGACCGTGATGTCGAGGCACCCGACGTGTTTTCGGTGACCGATATGGCACTGTGGGATGGCCGCCCCTCTTTGGGCGGTGTCTGGGTCGCCTCTCCCGATGCGGTAGACCCCGAGCGGGTGATCCTGCGCAACCCGGCCAACGGCAAGTTCGTCATTGGCGCACTGTTCCGGCGTGAGCGGGACAATCCCGGACCGGCCCTGCAGATCTCGTCCGATGCTGCCGCAGCGCTTGGCCTTTTGGCCGGTCAGCCCGGCAAGATCGGCGTGACGGCCCTGCGCCGCGAAGAGGCGCCGTTGGCTGCACCAGACGCTTCACGCCCCATTCTGGATGCCGCCGAAACTGTGGCCACCGAAACGCTGGACCCGGCACCGACCGTGGCCCCTGCGGATGGCACCGCGTCGGTCGCCGCGGCTGCTGAGGACAAAAAGCCGCGTGGTCTGGGCCTGTTCAAAAGGCGACAGCCAAAGTCTGATGGCCCCGTTGCCCCGCTGGTCTCGTCTGAGACCCTAGGCACAGAGACTGCCACTGCTGCCCCGTCCAGCACCGTTGCGCCCTCCCCTGCCCCTGCGGCCCCGCCCAAGGGCGGTTTGATCCAGATCGGCATCTTCTCGGTTGAGGCGAATGCGAAGCGTGCCGTTGACACGCTCTCCAAGGCTGGGATTGCAGCGACGATCCGGCAGGAAACCGCGCAAGGCAAAGCCTTTTGGTCGGTCACCGCAACAGGTGGCGCTGACAGTCTGGCCAAGGTCAAAGCGGCGGGGTTCGCCGACGCCTATATGTTGAAACGCGGCTAAGCTTCGGAGGTCATGATGCGCCACTCCCCTTTGCGCCAGCTGTTGTGCGGCGCGCTCACCGCCAGCCTTCTTGCGATGCCGGCCTATGGCTTTGACACTGCCGCCCAATCGGCCTGGGTCTATGACATGACGGCCCATACCGTCTTGATGGATAAAAACGGCAATGTGCCAGTGCCGCCCGCTTCGATGTCCAAGCTGATGACGATCTTCATGCTGTTCGAGGCCGTGCGGGATGGTCGGGTTGCGATGGACACCACCTTTGGTGTGTCATCCCGTGCAACCGAAATGACAGCGCGGGGCGGATCAACCATGTATCTGCAAGAGGGAGACCGGCCCACGGTCGAAGATCTTTTGCGCGGTATGATCGTGAACTCGGGCAACGATGCCTGCATCGTGGTGGCGGAAGGTTTGGCGGGCAGCGAAGAGGCCTTTTCGGCCCAGATGACCGCCCGCGCCCGCGAACTGGGCATGGAGCATTCGAACTTTGCCAATTCCTCGGGCTGGCCTGACCCTGCTCACCGCATGAGTATGCGCGATCTGGGCATCCTTGCGCGGATGCTGATTGAAGATTTCCCCGAGCATTATCCGCTGTTTGCCGAAACTTCGTATGATTACAAAGAGCGCGCTCCGGCCAATGCGAGAAACCGTAACCCACTGTTGGGGCTCGGGATTGGGGCGGACGGGCTAAAGACCGGCCATACCTCGGAGGCAGGCTATGGACTTGTCGGCAGCGTCAAGCAGGGCGACCGTCGCATCATCTTCGCTTTTTCGGGCACCCCAGATGATAAGGCTCGCGCTGAAGAGGCCGAACGGATTACCTCTTGGGCTTTCCGCCAGTTTTCTCTGAAAACGCTGGCTAAATCCGGCAGCCGCATTGCCGAGGCCCCGGTGCATTTGGGCGCGACCGAGACGGTTGGCCTTGTTCCGGCGGAAGATATCCAGCTGTTGCTCCCCGCGATCGCGCAGGGCAAGGTTCAGGCCGAGGTGGTCTATTCTGGCCCCTTCACCGCCCCGATTACGGCAGGCACCACGCTGGGTGAGTTGGTGATTGACGTGCCCGAGCTTGGTCAGACCCGGGTGCCACTGGTGGCCGAGGCCGATGTTGCGAAGGGTGGCTTTATGGTGCGGATGAAGGCGGCCACCAGCGCGCTGCAAGCGCGCTACTTCGGCGATGAAGCCCCGGCAAGCTGATGGGACAAGAGCAGCTGATCGGGCGGGGCGCGTTCCTTTCCTTTGAAGGCATTGATGGATCCGGGAAATCAACGCAGGCCCGGCTCTTGGCTGCGGCCCTGCGCGGGGCGGGTGCAACCGTGACGCTGACCCGCGAACCCGGCGGCAGTCCCGGTGCCGAAGAGATCCGCCGCTTGGTGTTGGAAGGCGACGCCGACCGCTGGTCGCCGCAGACCGAACTCTTGCTGTTCACGGCGGCGCGGCGCGACCATCTGGAAAAGACCATCCGCCCCGCCGTTGCGCGCGGCGAGGTGGTGATCACCGACCGGTTTGCCGACAGCACACGCATGTATCAGGGGCTGACGCGCGGCAATCTGGCCGCCGAGGTCGATGCCTTGCATGCGCTGATGATCGGGATCGAACCCGACCTGACCTTTCTGATCGACATCCCGCCCGAGGCCGGACTGGCCCGCGCCACCGCACGCGCAGGGGCAGAGATGCGGTTTGAAGGCATGGGGCTTGAGGTGCAAACCCGCGCCCGCAACGGTTTTCTCGCGCTGGCCGCGCGCCATCCTACCCGTTTTCGCGTGATCGACGGCCACCGCCCCGAGGCCGAGGTTGCAGCCGAGGTGCAAGCCATCGCCCACGACTGGCTGACCAAACAGCGGCAGACGGCCTAAACATGGCCGAGGCCGATATCCCCGAAGCCGATTGCATCGAAGGCGCGCCGCATCCGCGGGCCACATCGACCCTCTTGGGGCAGGGATCGGCGGAAGCCACGTTTCTGCAGGCCTTCAACACCGGCCGTTTGCATCATGGCTGGCTGATCACCGGGCCGCGCGGGGTGGGCAAAGCCACGCTGGCGTGGCGGCTGGCACGGTTCCTTCTGGCCACGCCCGAGGACGACGGCGGCATGTTCGCAGCACCTCCCCCCGAGACGCTGGATATCCCCGACAGCCACCCCGTGGCCCGCCGGATCGCGGCGCTGTCAGAGCCGCGCCTGTCCCTGTTGCGCCGGGCCTATGACGAGAAGAAGGCCAAGTTGCAGGATGTGATCTCGGTCGACGAAGTGCGGAAGATGAAAAGCTTCTTCACCCTGTCGGCGGCCGATGGCGGACGGCGCGTGGCGATCATCGACGCGGTGGACGAGATGAACCCGGCCGCAGCAAATGCGCTGTTGAAGCTTTTGGAAGAGCCACCAAAATCGGTGACGATGTTCCTCATCAGCCACCAACCGGCGCGGCTTTTGCCCACCATCCGCTCGCGCTGCCGCGAGTTGCGGCTGGGGCCTCTGTCGGCGCAGGATCTGTCGGATGCGCTGACCATGGCGGGCGGTGAGGTAGCGCCAGAGGACCGCATCGCGCTGGCCGAACTTGCCGGCGGGTCGGTGGGCGAGGCGTTTCGGATGACCAACCTTGAGGGGCTCGCGCTTTATGCGCGGCTGGTCAAGCTGATGGCCACCCTGCCCCGGCTTGACCGGGTGCAAGCGCTGGCCTTTGCCGAAGCAGGCGCAGGCCGGGGGGCCGAGGCGCAGTTTGATCTGATCGTGACACTTCTGGATCTGTGTCTCGCCCGGCTGGCCCGGTCCGGCACCTGTGGCACGCCGCTGCCCGAGGCGGCCCCGGGAGAGGCCGCTTTGATCGCGCGGCTTGCGCCCAACCCATGGGCGGCGCGGGAATGGGCCAGTCTGGCCCAGACGCTGGGCCTGAGGGCGCGTCGCGGCAAGGCGGTGAACCTTGACCCTGCCGCACTTCTCATGGATATGCTTTTACAGATTGACGAGGCGGCATCGGCCCTGTCTCGCTTGTCCTGAAGCTGGTCTTGTGCAGACCCGCGGGGGTTTCACACCCCCGGACCCCCGTGGGATATTTGGGCCGCATTGAAGGCAGAAGGCCTCGGAGTGAATAACGTGACGCCCCCCGAACTTGTCGACAGCCACTGCCATCTGGATTTTGCCGATTTCGATGGCGAGCTGGAGGCCATCATTGCCCGGGCTGCCGAGGCTGGGGTTCGGCGGATGGTGACGATTTGCACCAAACCGGTGAACGCGCCAAAGGTGCGGGCGATTGCCGAGGCTCATGCCGGGGTGTTCTTTGCCATGGGCTTGCATCCGATGAGCGTGGCAGACTGCACGCCCTTGTCGCTGGCCGATCTTGTGGACTTTGCGCGGCATCCGAAAATGGTGGGCATCGGTGAGACTGGCCTTGATTATCATTACACGCCCGACAGCGCCGAGGCGCAGCAGATGTCGTTGCGGGTGCATATCGAGGCGGCACAGGAAACCGAGTTGCCGCTGATCATCCACGCGCGGGCGGCGGATGAGGACATCGAGCGGATCTTGGCCGAGGGTATGGCGGTGCGACCCTATTCGTGTGTGATGCATTGCTTTTCGTCGGGGCCGCGCCTCGCGGAGGTGGCACTGGAGATGGGGTTCTATCTGTCGATGTCGGGCATCGCGACCTTTCCAAAATCAAGCGAGCTGCGCGAGATATTCGCCCGCGCACCGCTGAGCCGGATCTTGGTGGAGACTGACAGCCCCTATCTGGCCCCGGTGCCCTTTCGCGGCCGTCGCAATGAGCCGGCCTATACCGCGTTCACCGCCAAAACCGGCGCTGAGGTGTTCGGGGTGAGTGAGGCCGAGTTTGCCGCCGCCACCACGGCCAATTTTGACCGTCTGTTCCAAAAGGCCGCCGCGTCGGCCAAGGCGGCGTGACGTGGCCTCGTTGCGCTTTACCATTCTGGGATGCGGGTCTTCGGGCGGGGTGCCACGGTTGGGGGGCGACTGGGGTGACTGTGACCCCATGAACACCAAGAACCGCCGTCGCCGCTGTTCGATGCTGGTGGAACGCCAGAGCGGCGAGGGTGTAACGCGGGTCTTGATCGACACCTCGCCCGACATGCGCGACCAGCTATTGGATGCCGGTATCGGCACGCTGGATGCGGTGGTTTATACCCATTCGCATGCCGATCACGTGCATGGCATCGATGATCTGCGCCAGATTGTCTTTAACCTGCGCCAGCGGCTGCCCGTTTGGGCCGACGCGCCGACGCAAGAGGCGCTGCTGTCGCGCTTTGCCTATGCCTTCGTGCAACCGGCGGGCAGCCCCTATCCACCCATTCTGGACCTGCGCACCATTGATGGGCCCTTTGAGATCACCGGGGCCGGTGGGCCGATTGGCTTTCAGCCCTTCGAGGTGGATCACGGGTCGATGGCAGCTTTGGGGTTCCGCGTGGGCGGGCTGGCCTATCTTCCCGATGCCGTGGCGATCCCCGAAGAGGCCTGGGCGCATCTGCAGGAGTTGGACTGCTGGGTGGTCGACGCGCTGCGCCGCAAGCCGCACCCGACCCATGCCCATCTTGCGCTGACGCTGGGGTGGATCGGCCGGGCACGGCCGGCGCAGGCGGTCATCACCAATATGCATCTGGATATGGATTATGACACCCTGACAGCCGAGCTGCCGCCACATATCCGCCCAGCCTTTGATGGCATGGTGATCGGGTTCGATAACCAGCCATGAGCATGCTTTTGGATGTCATCCTGCCGGTGTTTTTGGTCATCGGCTTTGGCGCATTGGCGGCGGCGCGGGGGTGGATTTCGCAAGAGGCGATCGATGGGGTGATGCGGTTTGCGCAGAACTTCGCCTTGCCGGTTTTGTTGTTCAAAGGTGTGGCCGCGCTGGATCTGGCGGTGGCCTTTCAGCCGGGGCTGATGCTGGCCTTCTACATCGGGGCGTTTTCAGGCTTTGCCTTTGGCTTTGTAGGCGCGCGGTTTGTGTTTCACCGACCGCTGACTGACAGTGTCGCCATCGCCTTTGCCTGCACCTTCTCGAACTCGCTACTCTTGGGGGTTCCGATCACGGAACGGGCCTATGGCGCGGCAGCCTTGGCGGGGAACTTTGCGATCATCTCGGTGCATGCGCCACTGATCTATTCGGTGGGGATCATCGCCATGGAATGGGCGCGATCGCGCGAAGCGGGCAGCGTGGGAGCGGGCGGCGTTGCGCGGCAAGTTCTGCGCGGGGTGGTCAGTCAGCCCTTGCTGATCGGCATTGCCTGCGGCTTTGCGGTGAACCTGTCGGGGGTGGCCAAGCCCGCCTTCTTTGCCGCTGCCGTCGATATGGTGGCGGCGGCCGGGCTTCCGGCGGCGCTGTTCGGGCTTGGGGGCGTGTTGTGGCGCTATCGGCCCGAGGGGGACAAGGGCGCAATAGCGATGGTGGTCTTTGCCAGCCTTGTCCTGCATCCGATGATCTCTTACGGGCTGGCGCGGTTCGGCTTTGGGCTGGGGGCAGAGGCCTTGCGGTCAGTGACAATCACTGCCGCGATGGCGCCCGGTGTGAACGCCTATGTCTTTGCCAATATGTATGGCGTGGGCAAACGGGTGTCAGCCTCGGCGGTTTTGGTAGCCACGGGCCTGTCGATCTTTACCACATGGGGCTGGTTGCAGGTCTTGCCGTAACGGCGCCAGGTCAGCGGAAACCCTTGGCGTGGAAGATGAAGCCAAGGAAGTTGAGCAGTACCTGAGCCGCCAAGATCTGGGTGGATTGGCTGGGGTCATAGTCGGGTGCGACCTCGACCAGGTCCATGCCGACAACCTCATGGGTGCGCGCGACCTGCTGGAGAAGTTCCAACACCTCGTAGTAGAGGAACCCGCCATGGCTGGGCGTGCCAGTACCGGGCGCGATCGAGGGGCAGAAGCCGTCGATGTCGATGGTGACATAGACGCGCGCGCCCTTGGGGATGCGTTTGGCAGCGGCTTCGGCACCCAAGGCGCGGAACTGGCGGACCGACAGGATGTCGTCACCCATGGCCCGCGCGGCCTCATAGCCATCTTTGGCGGTGGAGGAGACATTGCGGATGCCGACAGCGGTGATGCCTTTGACATAGTCTTTTTCTGCCGCGCGCCGCATCGGACTGCCGTGACCGACACGCACGCCGTGACGTTCGTCCACGAAATCAAGATGCGCATCGATTTGCAGGATGTGGATATCGCCGTGGCCCGCGAAGGCCTCGATGCAGGGGATATTCACCGAATGATCGCCGCCGATCACCACCGGCAGCGCGCCGGATTTCAAGATCGCCTCAACCCCCGCACGGATATTGGCATGGCTTTTGGAAGTGTCGGTGTGGACGATGTCGGCGTCGCCAATGTCAACGATCCGCACCGATTGCGGCAGGTAGGTGCAATCATCTTCGTGGTCATAGGCCCCGGCATGGCCGAAGGAAAAGAGCGTCGAGGCCTCGCGCACAGCGCGGGGGCCAAAGCGGGCCCCGGCGCGGAATTGGGTGCCAAAGTCATAGGGCGCGCCCATGACGGCGACCTCGGCATCGATCTTGGACCAATCCTCGACATAGGCGCGCTTGCCGAAGGTGGCGATGCCGACGAAGGGCAGGTTCAACCGCCCGGTGTCATAGCTGTTGGCCATAGGTGCCTCTGGAGATTAGCGGGGTGTCACGCCACGCAGCCGTTCAGAGCGGCGGCGCAGAAGTTCGACGGTGGCAAGTAAGAGCACGGAGATGATGACAAGGATCGTCGCCACGGCAAGGATGGCCGGAGAAATCGCCTCGCGGATGCCGTTGAACATCTGGCGCGGAATGGTCTGCTGGTCAGGCCCGGCGATGAAGAGGACGGCGACGACTTCATCGAACGATGTGACGAAGGCAAAAAGCGCGCCCGAAATGATGCCGGGCAAGATCAGTGGCATGATCACCCGAAAGAAGGTGACGCGCGGATTGGCCCCGAGCGAGTATGCCGCGCGGATCAAAGACTGGTCAAAACCCGACAGCGTGGCGGTCACCGTGATGATGACAAAGGGGATGCCAAGCACAGCATGGGCCACGATCACCCCAAGATGCGAGTTCACAAGGCAACCCTTTTCCGACAGGAACGGGGTCGTGACGGCCCCCAAGGCGGTTTCGGGTGACACGCAGGCTTGGGCGTAGAAGAAACTCATCCCGACCGCGATGATGATGATCGGCACGATCATCGGGCTGATCAACACAGCCATAATGACCCGACGATAGGGCATCTCAGGGCGGCTGAGGCCCAGTGCCGCGATGGTGCCGAGAACCGTTGCCAGAATTGTCGCCCAAAGGCCGACCCAGAACGAGTTCTTGGCGGCCTGCACCCAAGTGGCGCGTTCCCAAACCGCGCTCCACCATGTGCCATCACGGGCCGTTTCGGGCGCGGGGTGGCCAAGGGTCAACAGCGTGTCGTACCAGCGCAAGGAGTATCCCGCCGGGTCAAAGGTCAGCATCTTTTCGGTGAAGGTGAAGTAGGGTTCGGCGTTAAAGGACAGGGGAACGACGATCAGGATCGGCGCGATCAGGAAGATGAAGATCAGCGTGCAGATCACAAGATAGGTGTAATACCAGACCCGTTCCAACGGCGAGGCATAAGTGGGAAGTGCCATAGTGTCCTCC
>Ga0315908_10002274_pt1 | contig 14113 bp, 11 predicted proteins | sample LakEriMetagenome_12_FD_203520 | JGI IMG/M metagenome (GOLD analysis project Ga0315908, IMG submission 203520) | Freshwater fungal communities from buoy surface, Lake Erie, Ohio, United States - Buoy 4 MA124 | ecosystem: Environmental > Aquatic > Freshwater > Lake > Lake biofilm | place: USA...
CTTTAGGACCCGATCAATCCAGCTTTAGAACCCGAGCCGCATTGTCGTGGAGGAACTTCGGCCAAACGTTGTCATTGAACGGGACATCTCGCATCTCGGTCATGATCCGCTGCAGAGACAGACCCATTGGGAAATAGCCCGCATACATGATCTTGTCGGCGCCTCGGGTATTGGCGTAATCGATGATCCTCTGGTCGTAATGCTTCGGGGCAAAGGCCGAGGTTGAATAGTGCAGGCCCGGCCACTTGAGCATGAGCTTCACCATCAGCTCGGTCCATGGCTGGCAGCCGTGACGTGAGACATAGGTGAGTTCGGGGAAGTCGTACATGACCTCGTCAACATGCTCCACGTGCTGGCACTGGAACTTCAACCGCGGTCCAGGAATGCCGGTGCACACGAACACGGGAATATCGAGTTCACAGGCCTTGGCGTAGATCGGGTACATCTTCTTGTCGTTGATCGCGACCTGCGGGAAACAACCTGCCGGGAACATGCTGATGGAACGCACGCCCCAGGTTTCGTAGGCGCGAACGATGTTCTCGATGCCAGCCATTCCGTCATTGGGATCGGCGCCAACAGAACCGACGAATCGACCGGGATAGCGCTTGATCGCTTCTTCTCCCGTTGCTTCGCCTTGGCCTTCGCGGTGACCGACGCCGACCATGCCAACTGAGACGCCCCACTTATCCATTTGGTCAAGCGTGTAGCCAACCGGATCATCGGATTCACGAACTTCTTTTTCCTTATCCGGCGGAGCCTTGAACATGTACTCGGCCGGAAACTCAAACTCTTCTTTGGACTGCGAGTCCTTGGTCTGCTTGGTAATGAACTCGTACTGCGCCTTCAGGTCGCGAGCCGGAAAGCCAATCATCGTGTCGATGACCGGAACATCGGTCGGCATAGCCATGTGAATTCCCCCTGGAATCGGCAACGGTTGTTTCGTTGACTTCGTCAATCTAGGACACCCCTCGTGGAGGGGCGAGTTACGACAAAAAGAAATGTGGGGCGGGTTGCCCCGCCCCACATTAAGGATCCGCCACTACATCTCTTTGAGAACGTGGCGACTACTTACCTGCAATGCGATCAGCCGCTTCACGCTGTTCAAAGATGAGACGAACAAGCCAGAACCGGAAATAGCGACGCAGCGACATCACGATGAACAGGGCTGCACCGACAACAGCGAGGACGAGACCAAAGGTGCCCATTGCGACAAGGTCCTCGGTCTTTGCGCCCTTGCCACTGCCTTGAAGAGTCAGCCAAGCGATGAGCGAAAGCACGATGCCCGCGATCATCAGCAGCGATCCGAGGATCAGCCATGTCCGCTCGGGATTGGCCTTTCCGCCATCTACCTTCATTGCATCGACTTCGCCCTGGAACTCCTGGAGGCGGGCCGACGGGGTGGTTTCAGTGTTACTCATGTTTCCTCCGTTGTTCTGGCGTTGATCAGTGGGTTGTTCCGCCCAGATACGCCTCGGTCAGTTCCTCGGCGATCTCAGCGGGTGGTCCGGTACGAGTAATACGTCCGTGCAACATGATCGACGCAACCGTCGACACGCCCAGCACGGCTTGGGCGAACTGTTCCACCACAAGGATGGAGATTCCTTCGGCTGCCAATTCGGCAACTCGTTCGTAGAGCTCTTCGACGATCAATGGAGCTAAGCCCATTGAAAGTTCATCGAGGAGCAGAAGCGAGGGGTTCACGGCCAATGCACGCGACATTGCGAGCATCTGCTGCTCACCACCAGACATTGTTCCGGCAATTTGTTTGCGTCGTTCCTGCAAACGCGGGAACTGCCGGAACGCGTTTTCCTGGATGTCAGCGAATGACACGCCAGCGTGAGTGAACATTCGCAGATTCTCGGTGACAGTCAGGTTTGGGAAAATCCCTCGGCCTTCGGGAACGAGGCAAACTCCGGCACGAGCCAGCGCATCGCTGCTCACCCCGTTGACTTCCCGACCGCTAATCAAGAGCTGCCCACCAGAAGGAACGATTTGGCCACTGCAAACCCCAAGGGTTGTGGTCTTTCCCGCACCATTTGGACCAAGCAACGCATGCACTTGGCCGGCTTCAAGTTTGAGGCTGACTCCGTGCAACACGTCGATGGTTCCGTAGCCACCACGGATGTTGTTGAGTTCGAGGATCGGGGTCACGACGCCTCCACGACGGTTTCGGTTCCGAGATACGCAGCTTGCACCTGAGCATTCGCTTGCACTTCAGCAGGCGTGCCAGTGGCAATGATTGTCCCAAAGTCAAGGACATGAATGAACTGACATGTACCCATCACGAATGACATGTCATGTTCAACGAGCAGAACGCCCAGGCCTTCATCGACCAATTTCCGAAGCAGGCTGGCCATCTCTTCGGTCTCTTCTTCGTTGAGTCCAGACGATGGTTCATCGAGAAGCAGAACTTTCGGATTCGATGCCAGAGCACGAGCGAGTTCGACGAGCCGTGCAGTTCCCGTTGGCAGGGTGCCAACCATGAACTCCGAAACGTCGGAGAGCCCGACCTTTTCGAGAATTTCGTCGCAGACCTGATTGGGATCGAAACCTGAACGGTCCCAAGTCTTTCGCTGTTCAGCAGCGACGAGAATGTTCTCACGAGCAGAAAGGCTTCCGAATACTTCGAGTTTCTGGAAGGTTCGCGCAATACCCATACGGGCTCGCTTGAATGGATTCTTGTTCGTGATGTCCTTGCCATCGAAGAACACCTTGCCGGCGGTTGGTTCCTGCAAACCCGTGATGACATTGAAGAGCGTGGTTTTGCCGGCGCCGTTTGGACCGATCAAACCCGTGACTCGTCCCTCGACAACTTCGATAGAAGCTTGACAGACGGCCTGCAGAACGCCGAAGCGAACGACAATGTCCTGTGTGCTGAGAATTGCACTCATGATGCACCTCCGGTGGGCACCATCTTCTTTTCGTCAACAAGGTCGGTGATGTCGAGAACTCGATCAAGCTGCGCGACTTTGTCAGGCGTGAACGGTCGGGTAAGTCCCATGTCATTGATTTCGTCCTTGCCGATGTTCTGTTCTCGATCTTTGGCAACCATGAGCTCTTTCTCGAGCCTGGCGTCCTTCCTCCAAGGCAAGAGCCCGGCGAGATCGCGACCCGAGTAGAAGACCGCACCCTCGGGTCGATAGGCCATCGCGATTGCCGCAATACCAGGACCAATGAGTTCGATTGCTGTGAGCCAAGACGGCTTGCCAAGCACTTCATAAAGCGCTGGGAACGATGCCAATCCGATGACGCCCATAAAGGCAGCCACGGGATAGCGAACACCCTGCACTGCCAACAGGAGTACCAGCGGCAAGCCAGCGAACAGCGGGAAGGAGTCGACCGAAAGTGCTCCACGCTGCAGGCCAAACATGCAGCCAGCGAAACCGGCCATGGCGCCCGACAGCATGAACACCATCATCTTGGTCGTCGTGAGATTCACGCCGATGGTTGCCGATGCAGCTGGTGAATCTGACATGGCGATCCATCGACGAGCCCACCGAGAGCGGCGCAACATCTCAAGCATGAAGAACAGCAGTGAGAACGTGACCACGAGGAACATCAGGAATGCTTTTCGATCGCTGGGATCGGAACTGATTGTGATTCCGAAAATGTCGACGGGCTTGAACAAGACACCTGTCGCAGATGGATCGAGCATGTTGGGATGTCTGATAATCACCTTGTCGGCGATCTCGGCAAACGCCATGGTGGCGAGCGCTAGGTACAACCCCTTGAGGCGAAGCGCTGGTAGAGCGATCGCCAAGCCAAGCGGGGCGCAAACAAGCATCACGTACACAATGCCGAGTGCATCGCCGTTCTGACCGCCGAAGTGTGAAAAGAGAACGGCGCCGATGCCGGCAATTGCGAAGTTGGCGAAACTCACCTGCCCGGCCCAACCGATCAGCGGGATGAGCGAGATCATGATCAGACCAATGACCATGAATCCTGCGCCACGACCAAGCCATACCGTTGATCGTTCTCCGAAGGTGGTGCCGCTGATCCACGGAATCCAGCCGTTGGCCCACGCTCCGACCAACGCAATCATCACACCTGCGCCCAGGGCAGCTTCCCAAGGTCGTGTGAGTCGTTCGGTGCGTTTCGTAATGCGGATCTTTCCCGTTTCCAATCGAGCCATTGGAAGGAAGAGCAGCGCGATGAAAAGGATCGCGGCAGGAATCGCTTCGTCGGCGTAGGTCCAGTCGGTCCCCCATTCGAGATACACCGCCGAAAAGGATTTCGACAGGCCGATGATGAGACCGCCGATGAACGCCATTGGAATGGACTTGAGTTGAGCGATAGCTGCTGCGGCCGAAGCGACGACGATGATGAGTGTCAGGTTTTCAACAACAAGTCCGGTTTCGGGAGCAATAAGAATTCCGGCCAAACCAGCGGTCATGCATCCGAGCGCCCATGAGGCCCCCGAGATGATTGACGGTTTCGCTCCGGTGAGACCAGCGAGGCTGCGGCTATCGACAACTGCGCGCATCGAGATACCAAGTCGGGTGCGATACAGAAGGAATCGAAGCCCAAGAGCAACAAGTAGAGCAATGACAACGGTGATGATGCGATGCCAGGTGGCGGTGACATCGCCGAGCTGAACACCCTTGGTGTCTTGGAAGAACTGCGGAAGAGTACGCCCGGTTTTGGGAGACCAAATCGTAAGTGTGATGCCCATGAAGGTGAGCATGAGGCCCACCGTCACCATGAGCTGCACAACAAGCGCAGCGTCGCGAAGACGGCGCATGATGACCTTGTCGAGCAAGAAGCCAATGGCTGGCGCAATCACTAACAAGGTGATGACGAGCGCCACCAACGTTGGTAGCCCTTGTTTGACTGTGAGCTGCCAATAGCAAAAGGCAAGAAAACAACCAATTGCTGCATGAGAGAAATTAAAAATGCCAGTGGTGGCATAGGTGACAACAAGGCCACCGGCGGTGATGGCGTAGATGCCGCCGAGGGCAATACCAACGACAAGGAACGATGAAATCGTCTTTGCGTTAACCGACGCTCCGCCCCAGTTTTGCGTCACAAAAAATAGGACGACAAGCCCAACGACGATTGCGGAAATCAGCCGTGGACTGACCTTGAGCCGCATGTTCCCCCCTTACTGCACTGCGCTGATGTGATGAGGAGGGGCCAGCCCATCGGCTGGCCCCTCCGAGTACTTCAGAACCGCTACTTGACGTTGGCTGCGGCTGCGGCCGGATCAATCTTGACGGTGACAACATTCTCCGGCTTGCAATCAAGCGTGCCGGCTTCCTTCGGGAAGACTCGCTCGAACTTGCCCCCGTTGATTTGCATGATCGCCATGCAGTCAGAGAAGACCTTCTGGCCGGTACGGGCTTTGCCGATCCAACCGTCAGCGTCAAACGAGAGTGTCTTCATCTTCGCAAGAAGGTTCGGACGGGTGATGGCGTTCGGGCCCTTTTCAGCAACAATTTCGTTGACGGCCTGGGTGAATGCCATCGCCGACTGCCAAGCCTGCGCACCAAACGAGTCTGGCTTGCCGCCAACAGCATCGACATAGGCCTTCACTGCCTTGTTGCTTGAGGCCTCTTCGAACGGGATGAACTGCATCCAGACATAGGTGCCGTCGACTGCCGAGCCACCGGTCTTGAAGTTCTCGGTGTAGCAAGCAAGCGAACATGCCCACACGTCAACGCCGGTGAGACCCTGTGCCGTTGCTTCCTTGCGAAGCTTCGTCATAGCGACGTCATTCGAACCCATGTAGGCGTAGTTGCCGCCACCGTTCTTGAGAGCTTGAACGTAGGTGTTGAATGCTGACTGTTCCGAACGGCCCGAAACCTTGAGAGCGTCGATCCAGTTCACGCCAGCCTGCTTCTGACCTTCAATTTGATAGGTAGCGGACTGGATCGTGGTGGGTAGATCGCCAGGAACCAGGAAGACGCCCTTCAGGTTCGGCTGAACCGTTTGGTAGTACTTCGTTGCCCCAACGAATGCTTTGAGGTCACGTACGCCGGTGTTCGTGCCATTGCAAGGTTCAGCAACGGCCTGCATCACCCAAACGTTTGCAGCGCACTGTTCGTTGACGTCATTCGCAAGAGCGGCGAAGACCGGAAGACCAACGGGCTGGCCGGCCTTATCAGCACAATTGCCAATCACCGAAACGTCGGGATTGAACAGCGAGTTGCCACCAACCATCGCAAGATCGTTCTTGCATGCATTGATGATGCCGTTCTTGGATTCGGTTGCATCGAGCTTGGAGTCCCAGGCTTCAACCTTCAACTGACGACAGCCAACGCCGCCGTTGGCGTTAATCCACTTGGCATAGGCATTCATCGCATCGACGTTGCCTTGGAACAAACCGGGTGCAAGCGGCGAACCGGTATCGGCCATGACCTCAACCGAAATCGTGTCAGCGGTGACACCGATCTCTGTTGCTTGCAACGCTTCTTTGGTGCAGTTGGCGTTTGCCTTGGCTGTGGAACTTTCGCCCGAGCCACTTTCGCTGCTTTCTGACCCACTACGGCCGCAGCCGACAGCAAGGATGCTGACGCTGAGAGCCGCGATGAGCACACCTGCTCTGAATCGCTTCACTTGTTTCCCCCCTGGGAGTTGTTGAACTACTTGGCGAACCATAACCGAATTCACAATCTCATGTGTGACGATCGGCACAGGGGGATCTCGGGTCTGCCAGCGGCCCGCTCGATGCAACAAATCGACCCCAAAACGAAAAAGTGACCGGCCGGTAACCAAGGTTCCGACCGGTCACATTGCGACCTCGACTAACAGGAAATCCCACCGTCCATCATGAGGGTTGCACCACTGACGTAGCGAGCTTCATCGGAGCCCAAATAGGCATAAAAACTCGCCAATTCAGCTGGCTTCCCGACTTCGACGTTGTCACGCGACATCTTTCGCATACGGCCCCAGTCCGCACCCTTCGGCGGGACGAACGCTGCGTACATGTTTGTCTCGACGCCTCCGGGAGCAACCGCACAGATGCGGATCGGCACGTCGTACTCGGTGGCAAGCGCTCGGGTGAGGGCCGAGACGCCACCCTTTGATGCGCAGTAGGCCGCGCTCCAGGGCTGACCCATGACCGCTGCTGTCGACGAGGTGTTCACGATGACTCCATGGCCTCGCTCCACCATCTGAGGGAGCACGGCCCGGCACATGAAATAGGTGCCCGTGAGATTCACGGCGATCATTCGTTCGAACTTGGCCGGGTCCCCGTCGTGACTGTTATCGAAGCCGCCAATGCCAGCGACGTTGCACAACACGTCGACCTGACCAAATGCTTTCGTCACTTCAGCGACAACCGACTCAACGTTTGCCCAACTGCTGACATCGCAGGCGAGAGCGATTGCGTTTGGTCCAATCGCGTTCGCGGTTTCCTGAGCATTCTCAAGATTCACATCGAGACACGCGACCTTGCCGCCTTCAGCACCAAAGCGCTCGGCAACTCCGCGCCCGATTCCTGAACCGGCACCAGTAACGATGACACCCTTGCCTACATACCGCTGTTCCATTATTTCCCCATTGTTGTGGTTCTTGCGCGAGAAACCGTCACGACAACGCGTGCGGAATCAAGCAACGAATGAATCCTGATGGCCCGATTAACCGATGGTAAGCACGCCACGAGCAACTGCACCTGAATGCATGTCGTGCACCGCGTCGTGGAAACCCTCGAGCGGATAGGTGGCAGTCACGAGTTCGTCGAGCATGAACTCGCCACGGCGATAGAGATCGATGATCTGAAGCATGTCGCTATGTGGGCTGTACGAACCTGCGCGACAACCAATGACTGCACGCTCGTTTTGCGTGAAGCGCTGGTACGGAAGTGTGAAGGTTGCGTCACCGCCAGGCGTGCCGATGATGACGACCGTGCCGCCCCAATCGAGCATCTCCAGCGCGTTCGACGTGACTGCCGGATGACCGACAACGTCGTACACCCAATCAACACCACCGGCATTGAATGGGCCGGAAAGTTCGGTCTCGCTGTAAGGAACGAGTCGACGCACCTGCTCAACAATGTCTTCGTCGCGACCATTGAGGAAGTCGGTTGCACCGAACTGACGAGCGAGTGCTTCCTTCTCAGGTTCGGTGTCAATCGCGATGATGCGCGACGCGCGCTTTACGCGGAGTGCTTGGATGGCATTGAGGCCAACGCCGCCGCAGCCATAGACAACCGCGGTTTGGCCGATCTTCACATCAGAGCGATAGAGGACGGCTCCTGCACCAGTCATTACGCCACATCCGACAAGGCATGCAGAAGTGAACGGAACATCCTTAGGAATCTTTACGGCCTGAAAACCACGGATCACCGTGCGCTCGGTGAACACCGATGCCGCAGCAAAGTTCCAGCACGCTTCGCCATCAAGCGTGAAGGGCTGAGCCATGTTTCCAAGTGTCTGACGGCAACGTGTGGGCTTGCCCTGTGCGCATGCCTTGCAAACGCCACAAGCGGCAAGGGTCGAGATGATGACGTGGTCACCTTCAACTACGTGGGTGACGCCAGTGCCGACCTTTTCAACAATTCCTGCACCTTCATGGCCCAACACTGCAGGCGAGGGCCAGCCGAACGCACCTGCGGCAGCAGTTACGTCGCTGTGGCACACACCAGCAGCCATCACCTTGACGATGACTTCGCCAGCACCTGGTTCGCGGACTTCGAGTCCGTCGAGAACCTCAGCTTTGTCGCCAGTGAAAACGATGCCCTTCATGAATTCCCCCAGAGGTGAGTCAGTAAATGTTGAATAGGTCGAACTGCAAGTGCGGTGGGACTCAGCTGCCCCAGATAATTGACTGCCATTCGGTGTAGGCGTCGAGACCCCAGTTGCCGCCGTCGCGGCCAATACCGGACATCTTGAAACCACCGAACGGTGTTTCGTGATGGGTCTGCACACTGTTGATGCCAACGCGACCCGAGCGGATCTCCTTGGCGACCTCGTAGGCAGCCGGAGTGTCCGCACCAAAGACATAGGAGAACAAGCCGTAATCGCTGTCGTTTGCGATGGAGATCGCGTCGTCAACGGTGTCAAACGGAACAACGACGACAACTGGGCCGAAGATTTCTTCGCGCACTGGAGTCATGGTGTTGTTGCAACCAGCGAGAAGGGTTGGGCCGATGAAGTAACCCTTGTCCGGCCCTGCGTTACGACCGTCGACGACGATTTCGGCGCCTTCAGAAACTCCGGCTTCGATCATTCCCTGAATGCGACCAAGCTGAACGGCAGAAATAACCGGTCCAACCTGAGTTGCTGCGTCGAGCGGATCGCCGACCTTGAGCGCGCGCGCTGCACCTTCAAGACGCGTGACGAGTTCGTCGTAACGACTGCGATGCACGATGACGCGAGTCGGGGCCGTGCAGATCTGGCCTGAGTGGAATGCCCACACGCTGGCGATGCCAGCAACAGCCTTTTCCATGTCGGCATCTTCAAGAACGATGCATGCACCCTTGCCACCGAGTTCATGAAGCTGACGCTTCATGGTGGGAGCACCTGCAGCAACGATCGATGCGCCAACTGCCGACGAACCGGTGAACGACACCATGTCGACGTTGGGATCGGAAACAAGATTCACACCAGCAGCGGGACCACTACCGGTGACGATATTGATGACGCCCTTCGGGAAACCAACATCTTCAAGAATCTTTGCGAGTTCGATAACGCACAACGGATCCTGCGGAGCAGGCTTCATCACAACGGTGTTTCCAGTTGCAAGCGCCGGAGCGATCTTTCCGACCATTGAGGTTGTCGGGAAATTGTAGGGAGCGATACATGCGACAACGCCGACCGGCACCTTGCGGGCATAACCAGCCATAAGTGCGCCTGCGGCAAGCGGCGTTGTGCCGATCGGTTGCGGAGGAAGCGCAACGTTCTGGTCGTACAGCGCACCTCTCGCGTAACGATCGAAACGCGAGATCGCGACCGGAATCTGCATAAGCGAACCAACCGATGACGTTGCACCGGTTTCGCTAATGACAAGCGGAATCAACTCGGGCGTGCGCTTGGCCAGTTCCTTGCCAGCCGCAGCGAGAAGAGCAGAACGCTCTTCGGGAGTCGTGCGACTCCAGGCCGGAAGTGCTTCCTTTGCTGCCGCAGCGGCACGGGCGACGTCTTCGGCCGAGGCCTCGGGAGCGCCGGTGACGACCTGTTCAGTTGCAGGGTTGATGATGTCGTATGTGCCATCGCCACCGGGGACCCATTCGCCCCCGATGAGCTGGCGGTACTCGTTCATGGTTGCCATGGGTCGCACGTTAGGACAGCGCCCGCCCTCCGTCACACTGACCCCCCTTCCCGACGGTGGACGCCCGCCGAGAGCCGTGTAATCTGACGGTCTGTCAGAAACGCCGCCGACGGGTGGCCGACGAGAGGTGGTCGCAATGTCCGACGCAACGTACGACGAGGTCATCAAGGGCGGAACCGTCATCGATGGCACTGGTGCTCCCGCACGCATCGCCGACATCGGCATTCGCGACGGAAAGATCGTTGTTATCGGTGAAGTTGACGGCGACGCCACCATCATCACCGATGCCACCGGCCGCATGGTCATGCCTGGGGTCATCGACGCCCATACCCATTACGACGCACAGCTCTTGTGGGATCCGGGTGCGTCCCCGTCAGCAAACCATGGCGTCACCACCGTGATCGCCGGCAACTGCGGATTCACCCTCGCCCCCCTGCGCCCCACTGTCGCCGAAGCGGAATACCTCCAGGAAATGATGAGTCGAGTCGAAGGAATGCCCCTTCCCGCGCTCAAGACCATCAATTGGAACTGGGAAACCTTCGAGCAGTACCTCAATCAGTTCGAGAATCGCATCTCGGTGAACGCTGGTTGGATGGCCGGGCACTGCGCCATCCGTCGCTACGTCATGGGTCCCGAGTCCGTGGGCGGCGAGGCAACCCCCGAACAAATCGATGCCATGGTGGCCGAACTGCGCAAGGCCATCGAGGTCGGTGCCCTCGGATGGTCGTTCACGACATCAGGCAGTCACAGCGATGGCGATGGACAACCGGTGCCAAGCCGATGGGCATCGAAAGAAGAAATGATTGCGATGGCCACCGAGGTCGGCAAGCACGAAGGCACCAGCCTTGAAGGCATCGTCCCTGGTTGTCTTGATCGTTTCGCAGATGACGAAATCGAATTGCTCGCAGTCTTGAGCGCCGCCGCAAAGCGCGTCATGAACTGGAACGTCCTCACTATTGACAGCCGCGAACCCGATCGCGTCGGCCGTCAGGTTGAGGCCTATGACCGAGCCAAGGAATTGGGTGGCCGCGTCGTCGCCCTCACCATGCCAGTGCTTGTTCCCATGAACATGAACTTCGCAACCTTCTGCGGCATCTGGCTTCTCCCGACGTGGGAAGAAACTTTGCGCTGCGAAATCCCAGAGCGCATAAAGCGACTGCAAGATCCTGAGATTCGCGCCAAGCTTCTTGCCACATCTCGGTCAGAAGAAGCCGGCGTTTATCGCCGCATCGCCGACTGGGAGGACTACGTCATCGGCGACACGTTCTCACCAGAAAACGCAGGTCTGTCGAATCGAACCGTTTCCGACATCGCTGCCGAGCGCGGCACCGAGCCGTTCGACACGTTGCTCGACATCGTCATCGCCGACGAGCTTCAGACCGTTCTGTGGCCGGCTCCGAAGGACAAAGATCCCGAGTCATGGCGCATGCGAGTTGACGCTTGGAACGATGAGCGAATCATGATCGGTGGCTCCGACGCCGGTGCTCACCTCGACCGCATGTGTGGAGCAACCTTCCCCACACGGTTCTTGGGCGACATGATCAACGGTCGCAAACTCATTCCCGTCGAGCGCGCCGTGCAGCTCATTACGCAGAAGCCCGCAGAACTTTTCGGCCTTGTTGACCGGGGCACTCTGGTCGAGGGCAGTAACGCCGACATCGTCGTGTTTGATCCGGCAACAATCGGTTCCGAAAACGCGCACATGGTGGCCGACCTTCCCGGAGGCTGTTCACGACTCACCGCCGACTCCTACGGAATCGAACGAGTGCTCGTCAATGGTCAAGCCGTGATCATCAACGGACAGTTCACCGGCGCTACGCCCGGAACCGTGCTGAAGAGCGGTAAGGACACCTACACCGTTCTGCCGTAATCTCGCAGAGTCGGGAACGTCTCTCGATTTCCGAACCAACGCTGATTACCAGACCACTTCACTTGCACCGATTTGTGCAAGTGTCTCGGCATGCAATTTCGACGACGCGCCATTCTCTTTCCCGTTCTCCTTGTACTGATCGCTGGCGCCCTCGCGTGCGCGAGTTCAACCACGAGCTCCGAGAACGACACGCCTGCCTCAACGACGACTGCAGCGAGCGGTGCCAACACGCTCACGAGTCACCCTGCGTTTGGCACGTGCCCGAGCAGCGCCTTTCCCGACCTCAGCGGAACGAGCGCCGGCGCCACGTACGCCGCACCAAAAGTGACTGTGACGTGCACTGACACCGAGGTAACTGTCACGTCAAACAACATGATCTCCTACGAGTTCGTGTCAAAGACACCGAACGCACTCGCGCCGCAGAACTACACGTGGAAGATTCCCCTGAAACCCACCAAAGCAGCAACCCCAACAACGATCGAAAATCAGTTGGGAACGCTTGGTTTCACCGTAACTGGAATCGCAATTTACGGGCCGACCGAGGGGCCGATCCCGGCGGCTGAAGCCTACGGAGATCCGGTGGGCAACGGACTCATGGACTACTGCGGTGGGCACACTGGCCCAAGTTCCGAGTACCACTACCACACCATTATTTACACCGACGCCGTCTGCAATTTGGAGACGTCACAACTCGTGGGCTTCGCAATTGATGGATTTCCGATTTACAACTCAGTGATCTGTCTCGACTCGAACTGTTCGCAGACAACCCTCGCGAAGAGCGGGTACACCAAGACTGGAGATTCGCGGTCCTATGTCTGGAAGGCGTACTCCTTCAGTGGCGGCAGCGAACCTGGAACTCTTGATGTGTGCAACGGTCGGGTCGAAGCCGACGGAACCTACGCCTATCACCTGACTCCTACACAGTTCCCGTACATCATTGGTTGTCTTGCCGGAACCGCGACAACGCAGACTGGAACTGCCGCTGCACCGATGCCTCCGATGCAGGGCCAACAAGGTCAACAACGACCGCAGGGACCACCCCCGGGTCCTCCGGCAAGGTGAGTCGTGTCAATCATTGAAGAAGGCCCGGGCAAATGCCCGGGCCTTCTTCATTTCAGAATGTTGTTGTTCAGACGGGAGTGTCTGCAAGCAACTTGCCGAGATGCAACAGGCTCTGCGTTGTTCCACCGAGGAACAGTTCCTGCTTCTTGGCCCAGAGGTAGTAGCGGTGCAGCGGGTAGTCACGATCAACACCAACGCCACCGTGGAGATGGGTGCACGCACGCACGACACGAGCGCCACCCTCGGCCGCCCAGTACTTGGCTGACGCAGCGTTCTCTCCGGCGGGAAGACCGTCGTTGAGACGCATCGCTGCACCCCATGCAGTGAGCTTGATGGCATCGGCATCGATGCGGCAGTCGGCAGCGCGCTGAGCAACGGCCTGGAACGTGGCGATCTGACGATCGAACTGCACACGCTCCTTGACGTAGTCAGACATGATTTCGACGGCTTGAGCGGTGACGCCAGCCATGATGAGTGATTGACCGGTCTGCCCATATTCGATGAGACGATCGAGCGCATCGAGGTCGGCAATCTTTTCGCCAGCGGCACCGGCGAAGGTGACCTTGGCGTCGGGAATGCCGTCAGTTGCATCCTGACGCTCAACGGTGACGCCACTGGCCTTTGCATCGACGTAATGGAGACCATCGGCAGCCGAGACGATGAAGCCGTCGGCGACGGTTCCGAACGGAACGTTGGTCTTCACGCCAGTGAGTGCACCACCGGAAACCGAGAGGTACGGGGTGTGCACATCGCCAACGAGTTCATGCAACGCAACAGTGATGATGCGTTCGCCTGAAGCAAGACCGGCGAGCAACTTCGGTGCATGTTCGGCAAGGAACGGTGCAGCCATCGCCATAACCGGAAGTGCCGGAACCTGAGCAACGGTGCGACCGACCTCTTCAAGGACGATTGCTACCTCGGCGAAACCAAGACCCGCGCCACCATCGGCTTCGGGCATGCCGATTCCGACGA
>Ga0315908_10002275_pt1 | contig 14112 bp, 16 predicted proteins | sample LakEriMetagenome_12_FD_203520 | JGI IMG/M metagenome (GOLD analysis project Ga0315908, IMG submission 203520) | Freshwater fungal communities from buoy surface, Lake Erie, Ohio, United States - Buoy 4 MA124 | ecosystem: Environmental > Aquatic > Freshwater > Lake > Lake biofilm | place: USA...
CCCCTACAACGATCCGACGCTTACCAGCTGTACTTGTTGTCATGGCTTGACCGTACCGCTGTCAATGATGCTTATGAAGTGCTCACTTCATATTGAGTAAACCCATACTTCGTGTGAGGGTCGCCTCACAAACATCAATGAAATCAGTGTGAATGGTCGTGATCGTGTGTGTGATGAACGTATGTGCGGTCAGAGGTAGCAAAACGGATTGCATACGTCACGATGAACACTGATGTTGCAGCAAGTGTGATTGCAGGCCCTGGTGAGAGATCAAAGTGATAAGCGACAATGAAGCCGGCAAGTACTTCGGTGAGGCCGATAGCAATTGCCGCGCGCGTGATGGTGCCGACATTGTTAAAGAACAGTCGCGCAGTTGCGGTGGGGGTAATGAGAAGTGAAACAGTGAGTGCGATTCCGACTGTGTTCAGACACACCACCACGCACACTGCCAGGAGAACCAGCATGGCGGCATCAAGTCGCTGCACGCGGATTCCGATTTGTGTTGCATGGTCACGGTCGAAGGTGGCGAATTTCAAATCGTCAAAGCGGAACCAGACGAAGAAGACCGCAGACACAGTGAGAATGAGTGTGATCCAGAGGTCAATCGTGTTGACGGTGAGTAGTTGGCCAAAGAGAAAGTGACTGATGGAAACAGAGGTATCCATTTTGCTAAGGAGCAATGCGCCGAGTGCAAACATGCCACTCCCGACAACTGCGATGACCGAATCGGTGGCGATACGTCGGTTCTGGGAAAGAAAGTGAATGACGAGGGCCATAAAGACACCTGCAACCAGTGCCCCGGGGAGGACAGCATTGGTGCCGAACCACCCGAAACCCAGTGCAACACCACCGAGCACACTGTGTGACATTGCGTCACCAAGGTATGCGAGTTTGCGCAGTGAGATCCACGTACCAACAACAGGTGCGAGGATGCCCACCATGATGCAAATAAGACCTGCGCGTTGTGTGAAGTCGGATTGAAACGGGTCAAGCAGCCAACTCATGATGCGTCTCCCCACGAAGAATGACTGAAGAGTGCATCGAGTTTCCTGCCTTCAAGTTCTGTTGACGGTGCACCATCGCCTCTGACTCGGCCGTTCACAGCAAGGCAACGAGTAAAGCGTGAGCGCACGAGTCCGAGGTCATGAGTGGAGACCAAGATGGACGTTCCTCTGGCGCAGAGATCAGCAAACAAAGCAATTAATTCTTCGGTATGTCGTGTGTCAACACCTGACAATGCTTCATCGAGCAATAAGACATCGGCCTCTTGCGCTAGCGCACGCGCCAGCAGCACGCGTTGCACTTGCCCACCAGAGAGGGTGGAGAGTGAGCGCGATTCCATCCCGGCTAGGTCAACCTGCGAAAGGCATGTAGCGACACGCGCGGTGTCTTCACTTCTCACGCGCATGCGACGGCCATGAAAACGACGACGACCTGCCATCACAACTTCACTCACGCTGAGAGGGAAGCGAAGGTCGAGGTCTGCTTGTTGGGGAATGTATGCAATTGCTTTGCGTTCGAGATGATGGCAATGCTCGCCATGCACCACGACATCGCCGTCGTGATCAACGAATCCGGCGAGGGCTTTAAACAATGTGGATTTGCCGGCGCCGTTGGGGCCGACAACCGCGACGAGCTCGCCTGCGCCAATAGCAAATGACGAAGAGGACAAAGCCTTTGTGTCACCGTAGGAGACAGCCAGGTCAATCGCCTGCAAGACAATGTCATTGCTGGTCATTTGCACCCGAGAGCTATTGAAATCTTTGTGATGTTTGATTTCATGATTGAAGAATAGGTGGCGCCGGAATCAAGATCGGATTGCGAAATCGTTTCCACTGCATTGATGGAATCAATGGATGCACCGATTGCCTTTGCCACTGTGTCGGCGAATGCTTTCGGAAAAACTTCTTCGAAGAAAACAGTGGTGACATCTTTGTCCCGCGCGGTCTTTGCTGTTGCTTCGAGTTCCTTTGCTGATGGCTCATTCTCCGGATCAACGCCAGAGATAGGAACAGCATTGAGGTTTGCACGCTTTGTGAAGTAGGTGAAAGCGTCGTGTGCAGAAACAAGCTCTTTGCGTTCGCATGTTGCAAAGGTTGTGTCGATGAGTGATCCGACTTCATTGAGTTCATTGGCATATTCGGTTTGTCGGTTGGTGAGGGCAGACGTGAGAGAGGCTTTTGCCTTTGCGATTTCCTGAGAAACAATCGCGGACATTTTGACCATGTTCGCTGGGTCAAGCCATACATGCGGATCGGTATCTGAGTGTCCATGATCGTGTCCCTCGGTGTCATCTTCTGCAGAGATGAGGTCAACAGACTTCAGGAGATCAATTGCGATTGCGGTGTCGGGCAACGAGGCGATTGCCTTTTCAAGGTCAGGCTGAAAGCCACCGCCGATGAAAAAGACAATGTCGGCATTCGACAGTTCTTCTAATTGCTTTGCAGACAACTCTGAGTCATGTGGTTCGACTCCGGGAGGTGTGAGTGCAAGAAGTTGAACATCATCACCGCCAACACGCTGCACGATTTCTGCGATGGGGTAGAAGGAGGCAGCCACGATGAGTCGGTCGGCCACAGGGGTAACAGTGCTGTCCTGCGTGCCTCCACAACTCATGAGCAGACCAGAGAGGGCCGCGCAGCCGAGGAATTGAGCGAGTCGCATTGGCTCATCGTACAGATAATGAGAACCATTCCCAATATGGGGAGAGAAAATGCCTCTGGAGTTGATCTGTAGGGGCGTGTGATGGCTCTAGTCGGCGACGCGGGGCAATGGCGCGGACCATTGCTTCCAGCGGCTGATGACACGAAGAAGGAAAGCACACGCAATTGCCACAGCGGCCGTTGCCACATTGTTGAGATCGGCCTTGTCGCCCACCACAACAACGATGGTCGCCAGTAGCGCAGCAGTTGCATAAATCTCACGGTGAAGAACAGTGGGAATCTCGCGAACCAATACGTCGCGAATCAGACCGCCGCCAATTGCAGTGAGGAGGCCGATACCGCACGCACCGACCGCGGGAACACCGAAGTCGAGAGCCTTGCGTGTACCGGCAACAGCGAAGAGCCCGAGACCCGCTGCGTCGACCAACAACAACATTCGTGAGAGGCGTGACATGACGGGATGCACATAGAACACGATGAGACCGACAACAACCGGAACCACCAGGTACCGACCGTCTGTAAGGGCTGCAGCTGGAGTTGCACCAATGAGGGCATCACGTAAGAACCCTCCACCGAGTGCAGTGGCAACCGAGAGGAAGAGAACGCCGAACAAATCGAGACTTTTTCCCACACCGGTAAGTGCGCCAGAGACTCCGAAGACAGCAATTCCGACAAGGTCGAGGACGAGGAGAAGAGTGGTTGCTGACATGACCCCAAAGTAGGCGATGTGACTCACCTAGGGTGACCACATGACTTCTCGCAATGTTCTCTTCTGGGATCTCGACGGCACCATTGTTGACTCTGGTGCTGGCATTACCGCATCAATGAACGAAGTATTTGCAAACGTCGGCGCTGAAGCAATGAGTGATGTCGAAATTCGTCGTGTCATCGGTCCGCCATTGCAAACAACGATGCCCGAATTGTTATCGCGCAGGAATCTTGATGTCGCACGAACGGAAGAGTTCATTCAGGAATACCGACGTGTCTATATCGAGCATCATCTTCCACATACCGTGGTGATTGACGGTATGCGAGAAGTTGTTGAAACGTTGTCGGAGTCCTGGCACCTCGCGCTTGTGACGGCCAAGCCGCAGACACAAGCAGACATTGCAATCCGCACCATCGGTTTAGAACATCTCATGGTCGCTGTGGTGGGTCCAGCAGATGATGGTCCTGTTCATAAGTCAGTTTTGTTGCGCCGCGCGTTGGTAGACGTTGAGCGTGAATTAGGTGTTGCCCCCACATTGGAAAAATGTTGGATGATCGGTGATCGCAATCACGACATTGAGGCAGGTGTGCAGGTGGGCACGAAGGCCGCAGGGGTTCTCTGGGGCTTTGGAGACCACGAAGAGTTGGTAACAGCGGGAGCGCATGCAGTCGTTGCCACCCCGGCGGAACTCTTGTCACTGCTGCTTCCTGGCCACTAACTGGGGTGCCTGATGGGGTGTCTCGGTACAATATTGCCACCCCCGTTCTAAAGGACACACCAATGTCAAACACATGGTTTGAAACAGTTGCAGAGGCTCAGCGTCGTGCAAAGAAGCGCTTGCCTAAGTCGGTTTATGGTGCGTTGATCGCAGGCTCTGAAAAAGGTCTTTCAACAGCTGACAACCTTGCATCGTTCGACATGCTTGGTTTTGCACCACACGTTGCAGGTCTCTCAAACGAGCGTTCCATGAACACCACAATCATGGGGCAAGAAATCTCTATGCCGATCATCATCTCGCCGACCGGTGTGCAGGCAGTGCACCCACAAGGTGAAGTTGCTATCGCGCGTGCAGCACAAAATCGTGGCATCCCAATGGGTCTCAGTTCTTTCGCTTCCAAGTCTGTTGAAGATGTAGCCGCCGTGAACGACAAAACGTTTTTCCAGATGTATTGGTGTGGCGACAAGGACACTCTCGTACAGCGCATGAATCGCGCACGTGAAGCAGGCGCTAAAGGTCTCATCGTGACGCTCGACTGGTCATTCTCGAATGGTCGTGACTGGGGTAGCCCGTGGATTCCAGAAAAGATCAACCTCAAGGCTGCGATCAAACTGGCACCCGAAGTTCTCCAGAAGCCGGGCTGGCTTTTGGCTTTCGCAAAGTCTGGCCGCATTCCCGATCTGTCGGCACCAAACATGGCTAAGCCAGGGGAGAAGGCACCGACCTTCTTCGGTGCGTACTACGAGTGGATGCAGACTCCTCTTCCAACGTGGGAAGACATCGCATGGTTGCGTGAACAGTGGGGCGGCCCATTCATGGTGAAGGGCGTGAGTCGAGTTGATGACGCCAAGCGCGTTGTTGATCTCGGTGCAACTGCACTTTCTGTTTCAAACCATGGTGGTAACAACCTTGATGGCACACCAGCACCTATTCGTGCACTGCCAGCAGTTGCCGATGCAGTGGGTTCACAGATTGAAGTTGTTCTCGATGGCGGCGTGCGTCGCGGTTCTGATGTTGTGAAGGCGCTTGCACTTGGTGCACGTGCAGTCATGATTGGTCGCGCGTACTTGTGGGGACTCGCAGCAAATGGTCAAGCCGGTGTTGAGAACGTTCTCGACGTGATGCGCGGTGGAATCGACTCCGCACTTCTCGGACTTGGTAAGTCATCCATCCATGATTTAGATCGCGATGACGTTGTTGCACCTGACGGATTCTTCCGTTCGCTCGGCACAAAATAACCGTTACACAGTTATTCGGCGGCGATTCTTTCGAGAAGCGTCTTCACAATCTGCTCACCATGTGAGTCCTGAAGGAAGTGTGCTGCGCCTTCCATTACGTCCAATGTGGAATGTGGAATCAGTGAGTGCCACTTCTTTCCCCAGTCCAAAGTGAAGACGGCGTCAGAATCACCCCAGATGAAGTGAACAGGAAGCTTCGTTGCATTGACGAGTGCAAAGTGCTTCTCTTGCTCCACTGCGTTGCCTGATATCGGATCATGAAACGGAATACTGAGCGGGAAACGACGCGGTCCGGTCACACCTTCTTCGCCGAGCCCAGCAAATGGTGCGTCGTATGCGAACTTCACGGCGGCAGCGTCGTCGCTGTAGTCCGTTGGTGTTCCCATTAATTCAGCCATGAGAGATTGCTGCGGTGTCGCACGGCCTGTTGACAGCGCCATCAACGTGCCCCAATTGGTCTTTTCAGGAATGTTGTCGCGGAAAATTCCACCAGGAAGATTCTGCTGAATCCATTGCTGAATACCAGGAGAGTATTCAAAGTCGCCATGGTGCAACCACGTGTTCATGATGACGAGGCGGTTGAAACGTTCTGGCATCAATGCATATTGTGCAAGTCCTGTGGGTCCGCCCCAGTCCTGTACAAACAAGGTGATGTTCTGAAGGTCAAGGTGTTGCACAAGGCGAGTGATATTCGCGGTATGACGCGCGATGTTGTACCACTCGGGGTCGGTGACTTTGTCGGACTTTCCAAAACCAATGTGGTCAGGCGCAACACAGCGGAATCCGGCTGCACGTAACTGCGGAATCATGTTGCGGTACAGGTAACTCCATGAAGGCATGCCATGCATGAGTAATGCAACGGGTGCATCTTTCGGGCCCTCGTCGAGGTAGTGCATGCGAACACCGTCGTTATCGAAGTAGTTCGGTGCGTAGGGAAAGTTCTGAAGTTCAGCGAAGTTGCTATCGGGTGTGCGAATGACGCTCATGGTGTTCTTTCTCAGAAGGACAGGATGTGTCCGGTTTCAGGTGCGATGTTTCCGCTCACTAGTTCGTCATACACGGCCTCGATTGACGATGCCGGTGAATGCTGAATCTGCATCCAACGTTCTGAGTCGGCAATGAACCTGTCGAGTGCAGTGTTGATCTGTGAGTTGACTTCTTCTCGGCCCCATTCCTTGCCGCGCTTCGCCAGTTGTGAAGGGGCAAAGAAGAATGCTGGTTTTGGCCCAGGGAGTTCAGCCTTAGAGCCGCCTTGGTCCCAGTGAGTTGCGCCAATACTGGACGAGTGCACAAGAGCTTCACCGAAGTGATGATGAATCCTGGATACGACTGATGAGTTGCCTGCCATGTCGACGAACACTGTCGGAGACCATTCGGCAAGTGTCTCAATGTCGTCATACGTTGCAACTTCGTCGTAGAGATTCACTTTCTCAACGAATGAAACGTTGGATGCAGAAGTAAGGCCGATGCAATGGGTGTTGCCACGTGCGCGGATGCGGTGGGCGAGTGCAATTGCTGTCTTACTAGAAGCACTGCTGATCACAATCTGTCCTGCACCGAACATTCCGTTCTCGAAGAGGAAATCTTCTGCAAGGAAGGACGTGAGAAAGAGGCCGCGCAAGAGAGAATTTGCATCGTCGGCTGTTTCGGGGGTGTCCGACACACGGTCGAAGCCGCGATAGGCCATTGCATGCTTCTCGCGATATGGAGCCACATCAACAAAACCGGTGCTTGTTGCTTGTGCACTCACCACATGGTGATCACCAACAGGAAAGAAGCCCCAGTATCGACTGCCAACGGGCACACCATCGTTCAGTGATTCAGTGACAATGCCGTATCCCATCGCAGGAAGTCGACCCCAACCTTCTTCAGTGGGGAAGAAGCCCCAGTAGTCGAGGAAGTCGCCGCTGAGCGCATACGAGATGTTGTTCGATGTGAGTGCAAGTGATTGCACACTCAGGAGAACATCACCCGACTGCAGAGCACGTGGCTGTGAATCAACAATGCGGTGTTTGCGTATATCGCTGCGGTCAATTTCTAAATGCATGAGAACCTCTGAAGAGTCAGCGTAATGAGACCCCTAATGTTGTCATGCGAAGAGACTGTGTTTCTTATTGCACTTGGGTCACTGTGAGAATTATGGAAGGTGTTCCCGGCCGAATCGGCGCAGTTTGACTGGGAGCCGCAAGGATTTTGCTATTGATATCAGATGATGAGTACATCAATTGGAAGTATTGCCCTGCAGCCAAATCAAGGATGAAATTCCACGCAGCGACTTGCCTCTGGGACGATGGAATGGTGACAGAGGTATTTGTCCATCCAACATCATCACCATTGACGCGGAGCCAGATATCCATCGTGTCATTCCCTGGATCCGTTTTTGCTAGTTGGGCGGAGAATTGAATGTTGTAAGTGCCTGTAGTGGAAACAGTGACTTGAGAATTGGACACCACACTGACTCCGTTTGCCGAGACTCCATTCATACCTGGCACAATTTCATTAAACGTCATTGCTTTTGGTGTATTGATGGTGTCAATCGCTTGGGTCGTCGTGTCATAAAACGAGCCATATTTCGGGACTAGTCCGTTCGTTCCGTTCGTTCCGTTTGTCCCATTCGTACCGTTAGAGCCAGGTAGACCTTGAATTCCTTGATCGCCTTGTGGCCCGATTGGCCCGACGTTTCCCTGCGGGCCAAAGATTCCGTTGTATCCACGAGGCCCACGCGTCCCGGGTATTCCACGTGCACCAGTGAGCCCCCTTTGTCCTGTAATGCCAGCAATACTGAAACGTGCTTTCAGCAATAATCCAGTTCCATAAGTGGCATCAACCAGCAGTCCGACATTGCAATCAACAACACTTCCAACTAGTCCTTCGAGATATTTCGTCGATTTTGTATCCGTTCCTGTCATTGCACGGACACGCATTCCAGTTACGAATGGAGTCTGATTGTCGACGGGGAAGTACTTCAACCCAAGCGAAATTGGAATTGGCCCTGTTGAAACAACTTTGGAAAGCCCAACAACAGTCTTGGAGCAAGTCGCAGAATATGCAGGTTTTGTTTGTGCAATTGCCAGCCCTGAGAGGCTCACAATGCCAGCGGCAAGTAACACCAATTTTTTCTTCACAAGTTGAGTGTTAGTCAACAGAAGTGTGTCGCCGCAGAATTGTCATACCTATTTCAGGAATGAGTACTGAAGTGATGTGCGTACTTCTTGCGCATCGATGTTGCAAGAAGAAATCGATTTACGCGAGAGTGATGCTGTCCATCGTGACTTGAACGCCCATCACGTATGCATCGCCATTCTCGGTCGAGACTCGGTGAGCAATTGCTTCTACTTCTGCAGCGCTAGACACCGGGATGAATTGCACGGTGTCCCATTTGCGACCATCGCCGATGATGGTTCCCTCAACGCCGAACTGAACAGCTTCAGCCAAGTCTGCAAACGCTGCATCTCTGTCGGATGACTGACGCACCACCATCGCGACAAGGCGATCTTCCAGTGGCATTGGGCGATTGCGGGCATCAATGGATTCATCCAATGGACGACAGCAGACCAATGTGGTGCGTGCCATTCCCGCAGCTTTGTGCACATGCTTTTCGCCAAAGTCGGAACGGCTCTGCATGTCAATGAATGACTTGCGAGTTGCGTAGCGAACAATGCCGATGCGATCCCAATCTTCTGTTCCCTTGTTATTGCTCACAACATCGCCATAGAAGACAACATCGGCACCAATCTTGTTGAGAACTGAAGATGGGTTGTAACGATCATCGGCTTCCTTGCCGCTGATTTCTTTACCAATTCCTTCACCGTCGGTGTATTGCGCAACCTCGTGATACTTCATTAGGTTCACCATGTAAATCGGACCGTCTTCTTCTGGCGGGCGAGTAGCAAGGAACATTCCGTATTCCTTGTCGATGGTTCCGTACTTGTGCTTGAGTGGCTTGTTCTCGGACATGGTGACCTCACTGATTGGCGCTTGGTCCAACCGTAATCGCCCCACCGAGAGTCAAATTCAGTGCAAAAGAACGCACTTCATTCGGGGCTGTGAGCCCCTGAAGACACGGGATTACTTCGCGATTGGTTCACGCAGGTGAACTGGCTCAACGGCCTTCTTCTTGCTGCGCACGCGAAGGTTAAGCACTTCAACGAACACGGAGAAGGTCATTGATGCGTAGATGTATCCCTTTGGAATCTTTTCACCGAAGCCTTCGGCAAGAAGAGTGACACCAATGAGAAGCAGGAATGCAAGCGCCAGAATTTTCACGGATGGATGCGAATTGACGAAGGTATAGATGGCCTTTGATGCAACAAGCATGATGCCGACCGATGTGAGAATTGCGATCACCATGACGGGAACATGTGTGGTCATTCCGACTGCTGTGATGACCGAGTCAATAGAGAACACCAAGTCGAGCAAGAGCACCTGACCGATAACTGCTGCGATCGTGGGCGCGGTCTTTGCTGAGGTTGTGCCCTCTTCGCCTTCCAGCTTGTGGTGAATCTCTTTTGTCGCCTTATAGATAAGGAAGAGACCGCCGGCAAGAAGAATGAGTTCCTTGCCGCTGAATCCAACAGAGCCGATGGTGAACAGTTCTTTCTTCAGCGTGATGATCCAGCCAACTGCGAGAAGGAGAATGACGCGCATACCGCCTGCGGCGAGTAGGCCGATCTTGCGAGCCTTATCTTGCTGATCTGCAGGAAGCTTTGAAGCAAGAATCGAGATGAAGACGACATTGTCGACTCCGAGGACAATTTCGAGTGTGAGAAGAGCAGCGAGGGCGCTCCAAGCTGTGGGATCAGACATCCATTCCATCTCTAGAAATTATCAGTGCGGTGTCCTGAGCGCTGTGAAATCAATGCATTTCGGGTCGTTGGAAGAATCTTTTTAGGGGTGTTGGGAGATTCTTGAGGCGAGAGTGAGCAACTGGCGGCGAAGCATGATGCCGTCGCCAGGTCCAAGAATGAGTTGCTCGAAGATTCGTCCGCCAGGGATGTTGATGCGTGATCGCATTCGCGTGACCAGGCGTGTCCCATCAGGTGCGGGACGCAACTCATAGGCCAGCGTGAAGTGAAGAAGAGGTTTTGTCTTCTTGCCGTTCTTCGCTTCCAAGACGAAGGCATGCGGCGAGGTCACAATTGCTGCGCTAAACGACATCAGGCCAGCCGGTACAGAGTCACCCGAGTTGACGTTCTGCCATTCGTCATGCACTGCAACTGCGCTTTTGCGCCCCAAGTTGTCAATCCAGTCGTAGCTGTACCAACCGGCTCTTCCAAAACCCATCTGACGAATCCACGGAAACACATCTTCGGGTGGTGCCGCAATTGTGATGCAACGCGTTGCGGTCACTGTTGCGTCAGCACAAAGGTCGTCTCCCACAACGGAGCTCAGGATCTCTTCTGGTGTTGCTCCCCAATGTTGAAAGATCATGGCTGCATCACAGATTCATTATTGCGAACGTCAGTGTTCCACATGCGTGCAACAATCCACACTGCACAGATGCCACACAATGTCCATGCGAAAGAGCGAACAAGATTCGCAGTCATCAAGCGATCATGAATGGCAGCATCAAATCCGTCGGCAAGTTCTCCGTGCGCCGGCGCAGACCACACACCACTAATTAACAGTGCAATCGCCATACCCAACCCATTGAGGAAAGCAGGCAGTCGAAGATCACGACGTTGACCAAGGAAGGCAAGCATCAAAACTGCCAGCAATGTCACGCCCTCAATGAGCCAAGGGAATAGAAGAAGTTTCCCGATGCGGTTGACATGCTCTGATTGAAACGCGACATACGTGGATTCACCGACATAAGCGAAGAGGGGATAGTGCACGTAATGAATTGTCCAGATCATGCCCACCATGAAGAGTGTTGACGCCAGATGAACGAGGAGAAGAAGCCGCATATATCGCTGAAGTACTTGCATTCCTTGATGGTATCGGCGGTGCCTGGGATGCTTATTGAACCCAATTGTGCTTCGAGATCCTTGTGATGTGATTGGCAGGAGAAATGAGTAATCCGACGAGGCTTGAGAGGACTGTTAGGGTGCACAGGATGGTTGTGTCCAAAACGGGGTGCAGCCTTTTCAAAGGAATGCACAATGATTAAAGATCCAGATCTCAATCAACTCGTCTACAACGCACTCTCATTTGGTACCGCAGTCATGCTCGGCGCCTTTGTCTACTTTTTGACTCAAATCAAGAGCGTTGCCAAGCAATACCGAAGTGGCGTCGCAGTTTCTGCAGTCGTCGTTGGTATCGCCGGATATCACTACTACCGCATGTGGAGCGGCTGGGCCGAAGGCACAGTCAACGAGGGATATCGATATGCCGACTGGCTGATAACGGTCCCACTGCTCGTCATTGAGCTTCTGATTGTTCTCGGAGTCACTGCAGAACGTCGAAAGAAACTGATGGTTTCTCTTGTCCCTGCAACTGTGCTGATGATCGCCCTTGGGTATCCCGGTGAGGTTGCTGCAGATAATGGAACAAAGTGGTTGTTCTGGTTCTTGGCCATGGCGCCATTTGCCTACATCCTCTATGTGTTGTCGGGTGAGTTGAAAGCTGCTCGTGTTCGTGAGACTGGTGCCGTCAGCACTGCGATTAAGAGCGCAACAACAGTGTTGTTGGTGACGTGGATGGTGTACCCAATTGCGTATCTGTTCCCAGTTGTCTTTGATGCAGGTCATGAAGGTGCAGAAACAGCACGTCAAATTGGCTACACATTGGCTGACATCACCGCAAAGGGTCTGTACGGCTTGATGATTCTTGGCATCGCTAAGGCACGTTCTGGAGAGTCACAATGAAACCCAAAGTGATTCTTCAAGCTTCGATTCTGATCTCAGCTGCAGCAAGCCTTGCATTGAGTATCTCGTTGTACTTCTCTGGCAACGATGAGAGCGACAAGCTGAATGGCATTTATGTCGGAGTTTGGGTGCCGTCCATCTTGGCGCTCGGTGCTTTCCTTCTTGCTGGTCGAAAGGACGCATAAAATGTCAGAAGCAACACTCTTCGGCTTTGGTGCTGTGATCTTCTTTGTTGTGTTCACCGGGGCATCGCTCTTCGGTATGGCATCACTTAAGGATTTTCAGGACCGCAACCGTTAGTAGGTTTTTGAACATGTTGCAGATCACTCTGCACGAGTCAGAAGACGTACTCGAAATAATCGAACGTGATTTCCAAGGTCTCTATTCCGGGGCCTTGGGGCTCAGTTCAATCAGCGGCGGTCAAACTGCTGCGAATGATGCACTGAAGCATCTAGACATCACCGGATACGCACATCACCGCAGTCAAGTACTGCCAAGAGACGACCGGGGCGCATCAGTGTTGTCGCCCTATATCCGTCACAACATGTTGACTCTTCGTGATGTGTATCGAGCGGTGAGCAATGCCCCGTATAAAGACCGAGAGAAGTTTCAAGATGAGCTTCTCTGGCAGGAGTACGCCCGTCACTTGTATGCCCGCGTGGGGACACAACTTTTTGAAAATCTTCGGTTTGAAGCGAACATCAGCAATGTTGGCGACGGATGGAATCGCGACATGTTGTGTATTGATGAAGTGGTTTCAGAATTAGAAACCGATGGTTGGTTAGTGAACCAGACCCGTATGTGGTTGGCATCGCAATGGACTGTGCGTGACAACAAGGGTTGGTCGTTCGGACAAGAGCGAATGTTTCAGCACCTTCTCGATGGCTCAAGAGCGGCGAATCTTCTCGGATGGCAATGGACAGTTGGCTCTGGAACCGGCAAGCCTTACGGATTCTCACAATGGCAAGTTGAAAAGCGTGCCCCAGGTTTATGTGCGAAATGTCCACTGGCGAACGATTGCCCTGTTGCTGAGTTCCCAGAAGAAACCATGCTTGCTCCAAGTAAGCGAAATGGTCTTCTTGACGCAGATCCGGATGTGCGCGGTACTCGGGGACCAGACGCGCCCGTCATCAATTCGCGGGCTGAATCTGTGTTGCTAACAATTGAGTCTTTGGGTGATGGTGATCCGGCAATGGCGGCTCATCCAAAACTGCCAGTGGTCTTTGTCTTTAATGAAGAGGCATTGCGGAAACTGCAATTGAGTTCTCGTCGCATTGCCTTTTATGTTCAGACTCTTCAGGATTTGTCTTCCCGGAGAGATCTCACGGTGTACCTCGGCGATCCGTATGAATACGCGAGGGAAAACTCGGTGGCAGTCACTTTTGCCCCTGTTCCCTCATTCAAAAAGTTCACAAACCTTGCAGAAGTCCATCCATATCCATGGCTGAGAACTCCCCATGCAGGCTCTCTGAAGAGCTTTTCTTCCTGGCGAAAGAACTTGGCTCAAGGCCGTTAACACAGGTTTATCTTCACATTCACCTCGTGAGTCTCGTGCGCAAGTGAATGGAATAAGATTTAAAGCAATGTCTTCTGAGAACAGCAACGCAAACATTCGAGTCGGCCTCCTCGCTTATGGCGCAATCGGGCACGAACACAATCTTGCGGTGCAGGGGACTCCAGGTCTTGAACTCACTGCTGTGTGCGACGTCAATCCGGACCGGGTTGCTGCTGCTCGTGAACTCGCCCCGTCGGTTGCGGCTTTCTCCGATGCAAACGAGATGCTTGATTCAGGCCTTATTGATCTCGTTGTGATTTCGACACCTCCGAACAGTCACTACTCGTGGGCAAAGGAAGCGTTGTCGCGCGATATCAATGTGGTGCTTGAGAAGCCGATGGCATTAACTGCTGATCAGTGTGACGAGTTGATGGATCTTGCTGCGAAGAAGAACTTGTTGTTAGTGGTGTACCAGAACCGCCG
>Ga0315908_10002278_pt1 | contig 14094 bp, 11 predicted proteins | sample LakEriMetagenome_12_FD_203520 | JGI IMG/M metagenome (GOLD analysis project Ga0315908, IMG submission 203520) | Freshwater fungal communities from buoy surface, Lake Erie, Ohio, United States - Buoy 4 MA124 | ecosystem: Environmental > Aquatic > Freshwater > Lake > Lake biofilm | place: USA...
GGGGGTAAACTGCACAAAACTCTCCACTTAACTTTGTCCGGCAGTCTACTCACCCTACCGGACTCGAACCTCTTGACATTAGTGTTTAACTTTATTTATATATATATAAAGCTAAACCAATAAAGTCTTATCGAGGACCTATATAGATTCTTATTAAATAAAATAAATTTAAAATTATTTTTAGTAATTAATATAAAAATATTAAAATATATTCATTAGATATATCATTTTGTTAAATATATTTTAAATTTATGCTAAATGAATAATATAATATAAATTTTATAATTAATCATTAAAAATTGAATATGATTTAAAATAAAATAGCATACTATTAATATATAAAATTTAAAATGGGTTCAAGCTGTTCTGGTTAAAACTAATAAATAATGACAACAGATATATAAAGTACAATATAAAAATAAAAAGAATATGAAGAGTGTGATAATGATATGAAGATAAATAAGACGGAAGATAATTAACAAAGTGTGAGTAAATATAGTTTAAAAGAATATGATGAAATTGAATGGGTTTAAGAGGAAAAGGATAGATACATTTACAGTAATGGAGCAATTTATTAAGGATAGATGGTGAATAGATAATGATAAGAATGGGGGATATTTATTTGGCCAGACGGAGCAAGATATGAAGGAGAGTGGAAGAATAATAAGCAAAATGGACAGGGCAAGTTTTATCACATAGATGGAGATGTGTTTGAAGGGGAGTGGAAGGATAATAAGGCTGAAGGTTATGGTGTTTATCTTAATGTTAATGGAGGTGAATATTGAGGACAATGGGTCAATGATTTAATGCAAGGTTATGGTTATCAACTCATGTCTGATGGAACCAAGTATGAGGGAAATTTCTTAAAAGGAAACAAGCATGGTTATGGTAAATATATTTGGAACGATGCAAGTACTTATTCTGGTAATTAAATTATCAAATACATTTAATTTCATATCGCCAAACATTTATATTATATTTAATTGCACAACAAATTATATATATCATAATAGGGAATTGGGTTAACAACAAAATTGACGGGTTCGGATTGTATTAATGGCCTGATGGTAAGAAATATTAAGGATAATGGTCTAATAATAAAATGCATGGGTTTGGAAAATACTAATGGGAAGATGGTTGAACTTATGAAGGCAATTATCATTAAAATCTAAAACATGTAATACTTATTTTGTAATTAAAGGGAAAAGGAATTTATAAATGGAAAGATGGAAATGTTTTCGAAGGAGTTTGGCACAATGGGATTCAGAACGGAAAGGGTAAATTCATTTACAATGATGGCACTGAACAAGAGGGAGAATGGAAAAATGGATAATTTATCAACTGATTTATTTATATCAATCACTCTTCTTTTTTATTTTATTATAAATGGTCCAAGTAGTAGCTTAAAATCTATGTTTTTATTATTTTTTAATAAAAAATATAATCCTTTGATTTCTAAGTCACTCAATCCAAATAGTTTATTAATTTACTTATATCATCATTCTCTATAAAGTTGTGTAAATCCTAAGGTAGTAAATTTATTATATTTTATTCAAAATTCATTTTAAAATAATCTATTATTTTTATAATTATTTATTATTATTCTATATTAGGATTGTAAATTATTTTTTCTTCATTTTTCAAATTTTAAAAATTTTTTACAAGTCTTTTAGTATTAGCTTCAAAATCATTAAACTTAGGTATTTTTTTATCTAACTTAGCTAATTTTTTGGGATTAATAGTAAGCTAAGAATTATCAAGATTAAAAAATATGATTTTGGGATAATGAGTGAAATAGTGATTATCAATGAAATATTAGTGATTCTGGTTGATACCTTATAAATGAAAAAATGATTAAAAATAAATAATAAATAATATGAATATAGATAATAATATGAATATTGGATATGTACCAAAAATAAAGGGTAAGGGAGCATCGATGAGTTAGAAAAGGGAAAGTGGGAGATTGTAGACTATTGGGAATGGGTATGTAAAGGGGTGGAGGAGATGAAGGAGGAAGAGGATAGAACTGGTGAGTAGGGAGGTGGAGGAGGAGTAAAGGATGATAGGATACTGGAGAAGGATGGAGATGACAAGTCTGATAAGAGACTTGGAATCGACAATGCTCAGCAGTTAACTAGCTCCCCATTAAGCTACTTCCCCTCCTATACTATCCATTCCCAATTCTCTCCTTATCTCTTCCCCATATTTCATCTCCACTCTCAACTTCCCATCCAATAACTCTTCATCCTTTATTTTCTTCAAATACTTTCATATTTCACTCATCATCATTCTCATTCCATCACTGTCTATTCTCTTAAACACCTTATATTCCTTATCCTCATTCAATTAACTCAATCTCTCTATCTTTAATTAATCTATTCATTATTTATATTATCTTACTTAATATGTCCATCAAAATCTAAAAAAACATCTTAAAAAAAGGATAATAACTTATAAAACAGTAAATTTTCTTACATTTCCAAAACTCTCTATTTCTCCTGTTGGCTTTATTTGAAAAATCGAATGTATTTTCATCTGTTGTTTCAATATAATCATCAACAGTTATACAAATAAAATACTTTTATCAAATTGGATTTAATTTATCTAAAAACTTGTTTGAACAGCTATAAAACTCTTCTGATTTTAATGTAAAGATCCAACATTAATCTTCGATGTATTTTTTATTTTTTAAAATTATTTCATCTAATTAAGAAAATGAATTTCTTATTTTGATTCTTTTTATTGGTACTCCAAAAGGAAAAGCAAACTCCGATAATGTTTCATACTTTCTTAAAATATAATAAATATATTACTAGTCTGAAAAATTCTATGAAAATTGATAAATTTGTTTGGCTGAAAGAGTAAATATTTAATCATCCTTTAATATGTTTTTGTTATTAATTAAGTCTTATTTATCTATTCCAAATATCATAAATTATTCAAATAAACTGCCTCCTATAATTTCTTCATTTAAAGTCTCCATTCTCTATTCAATAATTACATTCTAATCTATAATATAATTCTATTATTTTTTGTTAAATTATTCTTTTATTTCCTATGTTTATATCTTACGTAATTTATTATGAAAAAAAGGTTATTTTTAATTAATTGAGAAGTCATTTTATTTCTCTTATAAATTAAAATCTTCCTCTTTTATTTGAACAATAGAGTTAAAATCTAAAGTATGACGTTTAACATAATTATATTTTAAGGATTAAAATTCGATTTACTGATTTTGAATTTGGAAATTATTTAATTAATTAGATTCAGAATTTTCAGTTTTAGCAGAATTAAATTAATTTATTATATTTTATGATAAATCAACAGACTTTTATGAAGCTGAGCTAAATCTATGTTTCCTTCAGATTTAATAAAATAATTTCTTACTTTATTGGTATAAATTGAATAAGAGGAGATTGCAATATTGACTAAATATCATTCAAGTCTTCATATTTATTATTTTTTATTTATTGCAAATCTATTTTTATATCATAATTAAAAGCCAATATTTGTTTGCTCATTTAATCCAAATAATTCTTTTCTAATTTTTATCTATTATTTTTATTTACTGTCAGATAAATTGCTTAGTTAATTTACGTAGCTTTTCTTTTAAAATTATTTTTTATCATTTATTAATTCCAATGAACTTTATTTCCTTTATTGTAATTAATCATATTATATTTCTATTGAATTATTTTAATTTAATTAATCACATTTTATTTCAAATGAATTATTTTATTTTAATTCTTATTCTTATTCTTTTTGCTCCAAACCTATATATTAAATTAAAATTCGTTTATCCTTATAAAATACAATTATAATAATTTATCAATTCAGACTTGTTGTTTATTATTCATTATTTTTCATCTTAAATGTTTTCTTCTATTAATATATTTAACTAATATTTATCTCTTATTATGATAAAGTTCTGTTTTAATTTGTTATATTCATCACACAGAAAATTATATTTATTCAATAAAAATTTGTTTTATTATTAGTGTTTTATTATTTCTATATCTTTTTCTTATAATTTTAAATCTTGTTTAATAATTTATTGTTTTAAATTTTAAATTTCTTAAATAAAATTTTCCAATTAATTATTTTCTTCCTGTTAAATTTCAATCATTAATAAAATATTAAAAACAATTAAATATAATAATAAATAAATACTAATTAGAAGATTATAATAAATTTATAGGTTTATAATTGATAATAATAAAAATAAATGTCAGTTTAAGGTGTTTTTGAAATAGGGATTCTATTAGATAAAGTGACAAACTGTAATATATATTAATATGGGACTAGCCAATTATAAATAGAAGTATTTTAAGAGAAAAAGGAAAGAGTATAATAAAATAATAATTTAATTAGAATAAAGAATTTTAATTTATAGCTGTTAATTTATTAATTATGATTAAATTAATGTTTTAATAATTAATAATAATATTAATAATAATGATATTAATAAAATAGAATTATGGAATTCCAATAGGATTTATAAATTGAAAGGATTAAAAGAAATAAGAGAATGAAGAGTTAAACAGTAGAATCGACCTAGAGAAGAATGTGGCATACTCATCTTGCTTCGTGTTGAACTATATTTAAAAAGAAATAAATTTAGGATAATTAGTATAATTCAAACTATTCTTGGATAGTTATCCTAATGATTAAAACATAAAAATAGATGACTCAAATATTTTCATTTCCATCTCTTATCTACTCTGTAAAAATAAATCTTGATACCAGACTCTCTCCTTTGACAAAATATACACTTATACTGCTTAGATTCATCATTTCAATTAACCTGTTTACTCTTACTTTCCAGTCCATGTCACTTCCAATGGTTATTTTCATCTTAATGCCTATTTCTTCTCCAATCTATTACTCTTCCAATACAGAATCACACCAATTAATAATAACATCTTCAATGACCAATCACATAATAACATTCATTCATATTTAAACTCTATCTTAAAATCCAACAAAAAATTTACATTAAATTCCTTATATTAATCTTACATTGATAAGCTAAATTAAAATCATCAAAAATTAATCAAATTTAAATAACCTTTAGAATAAATCCAAAAAGATGAATCAAACATTTTTGATTATTTTTCACTAAATGATGATGATTCAAAATTTAAAAATAAAATTTAAGAAACAACTGATATAAGTAATTAAATGTTAGAAACTGTGAAATAATAAATGCAAAAGAAACAAATTAAAATGGAAAATGATGAATCACAAAAAAAAGAATTTAGTCATGATATATTTTTATAAGAAATAAACATTTTAGCAAGTTAAATGTATGAACTTCATATGGATTTATTAGTGAATATTGTTTAGAATATATAAGGTACTTATATAAAGAAATAACTATATGATAAGTATTAAAACAAAATAAAAACTAAACTGAGTCTATTTACAAGTCAATTCATCATTAATTCTAATAACTTTGCAATTTAATTATTCAATAATATGGGTTAATAACATAATTAGCGAAGTGAATAATTTAGAATAAATAACAGTTTCATTTCTAAATAGATAAAAATTGTAGAGCAGTAATATTTGGATATTCATTATCTCCCTTATATATTCCTCAATATTCATCTTAAACAATCAGAATATTATCAGTATCTATATCCTAATCAAATTAAAAACATAGATTACAACAAATTTATGGACGATTTCAATAAGAAATATAAGGAGAAAAAGATGTAATATAATAAAATAATAATATAATGATAATATAATGATATGATGATATATGATGATATAATGATATGATGATAATAATAAAATGATAATAATAAATAAATATGATGAAAATATTATGATATATAATTAATGTAATTATAGAAAACACATTTATATATTGGTGCATGGATATCAGGGGATAAATAACGACATGTAAATGATAAAGTATATGTTATAAGAATAGTTGGAAGTAGAGGTAATAGTATCTTCAATTAATGAGATGGACAGCGAGAGAGATATCAATATATAAGGATTGTAGCTTAGTGAGGAGGTATAATAAGTGGTGAGACAATACCTATTACGTAATGAATGCATTAAACTTTCCTTTATTGGTTTCAGCATGGGTGGATTAGTCATCAGATCTGCTATTCCTCATCTACATTAATATTCCTCATTCTTCTATAACTTTGTCTCTCTCTCCAGTCCTCATCTTGGATGTTCTTATAATTCTAATTTCCTTATCAATGCTGGCATGAAGTTCCTTGAAAAGTACACAAATGACTCTACTAGTCTCAAATAGCTGGCAATGAGGGATCATCACATCACCACTAACACATTCATTTATAATTTATCTAAAAATTCAGTATAAAACAGCATTTTTATTTTATATTATTTTTTTATAAAATTTATTTTTTACTAAATCAATTTCTATATTTTTAACACTTATTTACATTTTTATTTTTAGTCTTTAAACCACTTTTAAAACATCATTCTATTAACTTCTTTTTAAGATTCATATGTACCCTATGAAAGTGCTTAGATTGTTTATGATCAAAATATTATTCAAAATAATAAAGACAATGAAATTTACAAAATAATGGCAGATAATATATTTTCTAAAAATAATTCTAAATAAAAAGTATTTAGATTTGATGTTAATTTTAAAATCAAAGAAACGTATTTTTCATTCATTATTATAGAAATATTAATAGTTTTATCGGAAGAGCTGCACATATAGAATTTATTGAAAATAAATTTTATCTAGATGTTTTATTTGCAACTTATTCTTTTTTATTTTAATGAATTATTCATATCTATTTACTCTATTCTTTTTATATTAATTCATCATTCAATCAAGCAAGTTATTTAAATAAATAAAAACTCAGTAAAGTTTAAATTTTACTTAATTTTTTTAGATATTTTTTAATTTTTTCATTAGCTTTATTAAATTAAAACATTATATAATTATATATTTGATTATATTTGACTAAAATAAATTTTATTAAGTCATTTATATATAAATTAAAATTATAAAATTTAAAATAATTGTCAATTTATAATAATCAGATAAATAAATTTATAGAATATGACTTAAGACTTTAAAAAAATGGTATATCGACCTTTTGCTTTTTATTATTTGATATATATAATTATTAATTTTAATTTAGTTTTATCATAAAACAAAAACCACAATATTTACAATTATATTATTAATAATTAGAAATTCCAATATTTGTTAAAATTAAATTCTTTTTATTTGATTAAATATTATTTAAAATATATTTAAAAGATGGATTATTACTAAATTATTAAATAAAAAATGGGCTTATGATAGAATCTTAATTAGATATTTTGATGAATTATAATTAATTGTATTGAGTTTTGTATATTTTATTGCATATTTTAATATAGTTTTGAAATCCATTAAGAAATTATCCATATTAACAACAATCTTTGAAACAATTATTATTAATTTTAGAACAATTAAATTATTACTAAACATTAATTTTCTATTCTATCATTAAACTATTATTTTAACAGATACAAGTTATTTGAGAATAATTTATTAATTGGCTATCAATAAATTACTGAATTTATATTATTTAATTCATAATATTTAAATGATAACTGTCTATTTAAAACCAATTAATAGTTTGTTTTATTTACAAATATATTAAATTACCTTAAAGTTTGTATAACTTATTTAATATCAACAGAATAATTGATTATATTTATTAAGATTTAAATTCATCTTCTAAAACAAAAATAATTCTTCCTTTAAAGAAGAGAGCTTCTCTTATAAATTCTTAAATATAAAATAAAATTTTAGTGAAATAAAGTTGAATATCAATAAATTCCAATTGTTGATTAGAAATAATAAAATATTTTAAATTAGATTATTAGAGAAATTGAAGAAAAATAGGAGTGGTGTTTTGAGAAATAATGTGAGTAATGTTTTTAGATTTAATGATTTATTGAATTTATAAATGATTAAAAGGAATAGTAAGATAGACTTCTTAAAACAAATGTATGAATTTAGATGAATGAGATTAGTTTGTGTTTAGAGGATGATAATGAAAGGAGGAATTGATAATAGAGGGAAGGAGATGTTTTGAAGGAGTAAGGTGATTATGACTGTATAGAGTATTGAATCAGGTGATGACAGATGTTATATCAGGTCTCAAGTAGGGATCTCGTACAAGGATGAAGTTTAAAAAATCTATTAGTTCACACTTATTATTCAATCTCTATTTATGCTCTTCTCTTAAAATCGCAATCGAAGGATTCGTTACCTAATTATAAAACATAAACCAATCTTAATCATAAAATAGAAATTAGTTTGTCAACAGTTCATAGAGCAGACATCCTATCGCATATATATTATATTTATATCATATATTATTATAAATATGCATATATTTATATTAATATAAATATGAATGATATGTTATAACATGTATATTATTATAAATACATCATATAATATATTAAATGAATATATACCTAGACTCCAAATATCGGTAGCAGCAGTTGTGCCAACCTTCTTTCTACGATCATACTCAGTTGTGTGTTTCTTCAACTTTATGGATAACTATAACATTTCTGGACTTTTGATAAACTCAGTGCCTCTATTCTCATTGTCGAACTCATTAATATCCTTCAACATCACTGATTCACCAAAATCTACAATAGCCACTCTGCCTTCCTCACTATTTATTAGAATATTTTGACATTTTATATCATAATGGATTATCTTGTTTTCATGCAATTATCTTACACATTCCAATATTTCTCCAAATATTCTTAAATATAACTCCAAGTCCTCCCTCATGTCTTCACTCCTTTTCTTTCTAAACTCTTTTAAATTCTCATCAAATTTCTCCATTACTATATAATATTAATCATCAGCTATCCCGTAATCATATAATCTTATTACTTTGCTTTTATTAAACTACATCTTCTAAAGACATCCTATTTCATTAAATATGTCATAAAACACACATTTGTCTTATTTCTAAACGCTTATCTATATTGTCTTTATAGCAACTGCTTCTTGTTTACTTTATTATTATTTTTATTACTATTAGCTATTCAAATTTATTTATTATTTTAACTATTATTCGTTTCTTTATTCTTAACTAGTATCTATTAAAGATTAATAAACTGTCCCATAAGCTCCAGTATCTATTTTAGTAAATTAAGTAAATATTTGTTTAGGAAAATAATTTTTGCATAATAATTTAATCATTCGAATCGCACTTTATGATGGTCTTATTTGTTGAGCTTTTTAATACAATTAATCTAATATTTTTTATTGCTTATTTAAATTTAAATGCTCCTAAAGTAAGTTAAGAATATTTTCTTGTGAATTAAGTTATGGAAATCTTGAGCAATAATTTTTATCCAAAATTCCGATTTCTTATTTTATTAATAAAGATATTATCAAACTTAAAACAGTTATATGAAGGTCTATATTACTTTGTATAATTGATTTAAATTGTATATTGTTCTATAAATTAATTACATTATTTTCAGATTACTATTAATAATATATTTGATTATTAGTAGACTCATTCAATTTTATTTTAATTTAATTATATTTTTCATATATAGTTTATTCTTAATCTGTTTGTAAGAATGACTTCTAAATATTCACTTAAATTAAATAAATATTATTACATTTAGGAACAATCAATTTATTATTTTTTAAATTATCTTATTTATTCTCATTAATTTCTTAAGAAATAAACAGTTTATTATCTTTTTAACTAAAAGTCTAATTTTAACTATAATTTAATAAATAATATATTACGATAAGTTTTATTTATTTAATTATTCTATAACTGCCTCATTTTAATATAATTATTATTATTATATATTTTATTAATATTATTTTTAAGCTAATTATTTCTAAATGATTTAGTTTTATTTAATATTAAAATTATTCAAATCAGAATCAATTTTTTATTACTTTATTGTATTAATAATTTTTTTATTATCTTTTAAGCTATTTAAATTAGCATAGTTTACTTGAATTTTTTATTACTTATTATTAAAAATTTTTAAATTATTTTAGTTAGCTAAATCTATATTTTATTAATTTTATTTAAAGTTTAATTTATTATTTTTATAGTGTATATTACACTAAATATTATTTCCTGATTTTTCATTATTTAAATATTGATAATTTAAATTTTTCAAATTTTATTTACTTTTTTAATAATCTTATATATGGTGTTATTTTTAAGTTTAAAACTATTAAATTTATTAACATAAATTATTTGTTTTTTTTTAATTTTCATTTTTTTATTCATATGTTAGTACTGATTAATTAATTTATTATTATTAAGTTTATTATTGTTATTAAAGATCTTTTAATTTTAATTTAATTTATTATTTTGAGGAATTAGCAATTTAACATTAATTATAATTATTTTTATTAATTTAATCACATAAATTATTATAATTATTTTAAATATTAGCTTCTTATATTTGTCTTTTATTTCAATGTGAATTTTTATAATTTTCAGTAATTTAATTAGAATTTATTTTAATCATTTCTTATTTTTTTTTAACAAATTAATTAATATTTTGTATATTTTAATTTATCAAATTTATTTGTTCTTATTAAAAGTTTTTCTATAATTATTAATTTTTTAATAATTATTTATTCTTCTCAAAATTATCCTCAAATAAATTTTTTTAATCCTATTTAAATAAATTCTTATCATTATTTGTATTTTATCTTGTTATACTTTATTTACTTCTGTAGATTTAATTATTTAAATTATTATTAATATAGCTTGATTCACTATCATTTAATTAACTTATTATATTTTTATTAGATATTTAATTTTAGTCTTCTAAAACTAATTGATTAATTCATTTATAAGTAATTCATGTAAAATAATACACTTAATTATTATTAAATATAATTAATGTAAAATATTACAAATATTGTAAAAAATAACATAATATAATAAAAAGTTTTATATATTAAATAGTTTATTTTTAAAATAATATATTCTTGAAATATAATATTTACAATCATGCAAATGAAGATTATTATTAATTTTACTATAATGAAGGAATAAATTATTAGTTTTATTATTTAGACTATTAAGATTATTTCTTCTATTTCATAAATTATTTAAAGCCACTTAGATTTTTTTTAATATTTTTAACACTTTCATTAAAATCTTCTTCATCATTATCACTTAAATTCCATTAATTTTAAAAATAAATTAATTTTTCTTTTTAAAGCAAGTTAACATTAAAATTATTTGAATTAGAAACTTATCTATTATTATTTAAATTATCATTACTACCATTAGTATTGTTATTATTTTTGTTTGTATTATTAAAATTTTTAACATCTTGACTATTGAAATGATTATTAATATTTGAATTCAAATAATTAGCAGAATTATTTAACTATTAATTAGGATAATTTAATAATGTATTGATAGACAAATTTTTTATCGAATTACACCTAATATATAACTTTTGATTAAAGTGAACATCATTAATGTCATTACTAAAATATCTATCGATATATAATCTATTAAACCTATCCAATCTTCTTCTTATATTAAATTTAATTATGTTATTTTTCTTATTATCTTTCTATTTTTGATTATCTTTTACATTTATATTTTTTTATTATTAACTGGTTGAAGGGTAATATCTATTAGAAATAACTTAATTCTCAATATTATTTATATTATTATTGCCGTTAGCATTGCTCAATGCTATATTATTACAATTATTTAATATATTACTTCCGTTATTAATTTGATTTAAATTGTTGTTATTATTTGTAACTAAAGTTTCATTCTTATTTTTTTTAATTTTATTCAATAATCTTGGATTATCGATTATATCTTTTGTTATATTATTATTATTAGAATCAATTATAACACTTGATAAAAAAGCAGCAACATTGAAATTTAAGTTATCATTGTTATTTAATTTATCAATATATAATTATTCGTTTTGTTTTTTATTTTTGAAATTTTGATTTTGGATTTATTGATAATTGTCTTGTTTGGTGTATGAAATATATTTATTTTATTTATTTGTTAACTTTTTGATTTCATTAATGTTTTTAACTAGTTAAATATTGATTTCATCAAGAGAGGAGTAGAAAGAGGGTGGAGACTATTGAGTGAGAGCAATTTGATTAATAATAAGATTATGATTTTCCTGTTACTTAAGAGTAAAATTATCTTACAACTTTTAGAGTTCAAATTAGTGCAATGCCAATTCGAACCTGTTGAGCTTGAGACTATCTCTAATGATGATTTATTCAATTAACAATTTAGTCACTTCCATTTCCTTTTTGAAATGTTTTAATCTTTATAAGTTCTCTACTTCATTTATGCGATACGGTCTTCTTAACTTCATTTTATCCTTGTCTCTTGGCCTGAATGCTATATTCGGATTGCTCTCATCAATTGTTGGCTTTTACAATATACGTAGCAAAGGTCTTTTCAATTGTTTCCTTTTATCCCTCCAATAATCATATATTTCTTCTATTTTATTTATTGATAAGAAGCTTATTTATTCTTATAATCTATTCTTTATGTCATATAACATCACTGGCTATTCTTTTATAGAAGCTGATTCACATGTTACTATCAGTTTTTCAAATATTTTAATACTTATTTTCGAGTTTTAATCTTATTTTTTATTGAAAGAATCTATGAATTTTAAGTCTCCATCATCTGCTTCATATGTACTATTTAAAGGTAAGTTTTAATTCTTGTTTAATTTTATATACTCAATACATTCTTATAACTATAGTTCTTTTCTTTCTGTTAATGTTATTACACTCATTTATGGTATTATTATTTCTTATTCTTTTGGTTCTTAATGCTCTTTTTTTATTTTTTTTGTTTTTTAATCATTAATTATATTTATATTTTAGAATCTATCTCCATTTTCATTTTCATCTTATTATATTTATTTAAATTCATCATTGTCTTTAATAACAATAAAATTTCTAGAGCTATCTATTTATCTAGGCCTGCTATAACGACTCATTCCAATAATTATATTTATTTAATAAATTATTATAAATATTTATTGATAAAATATTTAAATTCATTTATTTTATTTAAATATAAATAATTAATATATATAAATTAAAATAATATTAAATGAAATTAACAGGCGGATGGGGTATTTTTGATGAAATGGAAACAAAAACTAGTTATGGAAGATTATTAAGAATTATTAGACCATTCGGATTAAGTTTATTTATCTTTTGTATTCCTTTTTTATATTATGATTCTTTGAATTCAGAATAAAAAAAAATTGAATTTAAATAATAATATCAACATTATTGGTTTACATATTTTGATTTAATTGATATTAACGATAAAAATCAAATTTTGCAATCTGATTGAAATAATTTTTATATTTTAAGATATAAACATTTTACTAATTTAAGTATTTTATTATCTATTTAAATTTGATTAATTTTTTCTTTCTTGGAGCAACCTTCTTTCATATCTACTTCGAATGCATGAGTCTCATCTCACTATAAAAAAACCTAAATAGAAAATCTAAATATATTTTTTATTTTTTTTACAAAATTATTTATATATATAATGGATCATTGATTGTATGGTTGGCTTGACTTGTAGTGGATTTGTCTTCTAGCTATGGCCTATAGAGTGGGAAGGATTTGGTGGAGTGGTATTGTATCAGGAATGGTACTATTGAGTAAAAGTGGACAGGATTTTGGTTTGAATAGTTATTGTTTCTGTTAACTTATTATCAATGGAATTAAGGTTTAGCAATCTAGTTTAATATGAGAATAGTATGCGTATTGATGTTGGCAGGCTTTATATTGGGTGCTATTGTTAATTGCAATGAAACATCTTGTTTTCTCTGTAGAGAGGGTGTGGAGGAAAATGTATTGGAGGAGGTGAGGGATCATTTGAATATTTGAGGTGTGGGTTAGTGTTTTATGAGCTTAGCTTTTAGTAATGGAGAAGTAGGCTTTGTCCAGTTGAGTTGTGGTCTCGCCTCATTGGTTGTTGGATAGGTTGAGTTTGCTTAGTTTATCAATAGTTTTTCGATGTGAGTTTTTGATCCTATCCCATA
>Ga0315908_10002283_pt1 | contig 14083 bp, 13 predicted proteins | sample LakEriMetagenome_12_FD_203520 | JGI IMG/M metagenome (GOLD analysis project Ga0315908, IMG submission 203520) | Freshwater fungal communities from buoy surface, Lake Erie, Ohio, United States - Buoy 4 MA124 | ecosystem: Environmental > Aquatic > Freshwater > Lake > Lake biofilm | place: USA...
ATATTTTTTCAAAGAACCATTTATGAAATGAACAATATTGGAGTAGGATCGCTACCCATTGTTGCCATAATCAGTATTTTCGTAGGAGCTGTTACGACTGTTCAGACCGCTTACCAGCTTATTTCTCCATTAATTCCACTAAAGATTATTGGTACCATTGTTTCTGACAGTTCACTACTTGAATTGGCTCCCACCATTACCTGTTTGGTATTGGCTGGAAAAGTAGGTGCCAACATTGCCTCTGAGGTTGGGAATATGCGGGTTTCCGAACAAATAGATGCCTATGAAGTTATGGGAATCAATTCATCAGGATTTCTAGGATTACCGAAAATTATAGCGGGATTAATTATGATTCCCTGCTTAATTATCATCGCCAATTTCCTATTAATCAGCGGTGGTATTTTGGCTGCAAAAATGACCGGAATTATGGATCCCAATGAGTTTGTTCAGGGAGCACGTGAGAGTTTTAGGGCATTTACCCTTTCCGTAAGTTTGGTTAAAGCCACAGTCTTTGCGTTTATCATTACCAGTGTAAGCACCTATGAAGGATATTTCACAAGCGGCGGCGCGCTAGAAGTAGGAGAAGCTGGCACTAGAGCAGTTACTCGTGCATGTGTACTCATTCTCTTTTCTGATTTTATCATCGCTAAATTAATGCTGTAATTATGATAGAATTGGTTCAGTTAAGTAAGAGCTTTAAGGACAAACAGGTGTTATTTGATATTAACGCTACCTTTCTTCCGGGCAAACCAAACCTTATCATTGGAGCATCTGGTGGCGGAAAAAGCGTACTTTTAAAATGCATGGTGGGTCTTGAAACACCTGAACAAGGTCAAATTCTATATGACAAAAGGGATTTTGTTCATATGGATTATGAACATAAAAAGGAAGTACGCAGAGAAATAGGAATGTTATTTCAAGGAACTGCGTTGTTTGATAGTTTGACGGTAGAAGAAAATGTAGCCTTCCCATTAAAAATGTTTACCGATATGAATACCTCTGAAATTTTAGACCGTGTAAACTTCTGTTTAAATAGGGTTCACTTGGAAAATGTAAATAAAAAGTACCCTGCAGAAATCAGCGGTGGTATGAAAAAACGGGTGGGTATTGCTCGAGCTATCGCGTTAAACACTAAATACCTTTTTTGCGATGAACCCAACTCTGGATTAGATCCTATAACTAGCAGAGTAATTGATGAGCTGTTGACAGACATTACACAGGATTACAATATCACCACGGTTATCAATAGTCATGATATGAAAACGGTTTATGATATTGGGAATAATATCATTTTTATTTACAAAGGACAGAAATGGTGGCAAGGGAATAGAACACAGATTGATGAGGCCCGCCACGAGAATCCAGAATTGGATAATTTCATTAAGGCGAGTCAGTTTTAGCTGCTTGCGATAGAAACAAAAAAGGCTGCACATGCAGCCTTTTTTAATGTTATTTGGTTTAGAATTATCCCTCTAATGCAGCAGCACCACCCACGATTTCAGAAATTTCGTTGGTAATGGCGGCTTGGCGTGCTTGGTTGTAAGCCAAACGAAAGGCTTTCAGCAATTCACCTGCATTTTCAGTTGCTTTATCCATAGACACCATACGGGCACCATGTTCAGCAGCCAGCGAATCCAGAATAGCCCTGTAAATCTGTGTTTTTAGTGAACGGGGAATCAAATCTTGTAAGATTTCAACCTTTCCAGGTTCAAAAATATACTCAGTTTGCTGTGCAACCTTGGTTTCTTTGGTTGCATCTTCCTTAAGAATGGGGAGCAACACTTCATTGGTTAAGATTTGAGTTGCAGCATTTTTGAATTGGTTGAATACAATTTCAACACGGTCATAGGTCCCATTGTTAAAAGAATCCAATACATAATCACCAGCTTCGAATGCACGTTCTGCATCGATGCCTTGCAACAAACTCACAAAACGGTTGTCAGTAGCGAAGCCTAATTTACGCAGACTCTCCCCTGCTTTCTTGCCAATAATCAAAATATCAACCTTCCCTGCTTTGTGCTGGCTGGCGTATTTTGATTCGATTACAGATCTTACTCTTTTAACGATATTGGCATTAAAAGCACCACACAAACCTCTATCACTGCTAATGGCTACAATCAGAACAGATTTCACATCTCTATCGAGAAAGTAACCTGCCAATTGATCATCATCAGCACTGTCTTGCAGATTTGCCATAATACCCTTGAGTTTAAGGGCATAGGGACGCATTCTAACAATGGCCTCACTTGCACGACGCAGTTTTGTAGCACTCACCAGTTTCATAGCTTTGGTTATTTGCTGTGTGCTGATGGTACTTGCAATCCTGCCTCGAATTTCTTTCTGATTTGCCATGTTTTAATTACTGCTTATCAGGCGGTATAATTTTTTGCTACTTCTTTACCAGCGGCTACAAGGGTAGCTGTGATTTCATCATCAATCTTACCAGCGGCGAGATTACTGAGCACATCTTTATGATTGCTTTCCATGTATTCCAAGAATTCAGCTTCAAACTGACGCACTTTACCTACTGGAATATTACGAAGGTTATTTGTTGTTCCCAAGTAAATAATCGCAATTTGCTTTTCAACAGATGCAGGGCTAAACTGGGGCTGCTTCAAAATTTCAACGTTTCTAACCCCTTTATCCAATACAGACTTAGTAGCTGCATCAAGGTCAGAGCCAAATTTCGCAAACGCTTCCAATTCGCGGTATTGCGCTTGGTCAAGCTTCAAGGTACCAGCCACCTTCTTCATGGATTTAATTTGAGCATTACCACCCACACGGCTTACAGAGATACCTACGTTAATCGCAGGACGCACGCCAGAGTTGAACAAATTACTTTCCAAGAAAATCTGACCATCGGTAATTGAAATTACATTGGTTGGGATATAGGCAGATACGTCACCCGCTTGGGTTTCGATAATTGGCAATGCGGTCAAGCTTCCCCCCCCTTTAACTTTACCTTTTAAGCTTTCAGGCAAGTCGTTCATTTGGCTGGTGATTTCGGTACTTGCGTTCAACTTGCAAGCTCTTTCTAGCAAGCGGCTGTGCAGATAGAATACGTCACCAGGATATGCTTCACGTCCTGGAGGACGACGCAACAACAATGAAACTTCGCGGTAAGCGACAGCTTGTTTTGACAAATCGTCATAAACAACCAATGCAGGTAGACCTTGATCGCGGAAAAACTCACCAATTGCAGCGCCAGCCATTGGTGCAAAGAATTGCAATGGAGCTGGAGCAGATGCAGGTGCAGATACAACTACGGTATATGGCATTGCGCCGTTTTCTTCAAGCGCTTTAACCACTTGTTTTACAGTTGATTCTTTCTGTCCCACAGCCACATAGATGCAGTAAACAGGTTTACCTTTTTCGTAAAACTCTTTTTGGTTGATAATAGTATCGATAGCAATCGCTGTTTTACCGGTTTGACGGTCGCCAATGATCAATTCACGCTGACCACGACCAATTGGAATCATTGCGTCAATCGCTTTGATACCCGTTTGTAGGGGTTCTTTTACAGGTTCGCGGAACAATACACCTGGAGCTTTGCGTTCCAAAGGCATATTAAACAATTCGCCTGTAATTGGGCCTTTCCCATCCACGGGTTCTCCCAATGTATTTACAACACGGCCTAGCATACCTTCACCAGCATTGATACTAGCAATCTTACCGGTACGTTTAACCTTGTCGCCTTCTTTAATTGAAATGCTGCTTCCCATAAGTACCGCACCTACGTTATCTTCTTCAAGGTTCAGTACTACTGCGCGAATGCCATTGTCAAATTCTACAAGTTCACCGCTTTGTACCCCGAACAATCCATAAATACGCGCGATACCGTCACCCACTTGGAGCACGGTTCCCACTTCTTCAAGTTCTGCAGCAGCGTTGAAACCTGAAATTTGTTCTTTCAGGATGCTTGAAACTTCATCTGGCCTTATTTGTGACATATGATGTTGATTATGCTATGTTTAATTCTTTTTTGAGTTTATTTATCTGGGTGGCGATAGAGTTGTCATAGATTTTACCTTCAAACATGATAGTCATGCCGCCAACCAGTGAAGGATCTACTTTGGTTGTGATTTGAACTGCTTTTGCCGCAGTTTTAATTTTCACATATTGTTCCACTTGTTTAAGACTATTTTCATCCAAGGCAACTGCACTTGTAACCAACGCTTCGGTAATGCTGTTTTGCTTGTTGTAAATCTTCATAAACTCAAGTCCTACAAAAGATATAAGATTCTCACGACTCTTATCTGCCATTAAATGAAACAGATTCAGAGTTTCCTTATTGTAGCTCGCAAAAATCTTATTCAGTGCATTTTTCTTGGTTTCACGAGAAATCAAAGGGCTGTTCAGAAATTTATTGAAATCTCTGTTTTCAGTTACCACTTGATTCAAACTGCGAATGTCCGTAGCCACCGATTCCAAAACACCGGTTTCTGATGCTTTATCGTATAACGACAATGCATATCTGGAAGCGATTTTACTATCTGACATAATTAGTTTGCTTGCTGTGGGTGTGACTTCGTAAGTTCGGTCAATTGATCAGCGATAAGCTTTTGCTGCGCATCGGTACTCGCCATTTGAGCTCCTACCAATTTTTCAGCAATTGCCACGGAGTAACCTGCAACTTCTTTTTTCAAGTCTTCAATTGCAGCAATTTTTTGCTTATTGATTTCGTCAGTTGCGCGAACAATTAGCTTTTTAGCTTCTTCATCAGCGATGCTCTTTGCATCGTTTACGATTTTTTCTTTCATCGTACGAGCTTCAGCAAGAATTTTCTCTCTTTCAGTGCGGGCTTCAGCTAACAACTGTTCGTTTTGGCTGGTCAAGCGAGCCATTTCTGCACGGGCGTTTTCAGCTTCTTGCAGGCTTTTTTCGATTGACTCTTCTCTGTCCTGGAGTGAGCTCATAATGGGCTTCCAGGCAAATTTTTTCAATATAAATAGCACCGCAAGGAATGACAAAGTCATCCAAAAAATCAATCCTACTTCAGGATTAACTAACGGTGGCAATTCCATTAATGTAATTTTCATTGTTTTTGTTTTTCAATGTGAAGATACCCTACCTGATAAATCAGGAAGGGTATCTTGCTTATTGTTTCTTAGAGGAAAAGGATCAGCAGACAAACAACGATTGCGAAGAAAACCGCACCTTCTACCAGTGCAGCTGCTACGATCATGTTTGAACGAATGTCACCTGAAGACTCAGGCTGACGTGCGATACTTTCCATAGCGCTGCCGCCGATACGTCCGATACCGATACCGGCTCCGATTGCTGCCAAACCGGCACCAATTGCGGCGCCCATTTTGCTGTAACTCGCAGCGGCTGTGGCTGCATCCTGAAGAATTGTCATCAAACTCATAGTGTTGGTTTATTGATTGTTATTTAGGTTAGTTTGTTTTTTTTAATGTTTTTCAGTTGCATGAGCATGGTCGTGATCATGGTGCCCATGGTCTTCTATAGCCATACCTATATACAAAGAGCTCAACAAAGTAAATACAAAGGCTTGTAGAAATGCTACCAGCAATTCCAACATGCCCATAAATACTGTAAATGCTACGCTAGGAACTCCTACAGAGTATCCTACCCAAGCTTTTGAAGATCCAAAGATAAATATCAAGGAGAAAAATCCTAAGATGATAATGTGTCCTGCGGTGATGTTCGCGAATAAACGAAGCATCAATACGAAGGGACGCAAAAAGAAACCAAGTATTTCAATAGGAATAAGCAATATATATAATGCTACTGGAACATCTGGCATGAAAATGTGCTTCCAATAATGCTTGTTTGCCTTAATGGTGATATAATAAAGAATTACCGCAGCCAATACCAATGGAATTGCAATATTCCCTGTTGCATTAGCTCCACCTGGGAAGAAAGGTATATTTCCCATCAGGTTCACAATGAAGATAAACCAAAATATGGTCATCAACAAAGGCATGAATTCTTTATATCTTGGACCTACAGATGATTTGATTACACCATCACGCATGAAAACAAACATGGTTTCTATCAAATTCTGGAAACCTTTCGGTGCTTGTCCTTTGCGTTTTGCATAGGCTTTTGCTACACCTATAAAAATAAAGATCATGAAGATACTACCCAAAATTATAGTAGCTGCAATCTTGGTAATACTAAAATCCCAAATCTTTTCTGTTTTTGAAGGGTCTTGCCAAACGATTTTGGCACCATCATTTATCATCATGAAGCCATTGTGCGGCTCATGACCATGGTGAAAATTGCTGCTCATGAATACTTGTAGTCCTTGACTCTCAGTATACAAAATTATAGGAAGAGGCAAAACAACGATGTGACCGAAAGCATCCCAATCGTGGTTGTCACCGATGTGACCTAAAATCATTTTACTCACTTTTTTACCGATAGGTTCATCCGCAGTAGCGTGTTCGCCATGAGCAGTAACTGCTTCTGAAGCATGAGAAACATGTTTTTCAGCAGAATTTGAGTGGGTTTCAGGCGCATTGGCCAGCAGTTGAGAGCTGAAAAAAGCGCAAATTCCGGTTAAAATTAAAAATTTCATACCGTTGCGAACTCCGAAAGTACTAATAAAATCAGGCATTTTCGTTTTTGGGCCTTTGTTTTAAATCGGGTCGCAAGTTAGTACGCATATTTAAGATTTCAAATAGCATTAAAACACAAAAATAAGAACAATAGAAAATAACGAATGGAATATGCGCTGGACGGTTGTTAAAAAGTGTGATTGCAAGAAATAAAATACCCAAGATCATTCGAAGCAAAGAAGCAACCATAAGTCTGCGTATCAATGAGTTAGGATTGGAACTTGCTGCATAAACATAAGAATGTATGAGCCAAGTAATCAGTACAAGATAACCGAGACCTATCCAATTATAATTTGGAATAATTGCCATTTTTGAAATTTGTATAGCAAAAGTGACAAGGGCCAATGCGGCTGTAAGGATAAACAACCGCAAGGTGTAGGATACTTTCATTTGTGCCGCAAAACAAGCACACAATATTGTAAACTACAACTTTCTAATGATGGAAAACATGGCGCCTATGACGCCTAATAATGACATGACAACGGTAAAAACAGGCATTTTTAACCCAATCCATGTGTCGAGCATGTGGCCCAACCATAGAAATATTAGTATGTAGGCAAGGATTTGAAATCCCATGCCTGTATACTGCATAAAGCTATTGCTTCTCGGTTTCTGTTTTGGCTTTGATGTAGGGGAGTCCATTGCTTTTTGAAGGTGCGGCGGCCAATTGAGTATTCATACTGCAGCGTCCGTTGAACTGAGCACCACTTTCAATCACAATTTTATCTGTACTAATGTCGCCTTCTATCCGAGCTGTTGAACGCAAAACCAGGGTTTGCTCTACCCTAATATTTCCTTGGAGTAATCCAGCAACGATCGCATCATTTGCTACGATGTCGCCTTTAATCAATCCCCCCTCTCCTAACACCAAACGCTGCTTCACAGTTACGTGACCTTCGATAGATCCATCCACCCGGATATCCCCTGAAGATTCTAAGTTTCCTGTTAGTTTGGTTTCAGTTCCTATTATATTAAGGAGATTGCCCTGAACAGTGCTGTCTTTTTTATTCTTTGCTCCACCGGAAAACATATTGGTTACAAATATATTGCATCCAACTTGAAAAAGTGTGAATATTTTGTTATTAACTTAAAAAGAGGTACCCAATTACAGTGGGCCGGATTATGGCTTTTTAGCGGATTGCGTATCCAATTGACCTTCGTTTCCTTGGAGAATTTTATTCAGCGCATCCTCTTTCAAGCTGCGGTTTTGAAATTGGCGTTCCAAATCTTCCACTTTTTGATTCAATTCCATCCAAGCTGCTTGGTCGCTTGACTTGCCATACCCCGGTACAAGTTGCCTCATCGGGGTATAAGCAACCAATAAAAATATAATGATGGTAAATAGCACGAATACCGTGCTAAACAGCATCATTACATTGATAGGAGTTAACCGAATAGAGAAGATTTCTGCAAAAGATGAATCATTTATCAGAACCAGACGGTATTTATTCCTTAATTTGGCAATAATTTTGCGACCTTTGGACATTGGGAAATAAAAAGACGAAAATACCGTTTTTAACGAATAGTTTTAGTACGATGCAATATTTTAAACTGCCAATTGCTGTTTTTGTAATTGTATTTTTTTGGGCATGCGGCAATAGTGATAGTTGGCTGTCGAGACAATGGCACAATACAACTGCCCACTACAATGTATATTTCAATGCAGATCAGAAGTGGGAAGAAACTGTTTTAGGACTCCGTGAAGCCAATAAAGATGACTTTAGAAATTACTTGGAACTTTATAACTATGGCACTGCCGAAAGCTTAAAAGGCAATTTGGGAACTATGGATGAGGTTGTAAAGAAAGTAAGTACCATGATAGATAAGCACCCTCGCAGTAAGTGGGTAGACGATGCTTATCTGCTTATGGGAAAGGCATATTTTATGAAGGGCGACTTTATCGCGGCACGCGATATTTTTGATTATGTCATCTCCACTTTCAAAGACCCTATTGTTACCTACAAAGCGCGTCTTTGGACTTTTCAGTGCTTATACTATCAAGGTAAATTTGAAGAAGCAGAAAGTTTGATAATAGGCCTGAAGAACGACAAAGCATTTCCAAAAACACTTGAAGGCGAATTGTATAAAGCCTTAAGTGCAATCATGCTGCGCAATAAGAAGATTGGCCTGGCTGCTGAATATTTGGAATTGGCATTGCACGGGGCGAAAGGAAAACTTGAAAAGTACCGATTGCACTTTGCGCTGGCTCAATCTTATCAGCAATTGGAGAAGTATGATGCAGCTGAGTTGCATTACGCTAAAGTCGTGCGAATGACGCCACCCTATGAAATTGCCTTTAACGCACGGATCAATCAAGTAGAGATCTTATCCCTTCAGAAAAAGGATTATTCCCGTGCGAACCACTTGCTGAAGCGCATGTTAAAAGACGATAAAAACCTGGAATACTTCGGTCAGATCTATTACAGAATGGGGATTAATGAAATCCGTTCGGGCAATGTAAAACAAGGTGTTTCCCTTTTAAATAAGAGCATACAAGAAAGTAAAAATGACAAGGCCCAAGCTACGACATCGTATTTAGCCCTTGGTGATTTTTATTATGAGAAAAAGATATTTGACCAATCGGCCCTTTACTACGATTCTGCGAACAACCTACTGGATGAAAACCATCCTGATTATGCAAGCATTAGTAAAAAGAGCACCCAACTTTCAGAATTGTTGCGCCATTTGCTCACGATAAAGAAACAAGACAGTTTGTTGCGTTTGGCAAGAGATCCAGATTTACGCGAGAGAACCATAGATAAAATCATTGAACAAGAGAAAAAGCAACCGGCCCCAAAAAGCAGTCCAGATCCTGTTGCTCCTGCGCCTGGCAATATGAATAATACAGGAAATACTTCATTCCCCTTTTACAATCAAGCCAATAGAGCAAGAGGAATCACTGAGTTTCAAAAAAAATGGGGTGAACGCGAAAACCGAGATTATTGGCGCATTAACTCCAAAGCATCAAGCAATGCATCCGCTGATAATAACTCAGGTTCGGGCTTAGACGGTAAATCAACGGAGGATACTTCTGCCGTCATTCCCACAAGCGATGCTAACAGGAAAAAGTATTACAAGGAAATTCCATTGACCAAAGAGGCGCAACAAGAGTCAGAAAAGAAAATAGAGGAAGCATTATTGGCTGCGGCAGGCGTATATCAGAATAGTTTTTCTCAAAATGAGAATGCACTCGAATATTACAAAGAGCTACTCAGGAGATTCCCGCAGAGCAAATATAAAGCCCAAGTATTGTATGAAATGGCTAAAATACACAGGAGCATGGGCAATACAGCTGAGTTTGATGTATTGAAAAAACGCCTAGAAACGGAGCACCCAGAAAGTATTTATTTAAAGTTGCTTGATGACCCGAATGCTGCTAAGAATATAGCCATTGGTGGAAGTGAGAAAAAAGAGATAGAAATCCTATACGAGCAAATGTATAGTCAGTATGAGGCTGGAAACTATTCAGCTGCATTGGCCACAAAAGCTGAGGCTGATAAGAAATACGCGGGAAACAGCATTCAAGCCAAATTTGAGCTCCTTGCAGGAATATGTGAATTAAAATCTGGTTTAGCAGACGCAGGCAAAAGCCGATTAAAGCAAATATCAGATGATTATCCAGGCAGTGCTTATGCTTCTAAAGCCGCAGATGTATTGGAAGCATGGGTAAGACTCAGCAATCCTGCCCCATCAAATACTACAGATAGTGGCGCAGCTCCTGGAGGGAATACTGGGCTTTGGTCCAAGTGGGATGGCGTGGAACCCTTGATATTTATTATGTCCTATCAGCGAGGTGTGAATAGCAACCTTATTCGCGCTGCAATCAATGATTACAATAAGGCTAATTTTGTTTTTGAAACCCTAGAGGTAAGTCCTGCTAGTGCTGTGGGGGAAACCATGTTTCTCACTGTTTCCGGATTTTCTAAATCGGAAGTAACCCAGGAGTATGCAAAGCTGATGATGGGGCAAGGCGATATGTTTGCCTCTAAAGGTCTTTATGAATATGAGATTGCTTGGATTTCACAGAAAAATTATTCTAATTTATTGAAAAACAACAGAATAATATCGTATTTTGAATTTTTTAAAACAGGAAATAAGTAACATAGATGGCAACATCCTCAAACTTTAGATTTATGCCCAGATTTTGGAAAATGCTGGGTGGCGCCTTCGGATTTCTAATTTTATTTTTTGTGCTTGTTGGTCTAGGATTATTTGGCAGCATGCCAGATATTAAGGAATTAGAAAATCCAAACAGCGCCTTAAGTAGTGAAATCTACAGTGAAGATGGAGAGATTATAGGTAAGTTCTTCTTGGAGAACCGCACCAATGTGAGACATAAGGAAATAGCTCCTTGTGTATATGATGCACTGATTGCCACAGAAGATGTTCGCTTTTATGAGCACTCAGGTATCGATGCGCGCGGTACCGCCAGGGCAATTGCCAGTATGGGCAAAGACGGGGGCGCAAGCACAATCAGTCAGCAATTGGCAAAGAACTTATTCTCAGTATATGAGAAACCCCGCACACGCATGGGTCGGGTGATGCAAAAATTCAAAGAGTGGGTAATTGCCATTCGCCTGGAAAGACGCTATACCAAAGACGAGATAATCACCATGTATCTCAACACGGTTCCTTTTTCTGGGGTTTCTTTTGGCATAGAGGCAGCAAGTCGTGAGTTTTTTAACAAGAAACCCAAGGATCTTCAAATTGAAGAAGCAGCGGTGCTTGTGGGTATGCTAAAAGCCAATAACCGTTTTAATCCTAAGTTACACCCAGACAAGAGCAAGACTAGGCGCAATGTAGTTCTAGACCAAATGGAGAAATACGGCTTTCTGAAGAAGGAGGATAATGATAAACTCAGAGAGAAAGACATTAAGCTAAACTATGTAAATGTGGACCGCGAAGGTGAAGCCATGTATTTCAGAGACCAATTGGCCGAATACCTAAAGCCGTGGTGCAAGGAGAATGGTTACAATTTGTATCGCAGTGGGCTAAAAATCTACACAACTGTAAACAGCAAAATGCAGCATTATGCAGAAACAGCTGTGAAAGAGCATATGAAGGAAATGCAAAAGGCCTTCGACCAAGGTTGGGGAAAGAAAGATCCGTGGACAACCCTGAATTGGCAAGTGATTCCAAACTTCATTGAGGACGCATTAAAACGCACAGACAGATATAAAATCCTGCAGGAAAAACTAGGGAATAATGAGAAAGCGATTATCGCTGAATTGAAAAAACCTGTTGAGATGACCTTGTTCACTTGGAACGGAGATAGAGATACGGTAATGAGTCCCTATGATAGTATGCGTTATATCAAACGCATTTTACATTCCGGATTTATTGCCATAGAACCAGAAACTGGTTTTGTAAAGGCTTGGGTTGGTGGTATTAATCACAAGCATTTCAAGTTTGACCACGTAAATAAAAATTCAAGACGACAAGTGGGTTCGACATTCAAACCATTGGTATACGCTACAGCAATGGATATAAACAAAATTCCACCTTGTAGGATGTTCCCAAGAGAGGCGGTAACCTTTAAAATACCTGGCGGAAGCTGGACCCCTCGAAATGACAATGGATCCGGTGGTGAATGGTCTATGGCAAAAGGTTTGGCCTTGTCTGACAACTACATCACTGCGCAGGTAATGAAGTCATTGGGTGATGAAGGACCAGAAATGGTGGTTAAGTTTGCCGAACGCGTAGGTATCGAAAAAGATAGAATCAAACCCGTGCCTTCTATTTGTTTGGGTGCTGTTGAATTAAGTCCTTTTGAAATGGCAAGTGCTTACACCTCATTTGTGAACAAAGGTTTATGGGTAGAACCCACTTTTGTGACACGCATAGAAGACAAGAAAGGGAATGTGCTTGCGGAATTCAGTAATCCAGGACAAGACCAAGTACTCAGCGAGGAAAAAGCCTATTTGATGTTCCAAATGCTCACAGGAGTTGTTGATGGCGGCACGGGCTCAGGCTTAAAAGGGAAATACGGCGTTACAGGTTCCATAGGTGGTAAAACAGGTACAACACAAGGTAGCGCTGATGGTTGGTTTGTAGGCTGTTCCAAAAACTTGGTTTGCGCAACGTGGGTAGGTGCAGATGATCCAAGTGTGCGCATGCGCAATGGATGGTATGGACAAGGCGCAATGATGGCTTTGCCTATTTATGGGAAATTCATGAAGGCCAGTCAGAATGATAAAAGTCTAGATATCAATACAGATCCCTTAGATTCACCAAAGCAATCCACCGGAATTATGGATGAATGCAATGGGTCGGTAGTGGATGAATCAGTAGACGTTTCTGGACTTGGGGATTAATTCTGCATTTGGTTTTGAAATCATTAAAATAAATTTTATCTTTGCAACCTTAAAAAAGAACGAGTAATACATGAAACCCGATATACATCCAAAGACATTTCGCAAAGTGGTATTCAAAGACATGAGCTGTGACTACAGCTTTATCACCCACAGCTGTGTTGATACCAAAGAAACGATTAAGTGGGAAGATGGCAATGAGTATCCTTTGTACAAATTGGAGATTTCTGCTAAATCACACCCTTTTTACACTGGTAAGCAAAACTTGGTGGATACTGCAGGACGTATCGACAAGTTCATGAAGAGATACGGAAAGAAGTAATCTCTGCAACATATTCCTTAAAAAGCCATTCAATCGAATGGCTTTTTTTATGGCTGCTTGTTTTTGTCCTCAGTGTTGCCCAGTCTGATCACTACCCAAGTAAACCACACTCCGCAAATAGACCAAGCCAAAATTCCTTGGTTCATAAATACGGTAAATATCAAGTGTATTAAGGCGGCACCCAGAATCAAAATGGCCCAAAACACAAAACTTTCTGTGTAATACGTTTTATTCTTCTTATAGTCCAAATAATAAGAAAAGATCAACACGCCAACAAAACCCATCGAAATGAGAGAAAAAAGATTTCCTAAAAAACCCAATCCGGCCAATACCATAAGCATGATTGCAATTTACAGAATATCTGCTCAAAAAGAGGTAAAAATCGTGTAATTCAACTAATTTCGAAGCGGATGAGAATATCATTTTTTGAGCCCAATACCATAGAGAACCTCTACCCTCTTACACTTACTAGACCTGCAGCTGAACTGCGTTGTGGAATACTTACCCTAGCCGGTAAATGGTGTCATCATTTGCACGCCAGCCAGCATGGTTATGAGACTAGAGAGTACCTACAGGGAAAGTTTCCGCCGCTTTCAGATAACAACTTAAGACTCTGTGGCAATCTCCTACCCACAGCCCAACTTGTCGAAGCCATTCATTCAATGGCAGAAGGCGATCAACTTTGGAAAGATGGGCTCTTACTCGCAGAAAAGCCAGGATTGCAGAGCAAGCAAAAAGAATATGAGGGCGATATCCAATGGATACAGCGTCCTTATGATATTTTCCTGAAGCTTCAACAAGAGATTGCGGCAGACATGGAATTGCTCTGCACAGGACGCGATAGTCACATCCTATCTCAAACCAAT
>Ga0315908_10002284_pt1 | contig 14079 bp, 16 predicted proteins | sample LakEriMetagenome_12_FD_203520 | JGI IMG/M metagenome (GOLD analysis project Ga0315908, IMG submission 203520) | Freshwater fungal communities from buoy surface, Lake Erie, Ohio, United States - Buoy 4 MA124 | ecosystem: Environmental > Aquatic > Freshwater > Lake > Lake biofilm | place: USA...
CCCCAAAACCCCAAAACCCCTTAAAATTAAGCTAGATATTTAATTGATTAAATCTAGAATTTCAAATCATCTGGCCTGGATTAATACCGCCTAACATCTTTGTGAACCTCCTTTACAAATTGTTACCAAACTTCTTTTATGGCATGCTAGCCTTACTAGTCGCTTATGATTCGGTGTCACTATCTCTCTTTCTCTTAGGTTTCTTTATAACAGTGTTGTCTTTAGAAACCTTATCTTCAAGTTCAGCTATCTTTCTGAGCAATTCACTCATAACCTATTTCTGGAACTTGCCCTTTTGGTCGTCGATAAGCTGAATCAAGTTGTCAGCCTAGACATTCGCATTGTGCATCTTCTTGTTGAATGTCCAAAGAGGTCGGGAATAGCATTGCTTGTACACCAATTTCTACTTGTTGCCAAGTGTACTTTCCATTTGCTCCCTCTTCTTTCTTAAGTCACGGATCTTTTGCATTTCACTCATCTTTTCCTGTTCTGCCTTCTGTCTAATTTAATCCGCAACTACTCGTTGCTCCTCCGCATAATCAACAAGCTTCTTCTTACGCTCGTTAATCTTGGCCTCAATACCAGCTAGCTGCCTCTTTCTCTCATCTTCGTAAGCATCATTTAGTCCATCGAGACCCTGTTTCAACTAAGCAGTCATCTATGCGATGACCTATTGGCTGTTTGCAGCTGCGTCATTCTGACGTTGCATGTTCTTAAGCCTTCTTTGTTCTAATTCAAGCTTGTTGATAAGTTTACGTTCTTAATCACTGAGCTGATTTATTTTGCTCTTTTGCTTATCAAGACTAGATTGCACTTACTGGTCTTCAGACTCCATCTCTTGAAGTTTGATTAGCTTTCTTTCTTCAAGCTCTCGTTTATACAACTCCATGTCTTCTCTCTCTTTTTAACCGAGCTCTTCATAAATGTCTTTCATGAGATTGTCTGGTAAAAACGTTTCAAAAATTTATTTTTTCTCTTTGAACTGTAAAGCCGACATTTGATTGAGTGTCTCAACTTCTCTGTCCATAGATCTTGACTGAATCTCTTTAATTTTTTCTGATTCGCGCCTTCTGAAATCCTGTTCAACAAGATTGATTTCCTTCTCAACATCTTCTCGCACAGTCTTTTGGCGCTTCTCGTATTCTTTACGCTTGGAAATCTCATCAGTTTAAGACATAATTGCATCTAAACCTCTGCATCTATCATCTGCTTGTTATTTTAACACTTAGATTTTACCAAGTTTTTCCTCCAACATAGCGAGAACTTCTTCCTTGAGCTCAATAGTCTTCTGCTCATAAAGCTTTAACAGCCAGTCTTGAAGTTCCTTTTAATGTTTGTCATCGATTATTCTCTCCAAAGCTGATGGTATTTCCTCAGGAGAAAGCTCCATTTTCATTTTTTTGACGATGTCATTTAGTGCCTGGAATGTCATTTCATTTCTATGAACTGCAAAATCGTTTGAATTTTGAATGGCGAATTGAATTCTTTCATTTAGATTCTTGTTCTTTGCGTCACGTTCCTTCTCAATCGCCAATTCTCGCTTCTTCCTTCTCGCATCAAGTTTACGTTTTAGGGCAGCATCTTAATCCTATTTCTCAGCACCCAATTAGTTCTTTACAGCATCATCAATCTCTTTTATTTACCTTAACAAGAACTCTTTCTCTTGCAGATTAGATGATTCAGCAATTTTCTTTTGCAACTAGCTTCTTTCATTTACTAGTGCTTAGAAAGGCTCAAACGCATCCTTATTCTAAATCCTTTGGATTTCTTGTTCAATCTCATCATCTGCGACTGCAATTTCTTTGATTAATTCTGCTTGATCTTTTCTTTAGTTACGGTCTTGGTGTTATTTTAGAGCTTCCTCTTTTCTACGTTTCTTTTCCATCTCGTCAGTAAGAACATTTGTTTGGTCAAGATTCTTGTGTAATATTAAGTTGTACTGATTAGCAATATGATCTCTATCTTCACCTATATTCAATGCTTCTTGAAGTTTGGCGAAATTTTCAGCATTGTCTTTGACATTATTATCTAAGTTCTACTCAAGTTCCTTAAACTTTTAGATTTTCTTCACTTCAGCCTGATTCTTAAGTTTGGCTTTCCTAGCTTTCAAATCCCTTTCCAATTTATCATGTTCTCGTTTAATTTGCTTTTCCATCTCCTTATCAACCAAAGCTTGAGCATTTTGGTATTCTACAAGTACATCTTAGAAATTCTTTTAGCCTTTAGCATTTCTAACTCTGTCCTAAAATTCAATAAGTTTGTCCATTTTGTCTTTATCGAATTTGAGTGCGAGTTCCTTCTTACTCTCCTCATGATCAGCATCTAATTTAGCAAGATCTTCAGCTAATTCCTATTAGATTTCTGCAATAACTTCATCTTTACGGTCCTGTAATGTTTAATCATTCTTCTAAAGCTTCTCATCTACATCAATAAGTTTGCTGTTCATAGCACGTCTACGATTTCTTCTTTGCTCCATCCTTCTCGCCAGCATATCAGCCTAACGTTCTTTGTCATCAAGCATTAAATTTTCAACTCTTTGCATTTTTGTCTCGAGTTGGTCCATCACATCATTGACATCGGCACCACGAGCACCATCTCTATTTAATCTTTCTTAGAAAGCTTTTCCTCGATCAAAAGCAGACTCAACCTGCATTTCCAAGACTTTATTCTTTTTTTATTCTAATTCCTAGATTGCATAATCGTTTTCTCTTTCGATCTTTCGCTTGAACTTTTCATCGTCATCCCGTGCTTTCTTCTCCATCTCTTCTCTCCTTCGCCTGTCTGCATTGAGTCGCTCTTGGCGTCTTTTATCTTCTAATTCCATTTAAATCTTGGGGTCTTTTTCATTTTTTACAAAATCTTCCGTTATCAAGTCAGCATCTTCACCCTTTAACATGGCTCCTGTGTTGCCAAGCATTCTCTTCACATTTTGAATTTGCCTTACGAGCTCCTCGTCATCACTTGAAGTTTTCTCTTCTTCTGAGAATTAGAGCTCGTCATCATTTTTAGTGAAATTGTAAGCATGAAGTTTTTTTATTTCCTTGAGATGCTTGTAAAGTTTATCTTTAAGAGCTTCAACATGATTCAGATTAAGATCCTACTTTGATCTCTTTTTCTATTTATTTTTTTCTGCGTCTGGATCTTCACCAATCATTCTTGCTTATAGTCTCTGTTCATTTTAAATTTCTTTACCTTAGCTTCTGAAAAGGAAACTTGTCGATTCAGTGTTAAGAGATACGATTGCTTACTTATCCTCCGGGTCGCTTCTTTAAACCTACTTGTAATTAAAAGTTTGGTAAATGATTGGCAAGATATTTTTGTTTTGCCAGTTGCGCTTAGCAATATAAGCCACAACGGTGACAGCTAGTAGTACTAAAACACAAAAAGCTACAAGAACCCCAAAGAAGAAATACCAATCTGGGGGCAACAATACGTCTTTTCTAGCAGCACCAACTGATAGTAAACTTGCATAAGTCATCGGACTAAATTAACTCCCTTCAGGGCATTGCTACTGTTCATTCATAATAGCTACTATCATAACTTTAGCTGCATTTCTAGAGTCTGAAAAAGCATAAATGCCTGGAGTTGAGAATGTAAATATGAAATTTTAAGGGACCGTAAAATCTTTAAGTTTTTGAGGAAGCTCTTCAAATTGGCTGAAATCAAATGTATCGTGTGTATTAAGGAGGTTGTTGACATCATAAACTGGGTAGTTCTCTTTGGTTAGTCCACCGAACAAAACAGCACTCCCTTAATTTGAGCATACTACTGGGTTTGAGATGTATTGAGATTCATCTATTTTTTATGGCAAGTCAGAAGTGATGTTTATTGCCGATTTAGTAGCATTCTTTGATTTTGTAGTTGATGGTTTTGCATTTTTATTAGTCTAAAGTTTATTGGTATTACTAGATCTTTGTAGTAGTCTCGTGTTATATTTCCAAGGCAAAGGGATTGATGATATCTTACTAGACGAAGTCTTATTTGGCTAGAAAATAGGGGTTGCAGCTGGAGCTGTATAATTTCTTTGGCCACCAAAGCTGTTGGAAACTGGTCTGGATTTAATGTCTGCTTTAGGAGGTACCTAAGCTGCTGCTGGAATGTCATAACCTCCCAAGAAATTTCCTGATGAGGAGCTACTCATAGTAACTGGAGTGACTTTGCAAAGTGTGGTGTCAGTTTTGGAGCAATTTGCACTGCCTATCACATTTTGCATACTATAAAAGGTTAGATCAGATTAACTTACGGAGTTTATACAGTTTTATTCGAAACTGGGTCAAAAAGCTTGATTTAGCCATTATTCACAAAAGTGATTTTTAATGATTTAGCCTAACAATCAGCATTGCAAATTTGTTCTCTTGTCACAATTTTTTCGCATTCACAAATGCCGAAATTTTAAGCAATCTTTCCTTTGCCGCCATCACACTCGTTTGAGCAATCATCAATGCTTCTGCATCTTCCGTTTGTATCTCTTTCTTGGGTTTTATTGCATACTTCATAGATGATCTTTTGGCAATCAGAGAAACCATCAGCAGTTGGTTCTGATCCATCAACAGGTGAGAACCCACTCTAACAAACGCATGTACCCAAATCAGATAGATATTACCTATTTATGCCTATACACTAGCATGATGTAGAACCGATAAGTGATTTAGAAGATCCTTTACAAGCCTCACATTATACTGCAGCGAATATATTGCCATAAGTTCCAGCTGGGCATGGCATACACATGTTGAGTTATGGAATAGCTGTTTGAGAATTGTAAGTTCCTAATGGACAAGCAACTGGTTAGAAAGATCCTTAAGGACACCAATAACCAGCAGGACATGGAATACCACCTTAATTAAGGTTTTGAGGTCTAGCAGTTGTAGCACCACCATAGCAGATATAGCCGGGAGCACACATTTAACAAGTGTTGCTGCCCAGATCGGAGTAAAATCCAGGTGGACATTAAATGCAACCAACTTCTACATTTGAGTTGTTTGTGGCACCTGTTCCAAAATGTCCAGCCGGGCAAGGAGTTGCGAAAGATGAGGACTCTGGGCAGTAAGTTCCATTAAGACACTTTTGGTAAACGTCGGTTCTATAAGTAGGACAGAAGTAGCCAGTTGGGCAGCTTAAAGCTTTACCAGTCATTTAAGGACAATAGGTACCTGGAACGCAAGCAAATGGTTTAAAAGAGCCAATAGGACAGGTATAACCTGAGTCACAAGGCAATGGCCAGATTGATCCTGCAACACAATAGTATCCTTCTGGGCACACAGTGCAATCTTCGAGTTTTGCACCACCAACAATACTTCTGTATGTTCCCAAAGGACATTACACAGGGTTGGCTATCATTCCTGGTATAGGGCAATAATGGCCTACTGGGCACCAGAATTTACCGTAATCAGCGGTTCCTGCATCCGTACATAAAGAACCAGCTGGGCATTATACACATTAATTTGCCTGTGCAGCCATCATCCAAGGATTATAAGACCCCTTAGGACAAGGCACAGGATTTGATACTTGTTCAGGACAGAAGTATCCCTTAGGGCATGGTCTAGCAACACTATCATTAATAATGCAATAGTTTCCTGCTGTACAAGGCCTACAGAAACTCTCATCTGTAGCTCCAACACCACCATAATAGAAACCCACTGGGCAACGAGTTGGTAAAGCTGCACCAGTAACACAATAGCTTCCTGACGGGCATATCTTTGAGGGATCTGTAGCAGAAACAGCCCCATAATCACAAAAGTAGCCTGCATTACATAATCCTTGTTTGAGACCATTATTACAAAAATACTAATTGGGACAAATTATACAGTCGTCTGAGCTAGCAAGTTAAAATAGCTTAGAATCTGAATATGTACCATCCGGGCACAGGGTGGGAGCTGCTGATCCTGCAGGACAATATCCATTAACGCAAATAATTGCTTGTGTGCTACCCAGCGGACAGTAGAAACCAGCGGGACATGTCTAACACAAATCTGACCCAGTTCTTGGCTCGTACGTTCCTGCAGGACATGGTGTAGGTGCAGTTGAACCTTTTGGACAGTAGTTACCTCTAGGGCATATGCCTCCTGTAGTATCACCTGCTTAGGGTGCTGGTACAGTTGCTCCTGCTGTGCAGTAATATCCAACACTACAAAGTTTGTCTTTAAGAGCGAAAACTGTATTGGAAAGTGCTACTTCGTCACAAAATTTACCACCAGGACAAGGAGAGCAAGTAGCTGACATTGGAGCTGGTCCATAAGTACCAATTGGACAAGGTGTAGGGGCATCAGCTCCTAATGCGCAAGTATAGCCTTCTGGGCATGTTCCTCCTACAGTTGTTCCCATAACGTACGCTTATGAGAAAGATGCAACTGACTAACCTATAGGGCAAAAATGATTTGCAGAACATTTATTAGCTTCAGTAAAAGTTCCTCCAGTACAGAAATATCCTTGTTTGCAGGGAATGCAATCAGTTTAAGCTCCAATATTCGTAATAGGGTTATAAGTGCCTGCTGAACACGTCACTGCAACGTTGTTTATCGATGTGGTTTGAGCTGGACAGTAAGATGTTGTAGGGCAAGCTTAAGGAGCTGTCATTGCAGTCGAAGAACAAAGCTGACCTGCAGGGCATCCTAAACAAGAACTTTAACCAGTATTAGGTTAATAATAGCCTGTCGCACAATCTTGAGGTCCTAATACAGTTCTTGAGCATGATTTTCCAGCTGGACACAGAGTTGCTCCTTGAGTATTAAAAGCAGTTGTTGACATCGCACCTGTACCACAAACAAATCCGTCTCCGCAAAGACTCCTGAGAGCTGAAGTAAGTCCTCGACTTGGGCAAGCGTAATTAGCTGCACATTAAAGGCAAGAAGAAGCTGCAGTTGCTCCTAAAGTATCACTGTAAGTACCAACTGGACATTTTATAGGGATTTCTGAACCAGCTGGACAATAAGCTCCAGTGGTGCACTAAATAGCTACTAGGGTTCCAGCAGGACAATATGATCCGGCTGTGCATTGTGTTGTAGCTGTGGTTAGTCCAGTTGATGAACAAAGGAAACCTCCAATACAAGGGAAACATTCAGATTTATATCTTAATCCAGTCACTGGGTTATAGCTTCCGATCGGGCATTTTATTGCCCCTGTGAAATCAATACCAGCACCGCAGTAATGACCTGTTGGGCAAGGAGTGGCTTCAACTGGCTTTCCAGCGTTTAAAGCTGCATTTCCACCACAATAGAAACCAACTGGACACTTAATACAAGTTGACTAGTGAGTGTCAGTCTAGTACGTTCCTACGTCACATTAAACTGGTGCGACTGAGGCACTTGGGCATTTATGACCTTTTGTGCAAGCCAAGGGTGTTGTAGAACCAACTGGGCAGTAATATCCAGCAGAACAAGGAACACTTGTACTACTTGGGATTGCCATCCCTCGTTAATTACATGGGCCTGTAGTACATGTAGCACAATCAGAGGCCGAAGTAGATCCCACATTGTTATTTGATTTCGCTAAATCACAAGGATATGGGAAAGCACTTGGTGTTACGCAGGTAGTACCTTTTTGACATGTTGCTTCTGTTCCAGTCTTAGTGCCTCCTGAACAATATTTACCACCAGGACAAGGGGTTTTATTTGTACCTCCAGTGCATACTGAACCGGGTGGGCATGGTACTTAAACTGGTGTACCAGCAGGACATTCATATCCAGCTGCGCAGTCAGGTAAATTAGCTTATACAGGTTCAAAAGTGCCAGCAGCACAGTATTTTCCTGCCTGGCATATTTCAACTGTTGGAACTGCCGGAGTTGCTGCAAAAACATCACAGTAATCTCCAGCTATGCCGGCTGCACTGTTAGTTTTACAATAGCAAGTATAACCTGCAGGACATTAAACGCATTCTGATTGACTTTGAGCATTTTAATTCAAGGTGTAATACCCATTTGGACATTTTTTAGGAGCCATAATACTTGCAACACAGTAGTTGAATTAACCACAGTCTTATTTCTTGGTTGCCAAGCACCAGTATCCCGCTGGACAGGTCATGCATGAGCTTTAGCCAATTTAGTCTTGATAAGTAGTAGCGGAGCAAGCAGTTTTGATTCCTTGGGTGCAGTAATGACCTACTGGGCAATATTTGCCACGACTGTTAGTAGTATCGTATGGTCTTGGACTAACCTCACCTAATGTAGCTCCGGTTTCACAATACCAGCCTTCGTCACAAACTACATATGAAGTTGATGCATAGCTCTAGCAGTACTAGCCTGCTGGGCATGGTAAACAAGCAGTTGAAGCCGTACCTTAAGTATTTGGATTGTATGTTCCTGGTTGACAAGGAATTTAAGACTCTGTGCCGGTAGGACAATAATAGCCTGCATCGCATACTGCACCACCTTGTGAAATTTAAGTTGGAGTTGCTGAAATGGCTTAATTTTAGCAGTAATATCCCTGTGTGCAATCAAAATTTGGTAAAGCTAAACCTTGAGTAGTGCATGCCTTTCCTGGAGTACAAGGTTTAGGCCAAGCAGCACCCGAAGGACAGAAATATCCAACTTAACACATACCACCCTAAGTAGCATCAGTAGGATTTTGCATTTAAGCGCCTCCTTTACAGAAGAAACCTCCTTAGCAATTTCCTGTAACTGCTGAAAGTCCGAGTGATCCACAATAAGAACCTGCGGGACATGATAAGCAGAAAGTTGACTTAGAATTTGGTTGGTATTAACCAAGTGGGCATTTAGTAGGAGTGCCGCTATTTGCTGGGCAGTAGTTACCAATGGGACATGCAACTGGTTGAGCTCCACTAGCACAAGAGTAACCGGCAGGACAATCTAAGCATGAAGATTGGTAATCATTATTCGTGTAGGTTCCGGCCGGACATGGTTGCATCATAGTCGATTTCTTCGGACAGTAGTTTCCTGCAGTACATTTATTAGCATCTGGTCTTGGAGTAATTGCTCCAGTTGACCCCGATGGAGTAGGACAGAAGAAACCTGGGTCGCACTCACCCTGTGTAGCTGATAGACCCATGCTTCCACAATAATAACCAGCATCACAAGCAACACATGCACTAGAAGAGGTTTAAAGATCTAAGTTGTGATAAGTTCCGATCGGGCACAAGTTAGGATATGCAGTACCTGCAGGGCACCACTATCCACCTGTACATTTACCCCATCTAGGAATATTTGTTCCAGTGACTGCTTCTACAGAGGGAGTTGCAGATTCAGCAGCTGATATACAGTAGTATCCTGCCTAACATTAGGTTGTCGAGGCTGTAAGACCTTCTTAGCCACAATAGTAGCCTGGTTTGCAATCAACACAAAATTGTCTGTTAGTAGCATATTATACTGGATTGTAAGTACCTATAGGGCATTTTAAGGGGCTTTCTAATCCAGCTGTGCAGTAGTGACCCGCAGGGCAAGGATACGCAGTGATGTCAGACATTCCTGTGAGTGGGCAATAATAACCCGCTTTACAAGCTGCACAAACTGTCTGGCCGTATAAAATGTTGTAAGTACCCGCTCCGCAATTTATTGGCTTTGTAGCGCCTACTGTTGCACCTGAAGCTAATGCAGGAGTATATGTACCTGGAGGCGCTGGTATAGCATCAATAACCATAGACTAAGCTTCACAGTAATAACCACCTTTGCAAGGGCCGGTGGGTGCAGTTAATCCAGAAGATCCACAGTATTTACCAGGTGTGCATTTCGTGCATTAAAAGTAAGTCTTAGTCCCTGTAACACCATTATAAAAGCCTGCAATACAAGCTTTATTTTTGTATGAACCGACCTCACAATATCCTCCTGCAGGACAAGTTGATCCACCTGTACTTGTAGGAGTGGGTGTTGTAGAACCACCTGTGCAAATAAAACCTGCTGAACACATACCTGTAGGTGATGGTGCACCTGGTTCACTGCAATACATACCGTTAGGGCAAGCTGCACAACCTGACAAAGCTGTTACCATAGTCTTTGCTCCATATTTTCCAGCTGGGCATGGGGAAGGGGTAGTGGTACTAGCTACGCAAAAATAACCTGCTGGGCAGGGTATAGGATTTGCTGTAGCGCCAAGACAATAAAATCCTGCTGGGCAATTACTACATGTTGTTGATCCTTTTGAAATGGCATATTTTCCACCTGGACATGCTTACTATTTACTTGATGTTGAGCCTATAAGTAAACTGTCGACTGTTTGTTAAGGACAAATATATCCGGGATCACAGTAATTGTCTGTGATATCAGCAAGAGACATTCCTACTTTACTTCCCCATTTACCTGCTGGAATGGCAGTGCAATCAGTCAAAAGAGATTTTCCGACAGCGTCTTGATAAGTACCAGCTGGGCAAGGAATCGATTACATGGCACCAGCAGGACAATAGTATCCTTTGGGACAAGTAACAGAAGTGTATTGGGAATTTAAAGCATAAAGCACACATTTATATCCGGTACATTAAGTTGCTTCATATACTGTTTCAGTAGTTCCGGCATTAGCGCAAAGATACATAGCTCTGCATGTTGTGCAAGATTGAGATCCGGCAGGACTCATAGTACCAACTGGGCAAATTAAAGGTGCTGACATGCCCTGATTAGGACATTAATAGCCAGCAGTGCAGGCAGTGCATGCAGATATTGAACCTCCACTTGCACTAAAACTACCGACTGGGCACATAAATGGAACTGGGTATCCTTTAAGGCAATACATACCAGCAGGACAAGCCACGCAATCTGTTTAAGAAGTTGCTCCTTGAGTAGCTCTGTAAGTACCACTGTTGCAAGCTACTGGTGACCCAGAATTTGCTGGACAATTATATCCTGGAGGACAAAGTTTCTAAAATGTTGAGCCTGCTGGACAATAGTGACCTGCAGTGCAATCTTTACAATCAGAAACAGCAGATTTACCGTAATCAGTTAGTTCTGTATATTTTCCAGCTGGGCAAGGGAATTCTCTTGGATCTTTTGTGCCTGATGGGCAGTAATGCCCAGGTTCACATCTCATTTTAATCTATCCAGTTGCATCAGTTCCAGTACCAGCGGGACATGCATACCCAGCAGTACAAGCAGCACATGTTGCTATAGCATTAACTCCTGTCGAACCATTATCCATGGTGCCAGGAGGGCAAGGTAATTGTTGTCTGAATGAAGTATAAACAGGGTAAATATAACCTGATTGTCCTGTGTAGTCTGTACTTGTACCTAATCCATAACGTGGACACACAGAGCCAGCTGGACAAGCATCACAATCAGCAATTGTCTTTTTACCTGTTGTTGCGCTTGGTTTTGTTCCAGATGGACAAAGTCTAGGAATAACTGAGCCTGCTGGGCAATAAGAATTTGCTGGACAATTAGTACAACCTAATACTACACCGTCATTGTATTATCCATCATCACAACCAGCGTTTCCAAAAGAAGCACAATTCATTCCAACAGGGCATCTGAAAGGATTTGCTGTTGCTGGAGGACAATATCTTCCAGATGTGCAAGCTAGACAACTTGCAGAACTTGTACCGCTCAGATTTGGATTGTAAGTACCATATACGCAAGGGAATTAGGTACTGTATTTTGTGCCTGCGGGGCAGAAGTAACCTTTAGGACAAGCTTAAGGTGCAGTAGAGCCTCCATTGCAGTAGTTACCAGCTGTACAAATTTAGCAAGCATCATCAACCAATGTGAAACTAGTTCCTGCTTTAGGGTAAAATCCAGCTGGGCAGCCGACTTTACCTTTTTGACCTGAATAAGGTGAACTTGCCAGACAGAAAAATCCATTTTCACAAGCAGTTCCAGCTGTACCTGAGCCTGCTGCTGTTACGTAAGTGCCACTCAAAGGCAAACAATCCTGAGAGTCTGCATTAATACTTGTAGCATCACTGTAAAACCCGAATCTACATTTTTCAGCATCCAAATAAGGAGCAAAAGAGAACCAACCTGCCCCAGTTGATGAGCAAGAAGTAGGGAAAGCGCTGTTTTGAATGAAAGTATTTTTTAGACAAGGTTTGCAGATAAAAATGTTGTCAACATCACTGAAATGGCCCTCAGCACATTGTAAAGGTTTGTTTGATTGAAATTAGCAGACTTTTCCAGCGGGACACGTTTCGCATGTGGTTCCTGTTTTTGAAAGAGGTGTGTATGTGCCGATTGTTCCTGCAGTAAAATCAGTTCCATCTTCAGTGTACATACCAGCAGGACAAGGTCTAAGCATATAGGAAGTTGCTGAATCTGAAAAATAACCTGCTGGAACTACAATTTCATTGTGGACAAATTTTGGAGAGAAGAAGCCTTGAGTGACTCTACCTGTATTAGTACCAGTGTATAATTAATAGCCTTTCTGTCGGAGTGGACAAACAACTCCTTCAGGACAAGGTTTGCATCCAAATCCATAATCGGGATCTGAATAAGTTCCAGGTGGACACCTGACCCAGGTCATAGAGTTAGGTATAAGACATTAATGTCCTGGAGGACATGTCTCATCATTTCCAGCAGCTTAGCCAGGCATTCCTAATTTACCTCCTACTAGCAGTTTATCCCAATTATTAGGGGATGGATCTCCTGCATTTATGGCAGTTAATGTGTTTGGGTATGAAAGTATGTTTTTGTAACAGTGATATTCTTTGACTTTTGAATTCCAGCCATACTTTGAAGATAATGCGGATGTTCCATAAGCTGTACTACTGCAAGAATGAGGTGCCAAATTATCACCAGGGCAAATGCTACCTAATGGGCAGTCTGTGCAACCTGCGTTAGTGCTGGTCATACCCAAAGTATTGTATGTGCCCCATGGACACCAAGTTGGGGTTGCAGTTACACCTGTAATAGTCATTTTACTTGGAGTAAGATAGCAGTTTTAAGCCATCAAAACTCTTGAATATGTAAATTCTCCTAATGTTGTAACGCAAGCAGTTCTATCTGATGAGTAAGGGCTTGGGCACTTGAAACCTAACTCACAAGCCGTACATGTTGTAGACTTCAATGCCGAGTAGAAACCTTGCTCGCAACGAACAGGAGCAGCAAAAATGTCGGGGCAGGCAAATCCCTCAGGACAGTCAAGACAGATACCTGGATTAGGATAGGCAAATTAGCCACTAGTGCAAGTTCCAGCATTTGCTAATTTGTTGCAACTAGTTTGTCCTGCATCTGAAGTATATCCGGCAGGGCAAGGAATTTCAGGAGTTTAAGGATTTGGACAATAATTTCCGGCTGTACAAGTCTAGCAGGCAGTGGCACCTTCAGTAAGAGTTCCAGATGAAGCTAGCCTTTGAGCATTAGCTGAGTAGGTACCTGAAGTACATTATACCGGTGGGTCAGACTAAGTAGGACATTTGTATCCCAAAGGACATTTTCTACAAACCACCCTATCATATAGTGGTTCATAGTAAGTATATGACCCAGCAGCACAAGTTACAGCAGTCTTGGTATCCAAACTACCAATTGCGTTATTTTAGCCGATTAAAGTGCAAGACTCCTCACCAGCCGTTGAAGAGTAGCCTAAGGGGCAAACAACTGGTGGTGAGTTTTTGTTAGGGCACATATATCCAGCAGGGCATGTTGTGCACGAGGTAGCGTAGCCTAAACTGAACTAACCAGCACTACATACAGTTTATCCTGATGTAGTACAGCTGTAACCTGGTGGACAAGGATTGCATTTCTTTAAGCCTGCTATATTAGTGAACATTCCAGAAGGACAAGTTATCTTATCAACACCTGGATTAGGACAGTAACTACCCGCGGGGCATATTGTACAAGTGTAACCAGACCAATATTAACCATCTGTGCATGGAATAGGTTTGTGTGCATTACCATTTGTAGCGACTTGCTGATATCCAGGTGGCACCACGGTCTAAAAGGTAGACGCCTAGATTGCCCATAAGCCTGTAGTTGAAATATCCGTCTTAGCGCTAAAACTGGATTAGAAAGAGCCTCCTGGAGCTACTGTACAAGCAGCGCCCGCACTGGGTGAGTACATTCCATTAGGACACGGTTAAGGGGTTTAAGACTTGTCGCAAAAGTAGCCAGCGACACAAGGCGAGCAAGAACCTTAGCCTTGTAACGAATATTGAGTGGAGCCGCATGCTGTAGCTGCACTACTGGTACAAGAGTAGCCTAAATATGAAATTTA
>Ga0315908_10002285_pt1 | contig 14069 bp, 9 predicted proteins | sample LakEriMetagenome_12_FD_203520 | JGI IMG/M metagenome (GOLD analysis project Ga0315908, IMG submission 203520) | Freshwater fungal communities from buoy surface, Lake Erie, Ohio, United States - Buoy 4 MA124 | ecosystem: Environmental > Aquatic > Freshwater > Lake > Lake biofilm | place: USA...
CAGTACCGGACTATTAAAAATCCATTGAAGCGCAAGTCTATTGAGTAGAAAAAAGATAGCTACAAAAACCACTGTTATGAGCCATTTGGTCATTTTTAGTTGTTGTCTTGAAAGATGATTCAAGGCATTAACAGATTCGTGACTTTGATAATAATCGAATGGGTTGTTTGTTTTAATTTGGCTCAGTGCATCAATTCTTTCGTTCGCGGACATTTCGTAGAAATGTTCGATACGGTCACCCTTTTCAATAGTGAAATTAATACTAACTTTAAGTCTTTCTTGAAAAAAGCCGATACCGATTGCCAACAGAATAAGCCCAATCCACTTAAGTGCTCTCATTTTGGCTCTTGTTAGATGAATGAGGAACAGAGAATTTATTTATCCAAAACCACCATAGTCCAAATACGACTCCATAGACAACCAAGGTAAAGGTGTAATCATGATTAAACGATAACCATGATTCGTTGTAATGAACTATGAGCGCTAGACCGATAACCCGGGCCACATTTAGAAAGTGAATAGTTAATAATCCCATTGGAAGATACCAAAGCTTATGTTTGATGGGACCTGGGTAACTAACCATAAAAACAATGAATAGAGCAAAGAGCACAATTCCATCGCACGGCGCGCCGATAGTAACACCATTGGAACCTGCCACACCGAAGTGAATTCTCCAAATACCGTCTTCGGAATAATTGGTTGTTTCGTATCCCATCAGATTGAGAGAACCTTCTCCTAAGACTACCAAATTATCAATCACATACTCGTTAATGAGTGTGTTTTCTTTCAGATAAAATTCATACGTAAAATACCAACTCAAGTACAAAAAGGTACTTAAGAACAGAAAACGAGCAAAAGGGTTTTGTAAGATCCGACGAAACATTTAAGACTTCTTGCGAGTCAAATCGTAGGCTTTTTTGCCGCCCATAGCAAGTCCTGCAGCTATCAAGAAACTAACTCCACCATCAATAGGGCAAACCGCACCAAAAGGTCCACCACAAGGAGGTCCACCACCAGCGGGAGGATCTGGAGGAAGTGCATAAAACACAGTTGGAATCGCAACGAGAACCAACACAAATACAATTGTTAAGAGCTTATTCATTGATAAATCGAATATGGGTCAAAGATAACCGAAAATTCAAAAAAAGCTGAGGTAGTCCATTTTTATTTCGCCATTAGCCCATACTCAGTAGGAACTAGGTTATATTTGCGCTGTATACTAGACCTGTATGTCCGAACAAAAAAGTAGTTTTCTAGACGCTGATGATTTAAGGCCCATTCTAAAATTCATAGGGCGAAATTGGCATATAATGCTAATTTTCAGTACTGTGGCATTTATTGTAGCCTTCTTAATCAACTATAGAAGTCCCAACATTTATGCAGCGAAAACGGAGATTCTCTTAAAATCCTCCGAAACATACGATTACCAATCTAAGATGCTCACGAGTTTGGGGTATGTTTCTTTAATGCAGGATATTACCAACCAAAAGAGAATATTATCTTCGTATGACCTTACCAACAAAGTGCTTGACAAGGTCAATTTCAATCAAAGTTACTATTTGGTAGGAAGATTAAAGGTATTGCAGGTTGATCATTTCGATGCTATTACAGTTAATTGTGATTGGAGACGTTTGGATCCTAAACTTTACAATCTTCCGCTGAATATTAAGGTTATCGACTTGAAAACTTATGAATTCAGCTATGAAATCAATAATAAGAAGCAGACCTTCATTCTAGAATTTGGAAAGAACCACGAAGATTTGGATTTCACAATACAAGTCGATCTATCTCCACAAGTAGATGAAACATGGCTCAAAACGGTGATGGATCAGAACTTCCGAATTGTCGTTCACCCTACAAATTGGCTGATAAATAAGTACAGTCGATCTCTCGCCATAGAAAACACTGAATATACCAGTATACTTACTTTGACGTTGCGCGATGAGCTTGCAAGCCGCGCAAAAATGTTCCTCGATACTCTTGCTAGTGAATACATTTTATTCACCCTTGAAAATCAAATCACAATCAACAGGAATACCGAGAAGTTTATTGATAAGCAGTTGGAAGAAGTTACAAGAATCTTAGATTCTTTGGAGTATTCAATCAACAAATACAAACAATCACAGGACATTATAGACTTGCCTCGTGAGCAAACTCAAGCGTTTGACCAACTAGGTAAATTCGACCTTGATTTGAAGACGCTCGAAATGCGAGAGCAAACCATGAAAGAATTGGAGGAGTTTTTATTCAAAGAATATAACAATCCAGTTATTCCTCCAATGGCATACCTCGGACCAGAAGATGCCTTGCTGAAGAACCTAATTATGCAATTGTTTGAGTCGAAGGTAAAACGATCTGAACTATTAGTGGACTATAAGGAATCCGATGGCCGTATTAATAGAGTGGATTCAACTATCAAGACAATTCGAAATAACATTTATAGATATACTCAGGATAGCCGTAAGTCTATTCAAGGTCAAATGGCGGAGGTAAAGCGTCAGATAATTGAAATTGAGGCTTTACTTCGTGAGCTACCTTTCTCGGAGAGGGAGCTATTGGGTATGGAGAGAAAGCTGACTGTAAATGAAGGACTTTATACCTTCTTACTTGAGAAAAAAGCAAATACAGTCATTTCAAGAGCTGCAATTATTCCACAAACAAGCATTATTGAAAAGGCTCGAAGTGTCGGAGTCGTCGGTCCAGACAAAAACAAAGTGACTTATATAGCTATTGGTATTGCCGTAGGTATAGCTCTCTTAATTGGATTTATTAGATTAATATTCTTTGAAAGAATTGAAAATACAAGTGAGCTTAAATCCTTGACTAAGATTCCGATTATTGGTGGCGTTCCACATCACATTGAAATTGAAGACGAACCTATATCATTAATCCATAACCCAAGAGGTAACGTCGCAGAGGCATTCCGTTCGATACGGACAAATCTTCAATACGTTCTAACAGAAACCTCAGAGGATTGTAAAATAATAATGGTTTCCTCTCTTCATCCTGGGGAAGGTAAAACGTTCGTTTCTGTGAACCTCGGAGCTGTAATTGCGAAGGCTTCTAAGAAAGTACTGATACTTGACTTTGACATGCACAAACCAAAAATCCACAAGATCTTTGGTATTGAAAACGTCAGTGGTATATCATCCTTCTTGATTAATAGAACGCATTATAGAGATTCAATTGTTCCAACCCAAATCGAGAATCTAGATGTTTTACCAGCGGGCCCTGTTCCACCTAACGCATCAGAGTTGGTAATGAATAAGCTCGTTGATACACTTATTATGGAGAATGCAAGTGTCTATGATTACATCATCGTCGATACTCCGCCAATTTCATTGATTAGTGACTCTCTAGTATTGATTAACAAAACTCACCTTGGAATTTTCGTTATGAATACGGAAAAAGCAACCAAGCAAGGAGTTCGTTATCTTGAAGATCTTCTTCGTCAAAACAATATCACAAACTCAATGCTACTTCTCAACAACGTGAAGCAAAAGCGTTGGAAATACTACTATGGTAAGTATGCGTACAAATACGGATATGGCTATGGTTATGGCTATGGTTACGGATATGGTTATGGCTATACTTATGGTGGCTATTCTGAATTTGACAAAGACGACAAGAAGAAAGGTAGCAAACGCAAGAAGTAATTCATTCGCGAATAGGTATGGTTTCACTAATTATAACTGCTCACAACTATGCGCAATATGTTGAGCGCGCGATTCGAAGCGCGCTCGATCAATCGCTTGGTCAAAGTGAATATGAAATACTAGTGATTAACGACGCATCAACCGATCATACTCAAGAGGTCTTAGAAAATTATAAAGAAGAAGTTCGAGTATTCAATCTTGAACAAAACCTTGGACTCTCCGGAGCCCGCAATTTTGGTATACAAAAAGCAAAAGGTCAATTCATTATTTTCTTAGATGCAGACGATTATATTCATCGCGATTTGCTTAAAGTGCAAAAGCTTTTTTTAGAAGAAAATACAAAACTCGACGCTATCTCTACCGATTACTATTTAGTTAACGAAAGAGGTGAACGCATTGAGCATGTATGTGCCGAGGAGAAGCCCATTGCATGCGGTATCATGTTTAGAAAAGACTTCCTATACAATATAGGCTTGTATGACGAAAAATTCAGAGCGCGTGAAGAAGAAGATCTTCGAATAAGATGGACCGAGAGTTACAATATTTATAACCTTATAGTCCCATTATACCGCTACAGAATGCACGATAGTAATCTCACAAAGAATACATCGGCAATGGACGAGCACCGCGAACTTCTAGACAGTAAGCACAAGAAATGAATTTAGGCATCATCCAAGCACGAATGGGCAGCACAAGACTTCCAGGAAAAGTCCTTGTCGACATTCATGGAAAGAGCCTTCTAGAGCATTGCATCACAAGACTTTCTCAGTCAAAGAAAATAGACAAGTGGATCGTGGCAACGACCACAGAACAGCAAGATGACGCGATCTCTGATGCCTGCAAAGCCATCGGTGTAAATTGTTTTCGCGGCTCTGAATGGGATGTGCTTGATCGATTCTATCAAGCGGCTATTTCACAAAATGAAAATCCAGACTTAATTGTGCGTGTTTGCTGCGACAATCCAATTCATCATGGAGAAGTAGTTGATTACGCAATAGATCAATTCCATTTATTCGGAACCGATTACTTTGCAAATGGTAACGAAGGACCTTTGTATTCCGAAGACGGAATAACCACTGAGGTCTTCACTTTTGATTCCTTAAAAATAGCATGGAGTGACTCAAAGCTTTTATCCGAAAGAGAGCACGTTACACCATACATTAAACGGTCAGGAAAATTTAGTTGTGCTTGGAGAAAATTCTCTTCCGACTATACGTTCAAACTTTCAGTAGATACGGCAAATGATCTATCGCTTTGTAAAAAGATATTTCAAGAATTAGGAAATTCCTTTTCAATAAATGAACTAATTTCATTTTTGAAACAAAATCCATTATTGCTAAAAATCAATGAGGATAGTGTGTTGAATGAGGGGTATATCAAGAGTATTAAAGAAGATAAGATTGTCAAATAATGAAGGAACAAATTGAACAATACTTTGATAGACTTTGGCCCATTTGCCGAAGTATAACAGGAAATGGAGTGCGTGAAAGTCTTGACATTCTTTCCGAGATAATTCCTTTAACAAAAAAAGAAATTCCCAGCGGCAGCCAAGTTTTCGATTGGACTGTTCCAAAAGAATGGAATGTTCGTGACGCTTATATTTTGACTCCTACAGGACAAAAAATAGCGGACTTTAAAAAAAACAATCTTCATTTAGTTAGTTATAGCACTCCAATAAATCAGAAGATCACATACAGTGATTTGATCGAGCATCTGCACACTTTACCCGATCAACCCAATGCTATTCCATATGTGACATCTTACTACAAGGAGCGTTGGGGATTTTGCATTTCACACAATGAATTTTTAGGTCTTTCGAAAGAAGGTGAATATACTGTTGTGGTAGATTCAGAATTATCGAATGGCCACCTCACCTATGGCGAATTAGTGCTGCCAGGGGATACAAGCGAAGAAATCTTTTTTTCGACTTATATCTGTCATCCAAGTATGGCCAACAATGAATTGTCGGGACCATTGGCATTGGCATTTTTGTATCAAAAGATAGCGTCACTTCCAAAAAGAAAATACACCTATCGGTTTGCTTTCATTCCGGAGACCATTGGTGCCATTTGCTATTTAAGCGAAAACGGTGAAAAAATGAAAGCCAACACCCATGCGGGATTCGTGCTCACCTGCTGTGGCAATAATGATATATTCCATTATAAAAGATCTAGACGAGGTAATAGCATAACAGACAAAGTGGTGGAACATTTCTTGGTTCAGACGCAAACAGATTATTCCATCCGAAATTTTAGACCTGATGGAAGCGATGAGCGCCAATATTGTTCGCCGGGCTTCAACTTACCTGTAGGATCTTTAATGCGCACCCCCTATTATGAGTATACCCAATACCACACTTCATTTGACAATAAGTCGTTTATCGATTTTGAGTCATTAGAGGGCAGTGTTGACGCCTATTTTCATATCATTCAAATTCTAGAATTGAATGGTCATTTTAGAAATACAGTGATGAATTGTGAACCGCAACTGGGCAAGCGTGATTTGTATCCATCTTCTCTTTCCCCTGCTGACTCACGAGAATTCATCGACATTGTTCTGCATCTATTAAATTATAGTGACGGGCAACATGACTTAATCGACATTGCGAATAAACAGGGCATTGATGTCTTGAAATATGCGCAACCTCTCAAAAAATGTCTCGAAAAAGGGGTGCTTATTGCCGAGAAGTAACTTATTCACATAGGAATGGTTAGCCAATTTTTTGGAATTTCTTTTTTAATTGCACGATGTTATTACCTTGGCCCCAAATAAAAAAAACAGCTATATGATGAACCGTAAAGAATTTAGAAGTTACGCGGTCAAGCACCACGGAATTAGTGGAACAGTAGTGGATGATGTAATCAGCCACGTATATGGCCCTGAAAATATGACAAGAACAGTAATCGAAGAGCGCAACATGCCTTTCCGTGAGGTAGACGTGTTTTCTCGATTGATGGCAGACCGTATCATTTTTCTAGGAACCGAAATTGATGACTATATCGCAAACATTATCCAAGCTCAACTTCTTTTCTTGGAAAGCGCAGATTCGAACAAAGACATTCAGATTTACATCAACTCTCCAGGAGGAAGTGTTTATGCTGGTTTAGGTATTTATGATACTATGCAATACATCAATCCAGACGTAGCTACGATTTGCACAGGTATGGCAGCATCTATGGGAGCCGTTTTATTGTGTGCAGGTCAAAAAGGCAAGCGCACAGGATTAAAGCACTCTCGTGTAATGATTCACCAACCGCTTGGTGGTGCTCGTGGTCAGGCATCAGATATCGAAATTACAGCGCGTGAAATCCAAAAGTTGAAGAAAGAACTTTATGACATTATCGCGACGCATAGCGGACAGACTTACGACAAAGTTTGGGGCGATAGCGACCGTGACTATTGGATGATTGCTCAAGAAGCGAAAGAATACGGAATGATAGACGAAGTTCTAGACAGAAAGAAATAGTCATTTTTCCAAGAAAATCAAGTCCCCGGAAAAGTATTAAAATACTATTCCGGGGCTTTTTTTTGTTTGCAAAGTCGTTGATAACAATGTTCAGGGCATTGGTAAGCCCATCATTCCTGGGTGCTTAATTTGTTTAAACTTCCTTACCCTAACCTTGATTTACATGAAAAATGTTTTTCACATTTGTGTGCTAGCCATTTTATTTCTTAGCAACAGCCCCACCTCTTTTTCACAATGCTATCCAACTTTCGATTCAGCGCTTTCGGCTCTGTCTGGAGAATGCGGGGATATACCGACGTCATTTGATACCGCAACTGCTTCCTCGGACTGCTGCGCTGTATCAAATCTAAATTCGACTTTGGTAGAAACCGGAGCTATCGAATCTGACTGCAATTTAACAACTGCTTTTGGTCCTGGTCAGGATTGGGCGCTATGGCTCCCTGGAATTAATCCTTCAAGTGTTGTTTGGCTTTGGGATACTAATGGTTCCCTGGAAGTATATGGCGACGGAAACGCAATTATCTCCGGCCACGTGCGCAGCGCAGCAGACCCAAGTATGGGCTTCGACGTTTTTATGTTACTTGGAAACGCACGAAACTGGGATGAATGGTCTGCTCTTGGACGCGCATACAAAGACGATCTCAACTTTGGCGCTACATCACACAATGACTGGACCTACTACGAAATGACAGAAGGATTCTGCTATCTTAACGGAACAGGTTCACTTGAAGGCAGCCAATTGCAATTATCTCACCTTCCTGTAAACTATTATTTTGGATACCAACTAGGTTCTGGAGCAAATAATAAAAACGGCAACGATGGACTTAGCGGATGGTTCTCATATTCAGGATATTTGAACAATGAATTTATCTCTGGACATGGCGACATTAACGTAGACAAGTCATGTGATAATCCTAATCCTGAATGTGGATCAACAGCATTCACCAATTTCTGGAGTGCTAGTAATGAATGCGGCTATACAAGTTATACATCTCAAGTTTGGCAAGCACTTGATACAACTGCTCCTGTTTTTGAAAATTTTGAAAGCACAGTTTCCGTGTTGTGCGGAACAGAAAGCACGATTACCGTTGGTGCTACTGATAATTGTTCAACATTTTACATTACACAAAGCGATGAAATTATAGAGGAAGGTTGCAATGGTTTGATTATTCGTACTTACACCGCTACAGATGCTTGTGGCAATAGCTCTTCAATTTCACAGACACTTGATTTATTCGGATTAGGAGAACCTGAGTTTACATTGTTCCCAGAAAACCTAGTGGTTGAATGCGGAACATGGAATGATTCAGCACAACCAGAAATTGGATATGAAGACGGATGTGCGCAAACAACATTAAGCTACTCAGACGAAATAATTGCTGGAAGTTGCGGCGGCACTTACACATTAGTGCGCACTTATACACTAACTGATGATTGTGACCATGCAGTGTCGCAGCAATGGACGGTTGAAGTAGTTGACACAACAGTGCCAGAGCTTTTCAATATTCCTGCATCCAATATAACATTAAATTGTGGTGATGAGTTGCCAAATGACAACGTATTTGCGATTGACAATTGTGAAGGAATTACTACAGTTTCTTTAACCGCAGAGACTTTCCCTTCAGATTGCGGTTACACATTTATTCGCACATGGACAACAATTGATGGATGCGGAAATTCTAGTGCAGAATCACAAACGATAGTTTACATAGACAACCTCGCTCCTGTTTTTACATTCGTTCCTGAAAGCGCTATCGCAGAAGGCTGTAATCCTTCAGACATTCAATTAGGAGATGCTCTAGCGGAAGATAATTGCAGCGGAGTGAGCGTTACTTTTGAAGATGTCACAACTACTGAAGGTTGCGCTACCACTATTACTAGAACATACACTGCTATTGATGGATGTGGAAATTCATCAACCGCGACCTCTAGCATAATCTATGCAGATACGGAGGCGCCAATATTCACTTTCGTTCCTTCTTCGACCACAATCACATGTGGCGTTAATGTTGAAATACCAGAAGCTGTTGCTATTGACAATTGCTCTGATCTAGTAATCACATATAATGATGTTACATTCGGTTGTGCTAATAGCTTCACAAGAACTTATACAGCAACGGATGCCTGCGGAAACGCGGCGACAGCAGAAGCTACGTTCATCATTCAAGACATTACTGGCCCATCAATAGTTTCAGGACCTGAGTCCATAACTATTTCTTGCGGTGAAACATTGACAGGAGATTATCCTGATCCAATATTCATTGACGACTGTTCTGAAGTCACACTAGAAGTTGTTGGAGTTAATTATTCTTATGCGGAATGCGCTGGTGATTACAGTGTTACTACGGTGTGGGAAGCAACAGATGGATGTGGCAACAAAAGCAATTATACTTGGACAGTTACTTATGTAGATGATCAAGGACCTGAATTGTATGGTGTACCTGAAAGTTTAGAATTAGAATGTGGTCAGGTGGCTCCTATGCCTGAGGTTACTTGTTATGATGTTTGTAGCGATGATCAGCCAGATATTTTCCTCACTGAAACAGAAGAGCCAATCGACTGTGGTTATCAAATCACTCGCACCTGGACTGCTACTGACGATTGCGGGAATATTTCCACGGCATCGCAAGTAATCACATACTTCGACACAGAAGGTCCAAGTTTCAACTCATATCCAGAAGACATCACTTATTATTGTGGAGATCAAGCACCAGTTATAATATCTCCAACAGCTACGGATGCCTGTGCAGGAGATGTTGAAGTTTCGGTTACAGTTTTGCCATTGCAATCACCCTGCGCTGGTAGCGAGGTTTATTTGAGGATATATCGTGCATTTGATGATTGCGGGAATAGCGCAATCTATTATCAAACTGTAACTGTCATTGATAATGTCGCTCCTGTTTTCGTTAATGCAGCATCATTTATTGAAATGCCTTGCACAAACTATCAATCTGTTTCTGTAGAAGCAGTTGACGCGTGCAATGATTTTGAATTGTTGTTTGAGGATACAGAGTTAATACCTGGTTGCGGTGGAATGATTGAAAGATTATACACAGCAATTGATGCATGCGGAAACACGTCAACATTTACACAAATGATTCAGCTATTTGACAATGTTGTTCCAACGTTATTTAATCTTCCTCCAGCTGAATTGACTATAGATTGTGGTGATCCAATTCCGGATTCGTTCATTTTCGCGCAAGACAATTGCAGCGGAGTAGTCCCAATTGGACTTGCGGCAAATACTCAAGAGACGGATTGCGGATACATATTTACACGCACATGGCTAGCAATGGATGATTGTGGCAATATGAGTCAGTATACACAAACAATTACAGCAGAAGACCAAACGCCTCCAACACTTAGTTCATATCCTGAAAACATAACGCTTCCTTGCGGTCAAGATCTACCTCCATTGCCTCAAATCACTGGTATAGACAACTGTGCTGGAGTAGTTGCTGTTGATTTCCAAGAAGAAACTATTGGGTTGAGTGCATGCGCAACTGTCATTCGCTCATGGTGCGTATCAGACTGCGCAGGTCAAGAAACTTGTCATACACAAACCATTACGTTTAATGATTTGCCAGGGGTTACTTTCAAGGTTGATCCAAATACGTATGGCGAAAGCTTGATTAAGTGGAGCTCAACTGAGGCTCAATCCGTTTCATTCGTATTGTATAATATGGCTGGTCAAAAGATTGCAGACATTAAACAAATCGATGCAATCGGAGGTGTACTTTACAATTTACCTTTGATTACTACTGACCTTGCGCCTGGTATTTATGTTGTACAAGCCAACTCTGAAGTGGGAATGTACACTGAGAAAATAGTGGTTCGTTAAAAGAACTTATTCATTCTTATTCATACTGTTGTCGCGTTCGATGGACTGCACTAATTTGCACCCATGGAACGCGACACTTTTTTTGCAGATATAATCTTGCCTTTGGCTATGCCTCGGGTATTGACTTATCGTGTGCCTCGCGTTTATAGTGCCTTCCTAAAAGTAGGACAACGTGTAATAGTTCCTATAGGAAAGCAAAAGCTTTATACCGGAATAGTTCAGAGTATTCACAACAATGTTCCCGTTGGCTATGAGGCTCGTTATATCGAAGAGATATTGGATGAATTTGCTGTAGTCAACGAGTATCAACTCAGATTGTGGAGTTGGATGGCAGAATATTATGCATGTACCATTGGTGAGGTAATGAGCGCTGCTCTTCCCGGAGGGTTAAAGTTGAGCAGTGAGACAAAATTTGTACTTCCAGATAAAGACGTTGCCTACGAGAACTTAACCGAAAAGGAAAGTATCATTGTTGAGAGTCTGCGCAATAATGATAGTTTAACTACCGATGATCTTTCCAAAATTTTAGAAATAAAGAATGTTCGTCCTGTATTAAAATCACTTCTTGACAAACGTATAATAGGCGCTGAAGAAGAAATTCGTGAAAAGTTTAAACCACGAACTTCAGACATGGTGAGTCTTGGACCATTAGCTCAAAATGAGAAGCAGCTTGCCGAGATTTTTTCTGCCTTAGAAAAAAAGAAAGCACAAAAGCAGATAGATATCATGATGATGTTGCTGCAAATGTCGAATTTCGATCAAGGTCTGCGAGGTGAGGTAGATAGATTAAAACTCCAAAACGCTTCAAAAGCAACAGCAGCTAATATTCAAAATCTCGCTCAGAAAGGCTGGGTTTCTATTCGCACTATTGAAATAGGAAGACTTCCATCTCACTTACTAGCCAGTGAAGCCGCAAAGTCACTTTCAGATGCGCAGCAGAAAGCTTTAGAAGACATTAAAACCAGTTTTGAAACACATGACGTCACACTGTTGGAAGGTGTAACATCAAGCGGCAAAACGGAGGTTTATATTCACTTGATAGAGCAAACGCTTGCAGAAGGAAAGCAAGCTTTATTTCTATTACCAGAAATTGCATTAACCACACAAATTATTCATCGCTTAAGAAAGCACTTTGGAAATCGTGTTGGAATTTATCACAGCGGATATTCCGATAATGAGCGCACAGAGATTTGGAATAAAGTTTTAGCGGCAGTTCCGGGAGAATGTGATTTGATTTTAGGTGCACGATCTTCGGTCTTTTTACCCTTCAACAGATTAGGTTTAGTAATAGTGGATGAAGAACATGAAACAAGTTTTAAGCAGCACGATCCAGCTCCGCGGTATCACGCAAGAGACACAGCCATTGTACTCGCTTCATTCTTCAAATCGAAAGTGCTTTTAGGATCAGCCACACCAGCTATTGAAACGTATTGGAACGCGAAGCAAAATCGATTTGGACTAGTTCAAATAACAGAGCGTTTTGGCGGTGTTTCCATGCCAGAAATTGTGGTGACCGACCTACGCAAAGAAACAAAAGCCAAAACGATGAACGGTAATTTCTCAAGCGAACTGATTGAGGGAATGCGAGTGGCTTTAGAGAATAGAGAACAAATAATTTTATTTCAAAATAGAAGAGGATATTCTCCAGTTTGGCAATGCCATACATGCGGGTGGACACCTCAATGTACTCGTTGTGATGTATCATTAACCTATCATAAGAATGTAGGATTATTGAAATGTCATTACTGCGGATACAGTCATACTCCTGCAAACACATGCTCCGCTTGCGGAAGTCATGAATTGAAGATGCTCGGATTTGGGACTGAAAAAATCGAAGAAGATATCCAAAGTATTTTTCCAGAAGCCAATATCCAGCGCATGGATTTGGAGACAACGCGCAATAAAAACAGTTATCAAAAAATCATTCAAGATTTCGAAACAGGAAAAACGAATATTCTTGTGGGGACACAAATGGTAACGAAAGGGCTTGACTTCGATAATGTGTCTGTGGTGGGAATCATGAATGCCGATAAGATGATGAAGTTCCCAGATTATCGAAGTATTGAAAGAAGCTATCAACTAATGATGCAGGTGGCGGGACGTGCAGGGAGACGCGGCAAGCAGGGGCGTGTATTCATTCAAACATTTAATCCTACACATTGGTTATTTGATCTTGTGCGAAAAGGCGATTATCAGTCTTTGTATAATCACGAAGAGAACGAACGCCATCATTTTGGATATCCGCCTTTCATACGTATGATGAAGGTGACAATCAAGCACAAGGACGATCATGTGGCTGCACAAGCCGCAGAGCGCGCTAAAAAACTATTGACCGACATTTCCGGCAAGCATGTTCTTGGACCGGAAAGACCGTACGTTCCCAAGATTAACAATTATTATTTGTGGCAGTTTATGATCAAACAGCTTCGAAATAAGAATCTTGCAGAAGAAAAAAAGGCCATACGTAAGGCATTGTGGGAGTTGACGGCTGAGCCAGAATTCAAGTCTGTAAGGGTAAGCATCGATGTTGACCCTCTGTAATTGTCTGAATTTTCAGTATCTTTCGGGTAATAATAGGGTTGGTTGTATAAAATCAAAGACCAAAAAATGGCTAAATTTCTTTTGAATGTTGCTTTGTTAGTGTCGCTTGCGTTTGCATTCACCTCATGTGAGCCAGAAAAATCTGATGTGCTCCCTAAATTGAATGTAACCATCAAGACAGTCTACAACAATCAGCCATTTGCTATTGGAGAAATCTATGACGATGGCATGGGACATCGAATCAGAATTGATTTATTAATGAGTTATTTCAGCCAAATGAAATTAGTCAATTCCAATGGCAATGAGATTTTACTCAAAGACTTTCAACTTCAAAATTTAGATAACGATTTCACTTTTACAACTGAAATCCCAGAAGGGGCTTATCAAAGTTTCAATATGGGAATTGGAATACCAAAGAGTTATAATAAAGACGTGGACCCCTCCACTTATCCGAATTCACACCCATTGAGTGTTCAAGGCGCACAAGGCATGTTTTGGACTTGGAATACAGGCTACATTTTCACCAAATTCGAAGGAAAGGCTGATTTGACAGGAACGGAAGGAA
>Ga0315908_10002288_pt1 | contig 14057 bp, 13 predicted proteins | sample LakEriMetagenome_12_FD_203520 | JGI IMG/M metagenome (GOLD analysis project Ga0315908, IMG submission 203520) | Freshwater fungal communities from buoy surface, Lake Erie, Ohio, United States - Buoy 4 MA124 | ecosystem: Environmental > Aquatic > Freshwater > Lake > Lake biofilm | place: USA...
TTTTATCGGTCCTCCGGAGAGGTCGCTGTGCAGCGCTACGGATTCTTTAGTTAGTCCATTTGGATTAAGGAGGGGAAACTGCACAAAACCCTCCACTTAACTTTGTCCGGCAGTCTACTCACCCCGCCGAACTCGAACCCTAATCCCACCTCTTGACTTTAGTGTTTAATTTTATTTATATATATATAAAGCTAAACCAATAAAGCCTCATTGAGATCCTATAATATGCAAGTTAAGAATTAAAAAATAACAAAAGTATTTTAATAGAAGCAGTTAAAAAGAACGGATTTAGTTTACAATATGCAAGTAATCAATAAAAAAATAATATTGAAGTTGTAATGTAAGCAGTTTAAAATAATGGATTAAGTTTAAAATATGCTAGTTAAGAATTAAAAAACAATAAAAAAATAGCTTTAGAAGCAATAAGAAATAATACAAACAGTTTATAATTTGCAAGTTCAGATTTAAGAAACAACAAATAAATAGTTTTAGAAGCAGTTAGAAATAATGGATTCAGTTTGGAATATGCAAGTTAAGAATTGAGAAATGAAAAAGAAATTGTATTAGAAGCAGTTTAAAATTAAGGTAATAGTTTATAATATGCAAGTTAAGAATTAAGAAATAACTAAGAAGTAGTATTAAATGCTATTAAAAATAAGGGAGGCAGTATAGAGTTTGCTAGCGATGAACTAAAAAATAATAAAAAAATAGTTGAAGCTGCTATTAAATAAGATTCTAATGTATAACTATACACAAGTAATAATTTTGGAGAATATTATTTCTTCTGAAAAGTGATATTATCAAACTAAAATAATATTCTATTTAAATTTAAAAAAAAATATAATTATAAATATTTTAATTAAATAATTAATTATATTGTTATAATGTAATTGATAAATTAATTAAATATTGATATAAAAAATTAAATTAATCAAATAAAAATTTAATATTATTATCTATTAAGAGTTTATTAAAAAAAATAAAAATATTAAAATAAATATATTTTTAAACTATTCTTACATATTTAAAAGAAATATATATATTTATATATATATAAATTAAATATTTTATTTCTTAAAATCAATACTTAATTGAAAAAAATAGTTTTATAAATAAAATTAATGATATAAATAATAAAAAATTATTAAAATTTATTTTTAAATAATATTTTTTTAAATTTTATGTCTTTTTTCTTCACTTTTTATCATAATATTCATTTATTAATTAAGTTTAATTAATTGTCTCTTTTAATAGAGTTTCTCTTTTATATATTTTTTTTTATAATTTTTCCTTTTAAATATTTATATTATTGTTATGTTCCTCTACAACTTTAATATTGTTGAACTCATTTATCAATAATATTAAAATTATTATTCTACATAAAAAATAGACAAGAGTTAAAATAACATTAAATCTTTAAAATGTCAATTCATCATCAATTAGTTATGTATTATTCCAAGATAGCTTTATTAATATATTTATATAAAATACTTAATGAAAATAAATCCAAACAACATCAAAAATTATAGCATCTACAGAAGCTATAATAAGAACCTTTATATGAATTTTATAGATAATTTAGTTGAAATATAATGCAAGAAAAGATGAAACAATTAATAGCTAAATAATAAATAGTAAATATAAATGAAAATGACATAAATAAATAAATATAATAAATGAATAAATTTATAATTACATCCAAATAAAAGGGTCTAAACAAAGAGGTAATAATGGCGAGTAAAAGAAAGAATGAGAGAGAATAGATGAGATTATAATTGAGAGTTGTAGAAATGTAAGAATTAAGATAAGAATCAAGTTACAGCTGGAAAGTAGACTTTTATTAAAGAATTTGATTTTTTTAAGTATTGATTTAGGATATACGCATATTTTTTTCTTTCATGATTTTTTCTATAAACTTTTAATGCATCTAATATTCTTTGATTCTGTCTATAATTTATGGATCCGAGTCAAAAATAAATGAGAACGGTTTATACATGATTTATAACATAGCTTGATACTAATTAAGATCAAGAAATAGTTATTCAAGATGTTATTAATAACTTTACATAAGTTCAGTATAAACTTTAACTTAACTATGAACCCATCTTAACTTAACTCCAATCTGTCCTTCGCCTTTGTTACCATTTTCTAACCATAATTGTAAATAATCTTCATGTAGCTTCTAATCTTTTAATTTATGTAACCCTAATATTGTCTATCCTAATAGTCTATCTTTATCATTATTCTTATAACTTAACACACTTATTATCAACTCTTCCATCCCACTGACCACTGGAATTTGGAACTCTTCATTCTTCAATACCAAGTTTTCACTCTTGCTTCCATAAAGATTATAACCTCCAAGAAATAAATGTACATACACTTCTTATTGTTAATCTAAATATTATTAGGAATAATTAGTCATCTGTTGTTAATTATTATTAAAAAAATTTACTCCTCTTAATCCTAATATTTCAACACTTAACATACTATTCCTCATTATTCCTTACTCATTTAAACTTTCAGTCTCTTATTCTTTTTCCAAATTGTTCATCAATATGTTCTGTTCATCTTACCATTGTTATACTATTTACTTTTTGTTTTCAATCTTTTCCTTTAACTTCGTTTCAGCCATTATCCAACTCTCAACCCACTCATAAAGACTAACATCCTTTCTATTAAAACACTACTAAGCATTTTCATATATTTCTAATTATTTATTCATTAATATTTTTTTTATTTACCTTAAACTATTTCTCTGTCATAATGCTCATTTGTTATTTAATCTAAAATCTACTCCAACTATTCTTATTTTATTATATCATCCTTATCTATTTTATATTTTATAAATTCATGAAGAACTATCTAACTCTTCTCTTAATGGCTCCTTTATATTTCTAACATATTTTATATTTATATTTATTTTTATATATTCTATATTTTTAATTCACTCTTTTAACGGCCCATTACCTAAATTTTTATTTTCATCTAATTCTTCAAACCTTTGTTCTTCATTATCATCTAATACTTTTAATTCTTACTGATAATACTCTTTTATTTTATCTTATGTAACTTAAGTTTCATTATTAATTAAATTTTAATCTTAAGATTCAAAATTATTTTATTACTATTAATGTAGTTTTTATTATTATTGTTATTATAATATTTATTATAATTATAATTACTATTATTATTATTGCTATTATTATTGTTGTTGTGTTGAAGATAATAAATTCTAAGTTGATTCATATTAAGTTTCATCAATTGGTCCATTTTAAATTGTAATTAAATTTTGTTATTATTATTAGTTATTATTATTAAAATTAATAGGTCCATTTTGGATTATTACATCAGTTTCTTGTAATTATTGTAATAATTGTTATTTTTCTAATTATTAAATAAAATTATTATTATTAGTAGTATTTTAAAATTACATAGATTATGGCACAATTTTTGGCTTAAATAAATAAATATGATAATTACTTAAGCTTAAGATATATTAGAAGCGAGTTAAATAAATTGAGGATTTGAGTCTATTTCCTAAAATAAAAGATAGAAATTACCTTAAAATTAGCTTTACTACTCTTAGCACTGATGGAGTCTACTTTTTGAAACTCATCATTATTAGTGTGGACAATAACTGTTTCTTTATTAACAGCCTATTATTTCAAATTCCTCGTTTTTTTCAACTATTCCTTTAACTGACTCACCTAATCATTTAATTTTCCCAACACTTTCGACAATTCCATCACCTTCTTTTCATTTGGGTTTGCTATCTTGTTATTAGTTGTCAACAATCTCTAAGCTTATTAAACCATATAGAAAGGAAAAGGAGAAGGAGGACCTCCTTATTAATTTTAATATCCACTACTAGCAGGAGCAGCTACTTATGAGTCCTTTTATTATTTTTATACTTTAATTATATTCCATTATTTACTTTTATTATTTATTTATTTTTATTCTATTATTATTATTATTATTATTATTATTATCTTATATTATTGTAATGTACTCTCATTTATCTGTACATTGAATATTGTCTGTCCAAAATTCTAACTTACTATTTTATTTCATTTTCTATTTCTGCTTTTAATTTAGACATATCTGATCTTTACAGTCTAAAAAACTAAGTTGGCTCCATCATAACTTCAACCTTATCTTAACACTTATTAATATTATTTACTTTAACTCTTCACCATCCAAATCATTAATGTTATTAAGATTTTAACTAATAAATTAACAATTTTCTTCATTTTATTTATTTAATTTATAAAGCTAATAATATTACTAACTTTTTATAAAATTATATTTCTAAATAAAATTTATTTATATTTATTATAATTATGGGTAATTGTAGTTGTGCAGGGGCTAAAAACAAAGATGAAGATAATTTATATATAAAATTACTCACAATTTAATATTATTAAGCAGAATTAATTAATGAAAATAACTAAAATCTTGGCAAATATCTAATGATAAAATTAGATAAAAGTTACGTGGCATCTAACTAATTTATAATTAGATCTAATATAATAAAGAATAACAAATTGGATTATGAAAACAAAATAAGTCTAATGCAGACTGAAAATATTGAATTAAAAGTGAGAATTGAATTAAGAGAAGGAATTACAAAGAGTAATGATGAAGATAAAAATTGAGAGTCAATAGAATAAATTTAAGAGGTAAAAGAAGATAGAATATTAGGAGCAGGATCTATAAATGTTACAAATTTGTTAACAAACCCTGAAATTTGGATTAACTAACATGTAGAATTGATTTCTTTGACAGGAAATTTAACGATAGTTGGATCAATAGATGTTAAAATGTGTTTTTACTTGATGTTTCCAGGATACGAAAAGGTACATATAGATTAATAGAAAGTTAAATAAATAGAAGAATATAAGTGTAGGAATATATGAAACGTGTTATTAAATAGTTTATAGTACTTAGAATGTCCTAGAAGAAACGGAAATGTGACAATAATAGTTCAAGGGATAAAGTTGAATGATGTTCTGTTGAAATACTAAGAGATAAAATATAAGGCGATGATAGAAATAGGAGATGAACAAATTGAAGTGGAGGACATAATAGATTGGATCATGTTAGAGGAATCACAATATAATATTGCTTTCAACTTCGACCCACTTTTCCTTAAGGCTCATGGAATCATCACCATTTACAAACACTCATTCACTCTATAAAATAAAATAGCAATCATACCTTTCCACTTTTAACAAGCTATTAATAAACATGGCACTTGGCTAAATAAAACATTCAGAGCTTCTAATACTCAATAAATTAACATCGCTTATAAATATGTCAACTATCCTCTTGTCAAATTATAAATTAAATTCACTTACTCTTAACTACATTATACTCCTTTTCCTCATTCCTCAAAAATCAAATATTTTAATAATTAATAACACTTCAAAAAAGGTTTGTTGACTGTATATATAATCAGGACTAAAAATATTAAATAATAATAATGTTTTGTAGAATTTTATGTGAATAGTGAAATTAATAATAAACATTTGACTCATGTAAACAACAATAATAATCAAGAATATTTTGCGAAGAGGAAGTTTAACTTGAAGAGTAAATATGGGAAATAGAGTGAAAATGAAATAGTAATTATATATAATAATAATGCTAATAGTTAACCATTAACTTATGGGAAAGAGATGTGTGCAACTAATAGTTAATTGGAAGTCTCGAAATAAACCTCAACACTCTCATATAGACTGGACAATGGGTTCATGGCTGGTTTAAACTTACTCTCTCCAATTAAACTATTGGCGAAATTTACATCCAAATTGGATTCACTCTAATCAACTCCTTACCCATTCCTCGTCCACCCACTCAACTTTGATTATTGTTTCTTATAAAATCATGCTTATTAATACTGTATTAATTATTAGTATTTTATCATACTTATTATTACTATATTATCATACTTATTATTACTATTATTATTACTTCTTGTTATACTAATCTTGCATTTATTTCTTCAACGTTAGGTGAGCTTCACTTTCTTTATGTTTCTCCCTCATAAAGTATTCCTCTGAATGCTTTTCAGTTAATTTCTTCTGTTATTATATATTATTAGATTATTAGCTTTCTAAAAACTGAATATCCTAAAGAGTATAGTCTGAGTTTTATGTATCGTCCTCTTCATCTTCCCAATCCTATTAATAAATAATAATTAATATTACTTCTAGCCATCCTTTTTTTTCTAGATCTGGAAAAGTAAGTCCATAACGTTTTTTGATTTTTAGCATTTATGACGGCCATTAGATATATCTAATATACCAAAGCATAAAGCAGACTCCTATAGAAGGATATAAAAACCATAATATGAACTTTCTCGGAGTGAATTCAGGAGACCAAAGTATACTTTATTTGTACATTTCAAGTTGTTCTCTCTGCTCTGCCTAATATACATCATATTATTATTTATAAGGGTTGCTTATTGATGTTCCTCCTGTTATTATCAATTTAGGATTTATTGTCAAAGCTTTCTTTATTATGTGTTACCGTTCTTCATCGCTAGCACTTCCTTAAATCTCATATTTTGTTGACACTCTTGTTACTAATCTTGTATTATTTAATTTGAACATCTATTTTATAATAATATCAATATTCTTATTATTATTATTTATTTTTAATTATTCTTAATAATTATTTAAGAATAATTTTTCCCTTAATATTTTTTATTTTAAATTTATAATTAAAAATTAATAATATAAATTAAACTTCCGATAATAATTTAATATAAATTTTTAATAATTCAAAGTCATTTATTTCTTATTTTATTAAATATTTTTATATATTTATATAAGCATTATTATAATTAATAAAAGATATTCTTTATATAAAATTTATTTTTTTATTATAATATATATGTATTGAAAGGAATAAAAGTAAAATAACTTAATAAAAATGATAATTATATTTTATTATTTAAATAAAAAATAGGTAGATTTATATTTGAATTATTAAATTTTTTATAAAATATAGAATATATAAAATATATAAAGATATTAATTACAAATGAAATGATTCAAATATTGATTATAGAAAATATAAAATACGCTATTATAGGATACTTTAGATAGATTAGTATACAATAAATATAATAATTTATAAAAATGTAAATTCACAAATCAACTCTTAGAATTCTGATGATGGTTCTTTGTTCAACTACAGGAACATTACTTATGGGTTATATGATGGGTATTTACAATACAGTTTCGGATAACATAGAAATATTAATTCCAGGAGTAAACAAGGATTTGGTGACTTCAATTGTGCCATTAGGAGCAATGTTTGGATGCTTAATTTGTAATTTGCTTTAAAAATCACCAAGAAGGTTGTTGTTCATTATAGCTGATATTATAACAATAGGAGGATTAATGTTGACAATTGTTTAAAAAAATTGGACTTTAATTCTAGGTAGATTTATAGTGGGATTAATGATTGGAATCAACTCCACAATTATTCCTGTCTATATTAATGAAATATCTCCTATTTAAATCAGTGGACTTATGGGTAGCTGTTTTTAGACTATGTGCAATGTTGGTTTTCTAATTGTATTTGCATTGGGAATTAACGTACCTTCTAAAGAAAACTTTTAAAAAAATCAAAACAAATGGTGGATGTTTATGTTTCTATTCCCAATCATTACTTGTATTTTGAGAATAACTTCATTTTTATTGATTTTCAAAAAGGACACACCAGCATATTACGTGATTTAGAAAAATAAGGATGAAGCAGAAGAAGCATTGGAAGAAATATACAATTCTGAATACGTAGAAAATTAGTACATTATTTGTCAATAAGTCAACAATAGCAATAAGAATGTTACTTATTCTGAACTTTTCACTGCCAAATATGCCTCTAGACTGTTTATTGGGCTAAGTCTGCCTATCATTTAATAACTCAGTGGAATAAATGCTATCTTATTTTACAGTACTGATATCATTAAAAACAATAAAAATTCAACACTTTAAGATTCTGAAAAATAAAAGTTAGCCTAAATTATAACTGCTATAATTGGATTTTTACTTACTTTAAGTGCAATATTGGGAGGTAAATTTATTGATAAATTTGGAAGGAAAATCATATTAATAATTGGAGAAGTAATATGTATAGTTTGCCTAGTTTTTTTGGCAGTTTCTGAAATATAAAAATGGAATTAGTATGTATCAATAGCATTTATTTTAATTTACGTTTTTGGATTCGGTATGTCCTTAGGCCCTATAGTTTGGGTCTATATTCCTGAAATATTACCTTCATGTGCTTGCACAATTTCTACTCTTATTAATTGGTTATTTGTATTTATTATAGGTTACTCATTTAATCCTCTTGTAGGTCAAATTTAAATTTAAGGTATTCATTTAAACATAATTATTTTATTTATTAATATTATTTTAAGGATGTTTCTTACTCTTCGCTGGATTTTGTTTAGCTGGTTTAATCTTTATAATTATATTTGTGAAGGAAACAAAAGGAAAAAGTACCGATGAAATTGAACAACTTTTTTAAATGGAAAGGATTGTTCATGAAGAAATGGATTCATACAGACATTTACTAAATAATAATGCTTAATAATGATGATTTATAGACATATTTAAAAATATATAAATAAATTTCATATTTCAGAACTCTTTAACTAAGTATTTGATGGCATCGAAAACTTTATATTTGTCTGGTAAGTACAATGGTTCTAATGTCATAGGAAAGGGAGTGTCATATCCACATACTCTCTTTACTGGTGCTTCAAGTCTAGTGAAACATTTTTCTGATATTTTCGAAGCTATTTCGGAGCCTAATCCTGAAGTGATCTATAAATATATTTATATTGAAAATAAATATATTACAGGAGCTTCATGAGTGATAATGCATCTTCCTGTTTTGTTGACTGAATGAATAAGAGTTTCTGCATCATATGGATACAGAGTCTAAAGATCGATTATCTCAACAGATATTCCCATTTACTCTTCAGCCATCTTAGCAGCCTTTATGGTTATATAAATTTATAAGTTTATAAAATGGAGGTGAAATATAAATATGTATATATATAATATATGATGTTTAATAAATATAGATGTTTGAAAATAAAAATATGATGTTAATCTATTTTACTGCCTTGGCTACTTTGATTTAGGCTCCCCAGCTAATAAGAGTAATATCAGTACCTTTTTAGAGGACATGGGCCTGATGGAGATCTAAAACGTAATCCTACTTAGGAACTAAGTCCTCTGCATTTCTATAAAGACTTTTAGGTTCAAGGAAAATGACAGGATTTCTATCTCTTAAACTTGCTAACAAAAGTCCCTTACATTGAACAGGATCGCTAGGACATACGACTTTAAGACCAGGAGTGTGAGTAAAATAGGCTTCAGGAGATTAACTGTGATAATGAGCTCCATGACCTACTGCTGCGCAAGGAGTCCTAATAGTAAGTCCTCCACAATTAAACTCATTACCACTCCTGTATCTAAACTTAGCCGCTTCATTTGTTAGCTAATCAAATGCAGGGAATATGTAATCAGCAAATTAGATTTCTGCTATTGCCGTATGTCCTACTCCAGCTAATCCGATCCCAAATGCTGCTATTCCTTATTCACATAATGGAGTATTAAATACTCTCTTGTCTCCATACTTCTTGTTCAAGTCTAATGAACATCTGAATACTCCTCCAAATTTTACATCCTCTCCAAAAAGCAATGCTGATTAATCTTTCTCTAATATTATATCTAAAGCGTTATTTATTGCCATAAACATATTCATCTTTTCTTTCTCCACATTCTCTGGAATTTCATCTATAGTTTTATAGCGAGCTGTTTCACTTAATGTTCCGCTCATTTTAAATGTTCTTTTATTTTTCTTTAAAAACTCACATATTTTGTTTATTTTTATTATCTGCATTTATAAATTAAAATTAATTTTATTAAGATTATTATTAATCACTTAAGTAAGTTAATATATATATATATATTTAAATATCAAATTTATTTATATATAAATAGTGATAATGATGATAAAGTATAATTATATCACTCCCTTTCGAAAACTCCAGCTGCACCCATTCCAGTTCCAATACACATTGATACAACTCCGAGTTTCTTATTTTATCTTTTGAGTTCTGGCAATAATGTACATATTTATCTAGCTCCAGTGCATCCTAATGGATGTCCTATAAATAATTTAAATAGAATAAATACCTAAAGCAATAGCTCCTCCATTAGGATTAACCTTAGATGGGTCTAAACCTAAAACCTTGACACAGTAAGTGGCTTGACTAGCAAAAGCTTCATTGATTTCATAGACATCAATCTAATTTTTATCAAGACCTGCTTTTTTGAGTGCTAAAGGAATGGCGAATGCTGGCCCGATTCCCATGATTTAAGGAGGAACTCCTGCAGTAGCATAGCTTCTAAATCTAGCGAGGATAGGGAGACCTAACTGGACAGCAATTTTCCTTCTAGCAAAAAGAACTCCTGCACATCCATCGGTCACTTAACTACTATTACCAGCAGTAGTAGTTCCATCCTTCTTAAAGGCTGGTTTTAACTTTGCTAAAACTTCTTCACTTGTCTATCTTATCCCATCATCTTAACTCACTATCACTACACTTTCCTTTCCATCCTTATCCTTCACTGTAGTCTTTATTGGAGCTATTTCCTCCACAAACTTACCTGCTTTCTAAGCCTAAAAAGCTTTTTGCTAACTTAAAACAGCAAACTAATCTTATTCCTTTCTAGAAATATTATATTTTTCTGCTACGTTTTCACTAGTCATTCCCATTCCTAATAAACAGTTTCGAGCTGCTTCATGATCAAAAATGGCTTCACTTAACATTGAAGGATCAATCATATTTTACATATCATATAAAGACATATTTTCGACTCCTCCTCCTACTCCAATATCAATTACTCCACTTTAAATCTTGCTAATCACTACACTACATGCTTCCAATCCACTTGAACATAATCTATTCACACTCATAGCTGAAGTAGTATCTGGTAATCCTGCTAATAAAGATCCTAACCTGACTTAATACATTCCTGCTCCTCCTTGCAATACATTTCCGAATACTATGTCCTCAATCTTCCCTCCATCTATCTTTGTTCTCTTTACTATCTCTTCTAGTATATGCTTTATAAGCATTTCTGGTTAAGTGTCTTTAAGTCCTCCCCTTTTAGATTTTGTCAACGGAGTTCTCACAGCACAACAAATTACCACATCATTATCATCTTTACCCACATTACTATTCATCTATTTGCTTAAATTGTTCAATCTTTACATCCAACTTCTATTTTTAATTTATATTTATTTATCTCCTCAATATCCTATCATTTATATTATATCATCTTTTAATGACGTATGGTTTTATATTTATAATTTTGTTTCCTAAATATATAATTTTAAATCATTTTATATATATTTTTAAAAATTTGTTATAAATTATAACAAAAAATTTATTTAATCAAAAGAAAATTTATTACAAGAAATCCATTTATGATTTTAATGATAATGATATTATTATAACACATTTATATACAATTTATGAAAGAATAAAAAAATTTATTTCATAAATTATTTATATTCATAATTTTAAAAAGCAATTTAATAGAAAAATAAAAAAATAGAAATAATTATTTTATAGAATCCAATTAAACTAATATAAATATTTTAATCCAAAAATATTAGAAATTAATTAAGAATTAAAATGTAAATTTTTTTGTATTATATAAATAATAACAATAAATATTTTTTAATCTTTGTTAAAAAAATAATTTATCATTATACTAAAATAATATATATCAATTTTTTATAGATAAATAAAAATTATTAAAATTATATATTTTTGGATAATTATTTTTATTATGTAAAAAAAAATATTAATAAGCTTTAAAATGAATTTACTTAATTATTTATTTTTTATAGTATTTTTTTGGTGTGTTAATGAAAGAAAATAAATTTAAATATTATTTATAATAAAATGATGTATTTTAATTAAATATTTATATTAATTTAATTATTTTAATTTCATGTTATATTAAGCTACATTATTAAATTAAAGAAAGCTCATATTTTTAATATTATTATTATTTAAATTTATTCAATCTTTTATATATAATTTATTCTTAAATTTTATTTATTTAATTAAATTTTTATATAAATAAAGAGATTAGTAATTATTATTAATAATGAGCTAAATATATAAAAAATTAAAAGTAATTTAACTCATAATAAAACAAATATATTTAAATTTATTTTAGTGTTTAATAATACGTAATAAAACTTTATTTTAAAAATTTATAAATATTTATTTTAAAACTTAAAAATTATTTTTATTTAAAAGTCAAAATTTTTATTTATTTAAAATTTTATTTCAAAATTTAAAAATTACGAAAATTCATATTTGTATAAGAATTTTCTTTCAAAAGAAAAAACATGTAATTTTTTATAAATTAAAAATTTAAGACTATAATATAAATTTTAAAATAAATTGTTTTAAAAAATATTTTTCTTTCAAAATTTTTGCAATTGTACTTTAAGTTTTTTTCTAATTTAATATTTATCATTGATTTATTTTATTTTCAAAATCATTTTATTTTATTATATAGTATTTAGTTTATATAATTAATTTTAAAAATATTTTGAATAAAAAGAAAATTTTTTAGTAAAGAGCTAGTTTATAAATTATAAAAAAAATAAAAATAGATAATGTAGACTTGCTTTAAACTTTATTATAAAAATTATTTACGAGATCTTTAATACAACTTAATATAACCAAATAAATATTAAGATATAGTAAAAAAAACTCATTAGAATTAGAAAGATATATTATAGGATGAATTAAACGATGTTATTTTAAAAAAAGTAAAATAAGAAAAATAGATTATTTAGGATAGGTTTATAATAGGTCGAAAGAATAAGATAAATATTGAGAACAATAAAGAGTAAAAAAAGGAAAAGGTTAATAAGATAAAGAAAAGATTTGAAGAGTTTATATTTAATGAATTATTAGGAGATAAAATAAAGATAGAATAATAGTAAGAAGAAAAAAAGAGAAAACTTCCGGGTTTTTAGGAGAGAGTATTAGATGGAAGGGGATTGATGGATGACTTATCAATGAATGTGATTGACTGGCAAGAAGATAATTGAGTAATAGGAATAGGATTAACATAAAAATTATATCTTTTGAATTATTTTAATCAACAATAAGAATTAGTACTAAGCATAAACCACTCTGACGATTTCTTCTAAAGTATTAAGTGGATTAATTATCAAACATTGTTAGTAGCTTATAGTAATAGCCAACTTAAACTTATTGATTTTGAGAAAATGAAAATTGATCAACTTAAAAACTCTTCTAAGTATTAAGTCTGTTCTATTCAAAAAATATCAAATAACTGTTTTGTTTGTGGCACTAAAGATGGTGAATTAATTTTTTATGATCAAAGGTCACCTTCTAATAATATTTTAAATATTTAACTTCATACACTTGATATATGGAATATAAAAATAAAAGAATAATTATTAATGAGTAGTAGTTTGGATTAATAAGTGAAAATCTTTGATATAAGGAGGATGATGGATAATAATGGTCGATAGAAATAAAGTCAGCAAGTGATGAATATTGCACATAAGACTGGGATTAGAGCAATAGATTGGTGTGAGAAGAATAGACATTAAATTATAACTGGAGGAGGGGAATAGGATAGATACTTGAGATTGTTTAGAACTGATGGCAATAGACCTATTCTATTGGGACAGACTTAAACTGAGGGTCAATGTTGTTCTATCTTATAGAATAATGGTGATATCTTCCTTGGCTTGGGTTCAGGAGTTAATCAAGTTGTTTGTTATACTACTACTAAGTTAAATTCTAATCAATACATCTTCAATTGAGTTGGGGATCTTAATAATCATTATAATTCAATGGAAGTTGAAAATATTAATCAGCATACAAAAAAAGTACTCTATTTGATTAATAGTCCTTAGATGGATATCATCCTTAGTGCAGTTCCTAATCATCATTTAAC
>Ga0315908_10002291_pt1 | contig 14046 bp, 9 predicted proteins | sample LakEriMetagenome_12_FD_203520 | JGI IMG/M metagenome (GOLD analysis project Ga0315908, IMG submission 203520) | Freshwater fungal communities from buoy surface, Lake Erie, Ohio, United States - Buoy 4 MA124 | ecosystem: Environmental > Aquatic > Freshwater > Lake > Lake biofilm | place: USA...
AACTGGACAGGTCAGGAGTCACTCACTCCGGGTTCACCATGCACTATGACAACGGATATCTACACAAATCGAGTGCTCACGGTATCCCAAGATGAAGTACTCCCTGCCGTATGTTATGGCAGCTGCGCTGTTTGTGGAATTAACACAGGTCCGTTCGATGTGACATTTAGCTTAGACATGAGCAATGTTGACTTCCCGTATTCAACACCTGAAGTAAATGGGACTTTTAATAACTGGTGTGGTAGCTGCGCTCCAATGAGTGATCTCGATGGTGATAACATATGGTCTATAACTATACCGCTGCAAGCTGCGTCTTACGAATACAAATTCTCTTACGACAACTGGGCTGGTCAAGAAATGCTGATGACCGGCTCTGCGTGCACACAAACTTCTCCGGAAGGTTTTGTAAATCGTTCAATAAACGTGGATGGTCCCATTGATTTAGGCGTTGTTTGTTGGGAAAGCTGTAATGCTTGCAATGTGGTTGTATTGAATCAGATGAATTTACCGGTAACGTTCGATGACGCCCAAGTTGAATATGGGTTGCTCGGTTTCGACGGTTCTGAAGATGCCTCTGTTGTTGTGGATCCAACGAATGCAACAAATATGGTTGCACGCGTAACGAAGAGCGCAACTGCAGGTGCTTCATCCGGGGTTACAATTACGGCTCCTGCTCAGCAGGGTTTCAGCAGTGCTATTCCTTTCACAGCCGATGCAACAACCATGTCTGTGCGCGTGTGGTCGCCCGATGCAGGTATTCAGGTGCGACTCAAAGTAGAAGATCACACGAATCCAACACAAAGCGTGGAGACCAACGTTACTACTTCTGTAGCCAACGATTGGGAAACGCTTGTATTTGACTTCTCAAATCAATCTGCAGGCACCGCAGCGATCAATTTCGGATACACCTACGACAAAGCATCTATCTTCTTCAATTTCGGAGTGGACGGCGCAACAGCAGGCGAGAAGACCTACTATTTTGATGATGTGGAATTTGGCGGTGAAGTAGTGGTGGTTAACCAATACAGCGTAACCTTCCAGGTCGACATGCAAAACGTTTCAGATTTCATATTACCTGAAGTGAATGGAACATTCAACGGTTGGTGTGGTGGCTGCTTTGCTTTGTCTGACAACGACGGTGATGGCATTTGGACAGGAACCGCAATGATCGATGAAGGCGTTCATGAATATAAGTATGCATACGATGCATGGACCGGTTCGGAGAATTTGCTTCCCGGTTTGCCTTGCACAGTGACCAACTTTGGCTTCACGAACCGTTCACTCTCCGTTACGGGCGATGTAGTATTGCCGGTGGTATGTTGGGAATCATGCGGAGATTGTTCTGTCGCTCCTGTTACTCACGAAGTGACCTTCCAGGTTGACATGAACGGGGTTGTTGGATTTACTACTCCGGAAGTTAACGGAACCTTTAATAACTGGTGCGGCAGTTGTTTTCAAATGTCAGACACGAATAGCGATGGCATTTGGGAGGCAACGACCATTCTACAGGAAGGAAGTTACGAGTTCAAGTATAGCTACGACAATTGGACTGGTTCAGAACAGTTGACCTCCGGCGATCCATGCACAGTTACTAATGGCGACTTCGTTAATCGATTATTGAACATACAGTCTGATACTATTCTCGCACCCGTATGCTGGGCTCTCTGCGGACCATGCACGATGCCTGAACCTGTGAGCGTGACTCTCAACCTTGACCTTGGTGACGCAGTAGCTACCAGCGCAGAGGTTACGGGGTCATTCAATAATTTCTGTGTAGGTTGCCAGCCGATGACGTCGCTGGGTAACAACCAGTATTCGTTGACGTTTGAGGAAATGCCGGGTGTGCACTATTACCAGTTTACCATCAATGGTGGAACTCAGTTGGAAGTCCTCTCGGAAGGAACTTGCACCGTGGCATTCGAATTCGGAATCGCTCGTGAATTGGTTGTTTCAGATGACGTAAACGTAGCAATGGTATGTTGGGAAAGCTGTGCACCGTGCTTAGTGAATGTGAATGAAGTAAACCCGATGGAATTTGTAGTTTCTCCAAATCCGGTAAATACACAGTGCACCATCCAATTCAATCAAGGTGCAACGGCACGTTACCAATTACTTGATGCAATGGGGCGTGAGGTAATGAATGGCGCAACCAACGGTGCCAAGCAAATTACACTCGCCACGGATCAATTGCCTGCAGGTTTGTATCAGGTAGTTGTGGATGGTGGCTCACATCAGCATACTCAGAAAATTATCGTTCAGCATTAATTAGAATAATCGGAATGGCTCGCTCAAAGGCGAGCCATTCTTTTTTTGAATCTACCACGATGAAAAGTTTATTAGTTCTTTTAACTCTCTTATTTTCTTTACAAGTGCAAGCCCAAACAACATGGGAGCTCATTTGGTCGGATGAGTTTTCGGGAAGCTCATTGAATACTAACAACTGGTCGTATGAGTTCGGAAACGGAGGTTGGGGTAATAATGAATGGCAGTACTACACAAATGCATCTGAAAACAGTGAGGTTTCCGATGGTATGCTGAAAATTACGGCTCGTCATGAAGGAACAGGAGCAACCGAATACACCAGCGCACGAATCATTACCAAAGGACTATTTGAATTTGAATATGGAAAAGTAGAAGCACGTATGAAGTTGCCGCTTGGTCAAGGGCTCTGGCCGGCCTTCTGGACACTGGGCGCCAATATCGATGAGGTGAGCTGGCCGGAATGTGGCGAGATAGATATTATGGAACACGTGAGCAACGAATACATGACTCATGGAGCGGTGCATTGGGAAAACAACGGACATTCCTACACAGGCAATGGCGTCAATACCGACCCAACCCAGTTTCATGTGTATGGCATCGTGTGGGAAGAAAACCTGATTCGCTGGTACCTCGATGGGGTGCAGTTCTATCAGTTTACAATTCAAGCTCCCAACAATACCGATGACGCATTTCGTCATCCGATGTTTCTTTTGTTGAACATGGCGATAGGTGGAAATTGGCCCGGGTATCCCGATGCTACGACACCATTTCCTGCGAGCATGCTTGTGGACTATGTACGAGTGTACCAACCGGCAACCCTCAGTAATGTTGAAGCAGTTGAAACTCCTCAGGTGTTGATTTACCCCAATCCGGCCGCGTATGAGTTAACCGTGGAGAACGTGCAGGTACCGGCAGAGTATTCCATTGTGGACGCATCCGGCAAGTGTGTGCAGCGTTTTAAAAGCACCGGCGTAAAGACAAGTGTAGACATTTCCTCTTTGGCGGCGGGCAATTATACACTTGAGTGCACTTCAAGCGAGCGTTCCTACTCACGGGCTTTTGTGAAGCAGTAGAAGGTTTAAATACGCTTGAGTCTGGGGTTGTATTGTTGCTGAATGCGCTGAATCTCCGTGAGCATCTCAAAGCTTTCTTTCTCTGCTGATGAGGTAATCGATTGCCAATGGTCCTGAAGCTCTTTACTGCCGTCTGGGAAACTGTGATTATCGATGCGGTGCAATTGTTCACCTAACCGATGAGTAGCCGATTGAATGAGGATATTAAGCCGGGTTGATTCCTGAGGTCTGCTTACCAATTCATGAAATCCTTGTTCAATGACTTCATTCATCAGCTGCTGAACAATACTTCGTGTAGTCTCGCGCGAATTCTCCATGGTTAAGGTATAAGGTTGAACAACGGAACACACCAATCTCTTCCGTGAGAAATAGATCGAATGACAATCCAAAAGGAGTCTTCATATTCAACTCTCACGTGGAACCAAATTAGGCAAATTTTCTGATTTTACGAATGATGTTGAAATTTTCAATGAACAACCTTTCAATACATGGCCTTCTTCGCCTTTCATTTGGGGGTTGAATCAAATAGCTAATTATGTATCCTACCATTTACCACGCATTACTCGATTTGTTCGGCATTGACTTGGGTTGGACTCGGCTGCTTAATAGCTTCGGTTTTTTTGTTGCCATTGCCTTTGTTGTAGCGAGCTACATTTGGGGTAATGAACTGAAGAGAAAGGCTCAGGAAGGTTTTTTCGTGCCAACGAAGCGCACTGTTGTCAAAGGAGGAAAGCCTGATTGGGTTGAGATTGCAACCAGCGGTGTAATGGGCTTCATCATGGGTTGGAAGTTTATCTACTTGGCCATCAACGGCAGCGAGCTTTTTGCGTCAGGATCAAACCCACAGCGATTTCTTTTCTCATGGGATGGCAGTTGGTTGCTGGGTTTAGGTATGATGGCTCTCATGGGCGGCTGGCGTTACTGGGAATATAAAAAGGAACAGTTGCCCGAGCCCTTGCGCGAAGAAATTGACGTATACCCGCATCACCTGACGGGTAATTTCACCTTTGCGGCTGCGGTGTTTGGCATTCTTGGAGCGAAGCTTTTTCACCTGCTGGAAAACCCGCGAGAGTTTGTGGAATTCTTCCAGCATCCCTCGTTCAATAGTTTCATAAGCGGATTAACGGTTTATGGAGGAATCATACTGGGGGCTATTGGTGTGCTCCTTTACGCTCGAACCAAAGGAGTAAACGGATGGCATCTATCGGATGCCGCGGCGCCCGGAATGATATTAGGCTACGGCATTGGTCGTATTGGCTGTCAAGTGAGCGGCGATGGCGACTGGGGTATTGCTAACACCGCTCCCAAACCGGGATGGCTCTCATGGCTTCCCGATTGGATGTGGGCCTACGACTACCCAAACAACGTAAACTACGATGTCAATTACCCACAATACCTCGGGCAACTCAACGACACCAACGTACTGCCTATAACCGATCCGAATGTGCCTTGCTTCGATGGTTATTGCACGCACTTAGACCCGATGGTTTTCCCAACACCTGTCTATGAAACGATTATGGCCACCGGTATTTTCATCTTCTTGTGGATGATACGCAAGCGACTTACGGTTCCGGGATTGATGTTCGCTTCTTATCTGATGTTGAATGGAATCGAACGCTTTTTTATTGAGAAGATTCGCGTCAATAATAAGTTTGACCTACTAGGTATTCAAGCTACACAAGCCGAAGTGATTGCGGTGCTTTTCTTTTTGGTTGGTGCCTCATTGTTTGTTTATCGAACACGCACAGCAAAGATCCCAACCCCACATTAATTTAGCACTCTCATTGATTGTTGTATGAAAGCTCTGCTGCTCAAAGAAATCAGGACCTTCCTAAGCTCCCTCATAGGTTATGTGGTGGTTGCTGTTTTTTTGCTTTTAACAGGATTGTTTCTGTGGATTTTTGACGGCGATTTCAATATTCTACAAAGTGGTTTTGCTTCTATTGAACCACTGTTTTTTATTTCACCCTGGGTATTGATGTTCTTGATTCCCGCTATTACGATGCGCTCATTTGCGGAGGAAAAGCGCACAGGAACGATAGAGTTGCTTATCACCAAGCCCATTACAGACTTGCAGATAATAGGCGCTAAATATTTGGCCGGTCTGCTTTTGGTTGTCATTGCAATTGCCCCGACGCTGGTATATTACTTCACGGTATATTCACTGGGAGATCCTCTGGGCAATATCGACAGCGGAGGCACTTGGGGTTCTTATATCGGCTTGTTGCTATTATCCGCCGGCTACGTCGCTATTGGTATTTTCTCTTCGAGCATTACCAACAACCAAATCGTAAGCTTTCTTGTGTCGGCCATGCTATGTTTCTTTATATATACGGGTTTCTCTTCCATTGCATCATTCGAATTACTAGGCGCGGCTGACAGTTTCATCATGAATCTGGGGATGCAGGCGCACTACAATTCCCTGAGCCGCGGACTGATAGACAGTCGTGATGTTGTCTATTTTGCTGCGTTGATTGCTATTTTTCTCCTACTTACCAAGACTGTTCTTAGTTCAAGAAAATGGTAGACGTTTTAAACCTTCCATCAGTGCGTCTCGTCTGACCTACCATGACCGATCGCGAATTGTTGGATATGATTCAGGATCCTGAACGTCGAAATGCCGGGGTTTCGAAATTTATCCAGCAGTTTCAAAAGCCGGTCTATTACTACATACGACGGATGGTTCTGAGTCATGATGACGCTGACGATTTAACTCAAGTTGTTTTCATTAAGGCATGGAAAGGGTTGGGCGGTTTTCGAGGAGATTCGAAGTTGTCTACTTGGCTTTACCGCATTGCACATAATGAATGCATATCCTTTTTACGAGCTGCCAAGCGTGTGCTCGATGTTGATGTATCGGAAATGGATAAGTCGCTGGGGGCTGCCTTGCAGTCGGATGAGCTTTTCTCAGGAGATGAGATTCAAGCTAAACTGCAAACTGCCATTGCACTGCTTCCGGAAAAACAAAAGGCCGTTTTCATCATGCGCTACTATGATGATTTGAAATACGAGGAGATGGCAGAAATAACCGGCACAAGCGTGGGAGCACTGAAGGCAAGCTATCATCATGCGGTTCATAAAATTGAAGCTTACCTAACAGAAAAATGAAAGAAGAAGACAACCATAACGACGCTCTCTTCAGCGATGAAATGCTCCAACATCTGGAGCGTTCAGAGGATGCGATTCAGGTGCCGGAAGGATTTTTTGAGTCACAACAAATTCGTTTGGAGTCGACTCTGAACACCCCTTTTGAAACACCGGCCGGATATTTTGAGGAGCAGGCTGCGAAGCTTGAGCAGGAGATTCATCCAAAGCTGCGAGAAGGTAGAAATAGCCGAACAGTGCGCCTCTGGATTGCGGTTGCGGCAGCAGCTATGGTGGCCGGTTTGGTTTTTATGGTTGCCAAGGATAAAGAAGAACCCGTTGGCTTTTCGCAACAGTTGGAGCAGGCGCAACTGGAGTTTGAGGATTTGGAAATAATCGAATTTGACGAATCGGTTTTTGACGAATTTATCGTCGACGATACCCTGGTACCCGATACCGTTGCAACGAAAAAGTTACCCAAGTCAATCAATGACTTTAAACCTTCCAAGGGACAGTCAGTCATCAGTTGGGACGATATTGATGCGGATGATGTGGAGGAGTATTTGAAAGATGAAGAATCACTTCAAGTTATAGATGAACTTTAACAAATAACACTACTATGAAAAAGGCAATTTGTTTACTGCTAATGGCGCTTACTTCCATTTCGCTGGCATGGTCGCAACCCGGACCTCCACCATCACCCGGTGGTGAAAAACGCAAGGAAAAAGTGGAAGCTCTGAAGCGAAGTTATTTTTCGGAAAAGCTTGAACTTACTCCTGCCGAAGCAGAGAAGTTTTGGCCCATCTACAATGAGTTTTCAAAGAAGGAAGATGCGTTGCGCAAGGCCGGAAAAGGAGATAAGAAGAAGGGTGAAGAACCCAAATTGAGCGAAAAAGAGGCACTGGTTGAAATAGACCGAGTAGCTCAGAACAAAAAGGAGCACATCGATTTGGAGTCGCAATTTTTGAAAGATTGCTTACCTGTGTTGGGTCCCGATCGCACCATGCGACTTGCTAAGCTTGAGCGCGAATTTCAGCGCGAATTGTTGCAGCACATGAAGGATCGAAAGGAGGGAGGCAAAGACCCCAAGAAGTAGCACTTACTTGCTCGGGAAGTAGCGATAGCCTGCAGATGAATCTTCGTCCGGGTTTACCTCGATAAATCCGGTCATTCCGCTCAAACCGCTGAAGTCGCCCGATCCTTGATTGCGAATTACGTGAGCTTGCAGAATGGCGTTTGCCTTACTTACTCTCACCGGCAAGAATAGGGTCAGTTTCTCATTTGGAATTATCGTCTCAATCACCTTTATTCTGCCCTCAGTGGTTTCCATTCCAAGCTGTGATTTCAGCCATGGCAGCATATATCGCGCAGCGCACGCCAACGTCGACACCGGATTTCCGGGCAATGCAAACACTACTGCTTTTTGTGTTGTGCCGAACCACATGGGTTTACCGGGGCGTTGAGCAATAGTGTGAAAAATAGTTGCGACACCAAGCTCACTCAGAACCTCCGGTATTAAGTCGAATTTACCCTTCGATACACCGCCGCTTAGAATCAGAACATCATACGTATTCAGCGCATTTTCGAGTTCTTCGAGCAACAATGGCTTGTCATCTGCTAAATGAATGCTGTCGGCATCGATCCCTATATTTTTTATCAGCGCCTGGAGCGCATATGCATTGGAGCGCCGTATTTGATGGGGTAGGGGTGTTTCCGAAATGTCGATCAATTCATCGCCTGTGGAGCAAATGAGCACACGTGGCAACCTTCGCACAGATAGTGAGCTTTTGCCAATGGAAGCAGCAATGCCAATTTCAGCGGAAGAAATGATGCTCCCCGCTTCAACGAGCAATGCACCTGTTTGCTTGTCTGTTCCTTGCTTGTGAATATTCTTTCCTTTTGCAACGGGAAGAATGTCAATATGCGCAACGCCGTCTTCAAGGCGGATGTGCTCATAGGGAACCACCGTGTCGCACCCGATGCTACAAACAGCTCCCGTCATGATTTCGAAACATGTACCTTCGTTTGCCAACGCAAGTGCCGACTGACCGGCGCGTTGCACACCTTCTATTGGAAAACTGTGAATGCCTTTTTCGATGTCCGCATAGCGCAGAGCAATACCATCCATCATAACGCGATCGAATGGTGGAAGGTCTGTATCGGCCTTGAGGTCTTCAGCAAGAACGCGATTTAAGGCTTGATGAATCGAGACGGTTTCATTGGCGAGATGTAGCTCGCATGTTTCAATGAGTTCTTCAGCTTGGGAAGTCGTTATCATAGTTAGCCTCCAATAGTAGCCATTGACTCTTCTAACGGTGTGCGGAGCTTTTCTGCTATGTTACCGTCTTGTGCTTTGTGCTCAACGACACGTCGGATAGCCTCGGCAATTTCCTCTACCGTATGAGTTGTGCGGAGCATAGACCGCAAGTCGAGTTCATTGCGTCCGTAAAGACACGTTTTCATTTGGCCGGAAGGTGTAAGGCGAATGCGGTTGCAGGTGCCACAGAACGTTCGTGACCATGCGGCAATAATGCCAACACTGCCCAGATGGCCATCAATAGAATAGTCTTCGGATGTAGCATTTGGTTCAATACTCTTTTTATCGAGTCTGCCAAACCTGTTTTCCAAAGCATTCAGAAGTCCGTTACGATTCCATTTGATAGCGTGTCGGTCGCCGCGTCCATTGAAAGGCATCTCCTCAATGAAACGAACATCTACAGGAAGATCTTTACTCAACAAAGCGAGTGGAACTATATCTTCTTCGTTTACACCCTCCATAATCACGGCGTTAATCTTCGTGCGTATTCCATGTTTTAAAAGAGCATCAAGCGTTCGCATAACATCGGGAAATACATCGCGACGCGTTATGGACGCAAAGCGCTTCTCGTCGAGTGTATCAAGACTTAAATTGACAGAGTGGATATTCAACTCCTTGAGCAAAGGCACATGCGGGGCCGTCAGAACTCCATTAGTTGTGAGCGTGATGGAGTCAAAAAGATTGCCCTTGGCTACTCTGGCCAATAAGTGTTCGAAGTCTCGACGCATAAAAGGTTCTCCACCTGTAAAGCGAATTTTTCGAATGCCCAGGGATGAAAAAACGGGGAGTAATTTTTCTATTTCTTCAAAAGACAGGAGTTCGTCGCGTTGCAACCAATCCAGTCCATTTGCCGGCATGCAATAATGACAACGCAAATTACAGCGATCGGTAATCGCAAGCCTTAGATAGTCGATGGTACGTCCATGGTTGTCTTTCACGCCGAACACTTTTCAAGTTGCAATGTACGACTACGGTATGGCGGTTTCTGTCTTTTCGGTGCCTTTCAATAATTTTCGGATGCCTGAAAAGAATTCATCAAAGGAATCAAAGTCTTCACGGTAAATAATACCTAATCCTTGGGTGTAGGGTGATTGCTGTAACGTGTTGGCAGTAAAATCGTTGCTTTCGTTGTACATAACCAATCGTATTTTGCCCTCCGGGGTAATCTTGTATTCGATGCGTATATCGCCAATGATGTTGGTCGTGTTTTGATTGGCGGTTGATGCGCCGTTATTGCGAGAGACACCCAAGTTGCTTGTGATGGATAGACGCTCGTTGAAAAGCTGCGTGCCAAGTGCCAAAGCGATTTCTTCATTACTAATGTCGTCTCCGGGGCTATAGTTAAACCCAAGGTTGAAGTCGTCGCTGATTTGGCTGAGCCACGAAGAAATTTGGCTTGAAAGAAACTCGGTTCCGTTGGCTGCAATGGCACTGGTGCTGCTGTGGTCGGCAGTCACATTGGGTGGACTAATGAACCTGCGCATGGCCAGCAGAGCAAAGGCTTGTCGGTTGCGTTCCTGATCCGTGCTGATTACTGCGTTCACACGGCTTTTCGTTACCTGGTCGACTGTAGGTAAGTCGATGGAAAAATCGATACCCGGACTGAAGATTTTTCCGGTCATGTTCATTCCCAGTTCCACGGGCACTCGTTGACCATTCTGATAGGTCGGGTCCGGTATAAGGTCATATAGCGAAGCCGAGTTTTCATAAGTTGCTTTTAAATTCATTTCGCCTCCAAATGGATCACCAAACCACGAAATGGTTCCTCCCGGGGTAAGTTCAAATGGCTTATTGATAAGATTCTTGAGGGTGAAATTGTAGCTTCCCTTTGTTATTTCAATTCCGCCATACATATTAAACGTAGCCAGGTTATTGATTTCCATTTGAAGATTTCCTTTGCCGGAACCTTGAATGAGGTCTCCAACGCTTTCATCGAAAATGATTTTGAATTCCGCTTCCGGAGTAATCTCCATTTGAAGTTTCAACGTAATGCCCGATAGGTTCAAGGGCTGTGTCTTCGTAATTGTGTCGCTTGGTGAAGTGAATCGAATGAAGTTTTCAAACTCCTGTTCGCTGCTCGTCCCCATGGGCATGGCTATGGCGGTTCCCTTCTCACTTTTCAAGGCGATGTCAAATTCTAGATTTGAATCATATCCGGATATGCTGACATTACCTGTTGTAAACGCCTGCCCGTAATAAAGTGAGTTTTGTTCCTCGGTTGTGTTCATAGCCATCATCGGTTCTTCCATATCGATGAACAAATCGAAATTCCAATCTCCGAAATTTTCGTGCAACATCTGGCCCGTCAAGTATCCCGATTTTCCTTGTTCATCTTTGACCGGAATATGGTCGAAGGTGAACATATCAGGATAGACGCCAATGCGGTTTTGGATGAAATACGTGGTGTTCAGATAATATATGTACACCGAGGCATCGCGCAGCAGGGCGTCGGCGCGAAGTTGCGGTGCATCCGGCTTGCCAGTTATAGCCATAGTGCCGCTTGCAAATCCTTGAATATCGAGTACCTCCGGCTCTAAAAATGCATTGATAAACTCCAGATCCAACTGATTGATAGTAGCAGTAAGATCAAGCGGGCTATCCTCGTTCTTGGGTCTGTAATAACCGGCGAAGGTCAGAGGTGTATAGCGATTAAGTCCAATAGAAGCTTTGGCATCTTTCTCTAATTTGCCGTCAATACGTAATTCATCTCTTCGCGGATCCCAAATGGAATTGGCCTGTAAATCGCCAAACTCACGGTCATTGAGTATGAAGTTTTCAATGCTCACGTTACTGCTGAGGATAGCTTCATGGTAAGGATCGCGTACACTAATGGCAGCATCCAACAATCCTTCAAATCGATAGTCCTCTCCAATGAAAACAGTGAGGTTCGATAAATCAAATGATTGCACTTGCACGCGAACCTCGCTGGAGTCAGAATTAAATAAACGCCCGGCGATTTCTACTAACTGATTGTCGTTATATATATTCAATTCAGAAATGGCTACCATCGAGCTGTCTAGGCTGATTTTGGCTCCTTCTCGGAATGCCCACTTTTCCTTTTCCAAGGTAAACGAACTATTCTCGAAAATAAAATCAAAGGAATTCACATCACGAATGGCAAGCTTGCCGTTGAGGTCTCCTTCAAATTGTCTGTTGCCATTGTTCCAGCTGATAGCCGTATATAAGGTGTCTTTGAGTGTTCGCCCGTCAATGGCAATATCACGAAACAGTACATCCGATGCATTCCATAAATCACAAGAGGCTGTCACATAAAACGATTCGTCAGGGTGTTGCACGTCGAAAGTGAGTCCTTCAATTTTGTTGTTCTCATAGATGACCGAGGGACTGGAAACGGTTGTTTGAAAGAAGGAATCGGGTTCATTGAGCTCGAGACTGATGCGAGTGCCGGGTGCAATTTTTAGCTCCGGAGCATAAACATTCGTTATCTGCGAAACATCGTAAATCTGAGCGTCGAGCGTAAACTGCTGAGTTTTGTGCTCACGAATGGTCGGTTTGAACGATGGAAAAATGCGCGAGGCTATTTCGGTAAGCGAACTGGGAATTTCTGAAAGCTTATACTCACCGCGCATCTCGGCAAATGCGATATCCGACTGAAGTGTAATACTTGGAATGCCGCTTCGTTGCGAATGAATGCTCAACCGATTTAAATAATAGTCGTTGTTCATGGCACAGTAGGTAAGGTCACTTACCAATATATCACCTTCAAATTTCTCGAACTCAAGACCGATGCTGTGGATTTGTATATCACCGCTCAACGCACTGTAATCGTATTCTTTAAGGATGTTCAACTCATCCAGATTTGCATGCTGCACATGAGTGTCAAAATTGAGCAGGGGTTGATCTTGCATGAAATCAATTGTACCATTGAAATTCATGACAAGGTTTGGGTCATCAATAGAAACATCGCCGGTGAAAGCACGGTGTTGGAAATTTCCGGAAGCATGAATAGCGTGATAGGAATAGTTATTGGCCTGTAATTCATCTATCGTTCCTTCAAAAGTGGCATTCACTTTCTTCAACTCAAGCCCCGATCCCTGCACATCAATGTTGCAAGAAATTGCGCCCAGCATGTCTGACTGATAAAATGATCCGAGGTTGAATTGCTGAAGATTAACCGTTCCTGCATACCGATAGTCATTTAATGTGGGGTCTTCTTTGAGCGAAATGTCCGCCCGCACATTTCCGATGGCGGTGCTGACCGTTCCATAGGTCACAAAATCGCTGATAAAGCCGGTGAAGTCTCCTTTATAGGTAACCTGACCGAGATAGGCTATGTTGTCGGGTAGCTTGATAAAAGAAGTTCCATCAAAAGGAGGAATCGGAATTTTCTCGAGCTCTTGCTTGTTCGATGTGAGTTCATCGATGTCGAGCTGAATGTATGTTTGATCGATATCCGGAAGTCCTTCCATATCGATGTTTCCCTTGAATCGGCTATTGTCATTGAATTGAAGCTCGAGGTTGCGGGCCTTCAGGTTGGCAACTGTGCCGCGAACAGTTCCGTTGATGATGACAGGCTGATTCATTCCCTTCAACTCCGACGCGAAATAGCTTAAGTCATTCAAATTAATTCGTGCCTGCCTGAACTCATGCTGCATGGGCACCTTAGTTTCAAAGAAATCCAAATCATCTATCGAATTGACGGTAAAGTGCAAATCTCCTTTCACATGGCTGTCGCCTGCTACCAAATTCACATCATCCATGAGCACTTCTCCATGGGCTAGTGTGAGCTCTTGCGAAAATTCATCGAGCAGGAAACCGCTCACTTCACGCGTGGTAAGGTGACTGACAAACGCATGCGTGCTATCGCCCTCCATGCGAAACTCGTTAACCTCCAGCTCGATTTGACTTAGCTTTAAATGATTCCAGTCTACACCAAAAGTGGTATCGAGATCGCGGTGTTCGTTGATATAGTTGAATCGACCATTCTGCAAATGCAAGTGATTCAACGCTATGAATGTCTCGGATTGTGCAGTGTCGCCGCTGTCGAAATATTCCACCAGGAAATAATAGTTGAGCAGGCTGTCTTGCTCGTGCCTGACCAAGTTGAAATAGGGCGAGTAGAGATGCAGGCTGTTGACAACAAGTTTTCCGCTCACATCGTCATACGAATAGTTGGCGGCATCGAGCGATTCAACATAGATCAGCGAATCGCCGCGCTGGTCCTCGATATAAATGTCTGTTGCGTGAAGCTTCGCCCAAATGTCGATACTGACCGTGCCAATCGAAACCTTTGTATTCCATTCTTTTGACAAATAATCACTGAGTCGGTGCGCAAGCCAAGTTTGCACA
>Ga0315908_10002294_pt1 | contig 14042 bp, 22 predicted proteins | sample LakEriMetagenome_12_FD_203520 | JGI IMG/M metagenome (GOLD analysis project Ga0315908, IMG submission 203520) | Freshwater fungal communities from buoy surface, Lake Erie, Ohio, United States - Buoy 4 MA124 | ecosystem: Environmental > Aquatic > Freshwater > Lake > Lake biofilm | place: USA...
GGGTAGCCCCGGGGGCGGCTCCCCCCCCCCCCCCCCCTGGTGCCAGGTGGTCAAGGTGTTGAACCTGGAGGAGGGCGGCGCCTTCACCGTGTCCAGCGCAGACGCCATCCTGGAAGCGCTGGGTTGATGTCCAGGCCAGCACAGCAGCCCATCTGCTGAGCCGTGGGCTCCCGGCCCTCAGCGCCCCAGGCAGGCCTGCCCCCTGCGCTGATTGCATGGGGCAGGGGCAGGCGCCAGCACTGCATCACCCTGGGGCCCGTGGTGGTGGTGACAGCACATTTGTTTCGAGGTCGGATGCTGTGTGTGAACAGGTGCAGCAGGTTGGGGGTCCATCCGGCGGTGTGTACATATGGGCACGTGACTAGCAGCGTGCAGTTGGCGTAGTAGCGGGCTTGCAGATCACCATGTCGCTGCATATATACACACAGAGCTCTGCCACAACCTTGCAGACAGCAAGGCGGTGTAAACAGCTGCCGTCGGCCAGTCTAGTGGATTGCCGCCTGCCGCGCTGTTGCTCAAGCATGCAGCTGGCGGCACAGCAGGAGGACACACCCACTTCAGGAGTGGCTTGCCATGACATTACAAATCAACTAAACCCAGTGACTCAGCAGGCCGATCACTCACGCCCTCGTTTGGGCGCCTGCCTCAGATGTTGCACTGAGGCGTGCCCGGCCTGATGGTACCCAGGGTGTGTGTGTCCTGCAGGAGGCTGCGGCATGGCCGCTGCTGCTGCCGCCGCCGCCGCCGCCGCTGCTGCAGCGGCAGCTGGCGCGCCAGGTGGCGGGAAGGGCGGGAAGGGCGGCGGAAACCCTGCAACCCAGCGGCACATCAGGTTGGGCTTGAGCTGTGTTGAAAACCAGCCTCACCAACCGTAGGACCCCCCCCCCCCCTACACGCACATCAATGTCGGGACACCATGCCTGCAGCGCACCTGGCATCGCCTGCTGTGACGGGGGGTAGCTGACGGACGGATGCGCCAGCCCTGCACCGGCTGGTGGCGCCGCAGTGAACGGCATGCCCTGCAGCACCCAAGGGCGACACAGCCACAGCACTGTCGGCAAAGATGGTGCTGTGCAATAAAACACATGACATGCTGGCCATAGCTGGCTGGGTGCGTGCACTGAGACGCCCCAGTGGCCCATGCACTCATGCCCCATGCACAGACATGACTCTCACCCAGGCCATAGGTGGCAGCAGGGGCCGCTGGCCCAGCCCTGCTGGTCCCGGCTGCAGCTGCGGGGGCGCATGTGCCCATGGGCCTGCTGGCAGCACTGGCATATGCGGCTGCTTCATTGCAGGGCGGAGCGCTTGTGGCTGACCGCCCCCTGTCAGCGGTGCCGACGCTGCCTGGGAGGCCTGTGGCAGCACGCCGTTGGGCTGCCGCGGTGCCCAAGGCGGCTGGATCCGGCTATGTGTCTGCGATGCTTGGGACACTGATGGCGTGGGTTGCTGGTGCTGTTGCTGCTGTTGCTGCTGCTGCTGCTGCTGCTGGTGCTGCTGCTGCTGTGGCTGCTGGTGCTGCTGCTGGTGCTGCTGGTGCACCGGCTGGTGCTGGTGCTGCTGCTGCTGATGCGGCATAAGCAATGCAGATGGCAGTGACTGACTGGCATTGGGAACGGGCGGTTGCATGCTGGGGAACATGCCTGGCATGAACATCCCCAGAGGCATGCCTGGCGGCGGCATGCCGGGATGGCCGATCAGTGGCGGCATGGGCGCATGCTGCTGTGGGTGAGGCTGCTGCGGTGGCTGCTGCGGCTGATGCGGCGGCTGCTTCGGCTGATGCGGCAGCTGCGGCTGATGCGGCAGCTGCGGCTGATGCTGCTGGTGAGCACCACCGGTAGATGCTGGCTGTGCATGAGGCGCCGGCATGGGAGGCAGAGGCGGCTGAAACCCGCTGCTGCCTGGCAGCTGCATCTGTCCACCATGCGCTGCTGATGCCACTGCTGGCTGTGCTGCTGCCAGGGGCGCAGGGTGCGTGCCTGCTGTGGAGGGCAAATCTGCAGCAGGTGCACAGCAGCCACCAGCGTCAGGAGGGGCGCCCGGCCATGGGGCCGCCTGCTTGCTGCCAGGCAGTGCCTGCAGTCAACCTGCGCGCCCTCCACAGCAAGCTCAGGCGCGCCCTCACCTTGCAGGGGCAGCTGCTGCGGTGCTTTCACACCTGTCGCACTGCATTTCGATGCTGCGGACAGGCGCATCAAGACCTGCTGTGCCACCTGTGCGGCTGCCGAGGCGCTGCTGCTGAGGGAGCCCACGATTGCCTGCAGCGCGCCGGGCTGCTGCACCACCGCCGCAGCCCCATCCGACGTCTGACTGATGTTGTTGATGGCCGACAGGATGGCCTGCGTCATCCTGCTGCTCGCATCCGTGTCCACCAGCCAGCCCAGCAGGGCCTGCAGGCACCCGGGATGCAGCTGCAGGGCAGCTGCTCCCTCAGGCTTGGCACTGAGCTGCTCCAGCAAGCGGACGGCCTGCAGCGCAGCTTCAGGCTGCGCGTGGTGGCCCACAATGCCTGCCAGGGTGTCCAGCACGCCGGGCTGCGCCAGGGGCGCCACGTCGCCCACCGCCTCCAGCGACAGGTTCAGCAGCGCATCCAGGCCGTGGTGGCGCACCTGCATGCGACGGCATGCAGCTGTCTGCCCGGGGGGGGGGGGGGCTGCAGGCAGCAGGCACAGCCTGGCATGGGCTGCGGTCGACACAGCCGTCCAGGGCAGCGCACCTGTGGCTGTGTGTGAGCCAAGCAGGTGGTGAGGGCTGCCAGGACGCCCGGCTGCTCGCTGATGGCTGCGCGGCCCTCCTCCAGGCTGACCAGCCTGCTGAGTGCACCTGCAGGATGCAGTGTTGCGGGACTCCGCTCTGGCCTCTGGTGATCAACCGGCAGCACTGCCAGAGGTTGCTGGCACGACTCATCAGCCCCACCTGATGCGCCCCACACCACCTCGTCGCTGGCGTGGTGGACGCTCTTCACCAGGGCCTGGAACAGGCCCTGCTTGGCATCTGTCAGGCTATCGGCAGCCGGTGTGCAGGTCAGCCGAAACATGCAGCTGGCCGCGGCTGCCGCCACGTCCTGGCTGTTGTGCTGGAGCGACCGCTTCAGCAGTGGCAGGATGCCCGGCACCTCCACCACCAGCTCTCCACCTGCATGAGCCAACAGTGAGCGCGGATCAGGGGGGAGGGTCACTGTGGGATCCTCAAGGCAAGCTGGCTACAGGCCCGTGCAGGGCGCCCGCCCGGCGCGCGCGACTTGCCTGACGGGGAGAGCGCCCAGTCTCCCAGCAGCTTCAGCGCAGCAGTGGCCACAGCAATGGTCAGCGGGCTGGGCGCCGCTGCCGTGGCTGACCTGGCGCTGCCACTGCTGCCGCCACCGCCAGCTGTCATCGCCGCTGACGCGGCTGCTGCTGCCGGCGCTGCTGTCGCAGCCGGCGGCTCTGGCGCCGGTCGCCCGTTCAGCGCGCCGGCCAGGGCCAGCACCGTCAGATGCAGCGGTATGGGGTCCTGCCGCAAGGCTTCCACCTCCCAGCCGCTGTTGTGCTGCAACAGGCAGCTGAGCACCTGCATGGCTTGCTGCTGCAGCGCGCTGCTGCGGTCGTAGCCAATGCAGCCGACGACAAAGGACAGCATATCTGTTTGGTGCAGCATGGCAGCGGCGATGGGTGCTGCAGGGTCTGCTGCCAGCGATGAGTGCACGCCCATGACCGCCAGCTCCACAGCCCTCTGCGCATCGCGGCACAGCTGCTCCGGAGTGGTCTGTGGTGGCACAATCCGCATGCCCAAGGCTGCAGGCAGGCAGGAACACGCGGCATGTTGATGGCAGCTGACGCGCGCATCGACCTCCATGCAGCCCGCGGGCAGCTGGTGTGTGCTTGCACAGCACACCTGCACCAAACTGTCCGCGACCTGCCCCGCGTCCCAGCATCAGGTGCGTCCGTAACTAGCCGCGGTCGCGCCGAATCAGGACTGGTTTCAGATCATCCGCATTTCTTCTCGATCGACGATTTACGCAGCGCTCGTGCGTCGGCTAACAGGACAGGAACTGTGTGTGCGAGCACGAGAGAGGAGGCCTGCTTTACAGGGGGCCCAGCTGCCTGTCGGGCCCGGGAGGGGGGGCGCGCCCTCACATGATTGCCCCCGCCTCCTCCCGCAGCTTGGCTGCTTCACGCTCTTGGTTCTGCCGCTCGATCTCCTCAGTCAGGGGCAGCAGAAGCTTCAACCGGTAGGCATCGGAGCCATTCAGGTAGTACCTGACATGGCAGCGCCACACAGCAGAGGAGAGCGGGGACACTCAGCTGTGGCTGCGGCTGCCGTTGCTTGCCCGGACACCACCGCCCCCACCTTGCAAGACGCAGGTCAGACACTGCAAGCTGGACCCTGCCACAGCGTGCAAGGCAGCCATGCGAGGCTGAGCATTGTGCGCGCCCTGCCCTCGCCCCTGCGTGCCCAGCAGCGCCCAGCAATGCGCGGCGCGGCTGCATGCCCCCTCCCCGGCAACTGCACCCCGGCCGGGCGCCGCCCACCTGTGCAAGCGCTTGTCCCGCACGAATCCCAGGGCCCTGTACAGCGACAGCGCCCCGGTGTTGGTCACCTCTGCCTCCAGCACCACCTCCTCTGCATGCGAGTCCTTCATGCGGGTGATGGCCATGCGGGCCAGGGTGGAACCTGCGGGCAGGCGCGGCAGCAGGCAGGCACCCCACACCCATCACGTCCCAGGTCCCGTGCGAGCAGCCATGCCCAGCAGGTGCCAGCCGGGCTGGTGCACCGGTGCGGCCTGTCACGTGCCCGCACGCGATGCAGCAGCGCCCCCATGGGCGCTGGGACATGCGGCTGCACAGCTGCTGTGGGGCGTCGCTGGCGCAGCTCACCGATGCGTTTGCCTCTGTACTCATTGTCCACCACCAGCATGGCTAGGTAGCCGCGCATGTGGTCTCTGTGCAGGTCCATCTTGCAGACCACCACGCCCACCGCCTTGGCGCCATCCAGGGCCAGGAAGCACAGCTGGGGCCACTGGCGCACAAAGTAGCGGTAGGTGAAGATGGAGTAGGGCTCGCTCAGGTCACGGTCGATCAGCTCCATGACCAGGGGCAGGTCGGTCTCGTCGACATACTGCAGGGAGCGGGGTGGGCGTGAGCAAGGCGGGGGCAGGCAGCAGGCAGGCGGGCGGGGGCCGGCAGGCGGGGCGGGTGGGCGCCGCACATCGATGCATGGGGACGCGCTGGCCGTCGCTGCGCTCAGCAGGCGTCATTGCAGCTCCCGGCAGCAGCAGCGCCATTGCGCATGGGTCGCGTGCCCCTTACCTGTCGGTAGGCGATGCCGTGCGATGGAGCAGACGTGCTGGCCGCGGGCGCATCGGCTTCTGGTGCGGGTGCCGTCGCCATCCGTGCTGTGCCAACTGTCGAATTGCAGGTCAACGTCTGTTACGCAACAACAAACAAACGGCCCAGTGGAGCTGCACGCAATTTAAAGTTAACCAGGCCCAGATCACACCGCTTTCCCCCCCTCACCGCGATCGGGTGCGCTCACATCGACCATCGCCTAGCCAGGAGGCGGGATGGTGCGCTTGACCCTGATAGCGCGCGTGACGGATGGCCTGCCGCTGGCAGAGGGCCTGGACACGGACAAGGACCCTGATATCGACGCCTACAAGCAGCAAGCGAAGGTGCGACGGCTGCCCGGTCGGACGCTGGCCCTGGGGGCGCTCAGCACCGCAGCTCGCATGGCGCCCGATCCGCTTGGCAGTTTTCGGTCGGCAGGCAGCACACCCAGCTGCACCCCCCTCCCGCCCCGCCGCAGACACTGTTCAAGCGGATATCGGCCACACCCATGAGCCAGCAGCAGCCGCGGATGACCGTGGAATCCGGGGGCTCCAACTTTCACTACCTGATATCGGTGAGACGCCGGGGCGGCGGGGCTGTGCAGCGGTTGTTGGTTGGGGGCGGTGGCGGCAGCGCCCTCCAGCAGCCAGCACTTCCGTGTGCTGCAGGGATCAGCCTGCTTCTTGACGCTGGCGGAGAAGGGGTACCCCAAGAAGCTGGCCTTCCAGTACCTGGAGGAGCTGTCCCGCGAGTTTGGGGCGCTGTATGCGGCGCAGGTGAGGCTGCGTGTCCCTGGCGCGGGATGGCGCTCCGGGGCCTGTCAGACAGCTGGCCCAGCGGTGACCAGCACGCAGCATGCACTCACCTGCGCAATGCTGAGCTGCAGCGTGGGGAGGTCGCGCGCTCGGGGCAGCCAGCCCGGGCCACCTGCCTGTGAAGCCAGCAGCCCCCGCCCCACCCTTGGGTGCAGGTGGACACGGTGACGCGCCCCTACGCCTTCATCAAGTTTGACACCTTCATCCAGAAAACGAAGAAGCTGTATCAGGACAGCCGCAGCCAGCGCAACCTGGCGATGCTCAACGATGACCTGGCAGGTGGGTGCCATCAGCCAGCAGGGCCATGGCAGAGGGAGGCCACTGTCCCTCCAGGGCCGCGCTCCCACTGCTGCCTGCCTGCGCGCTAGCTCCGGCCCTGCTGCTCCGTGCACCAGCAGGCACTGCCTGGCAGGGGCTGGCTTGGTGCACTGCTGGCATGGCTTGTGGCCCGACAGCTGCGCACGGTGCTGCTGGTGCAGAGGTGCACACCATCATGACCAAGAACATCGCAGAGGTCTTGGGCCAGGGCGAGAAGCTGGACAGTAAGCGTCCCGCGGCTGCTGGGCAGCCTGCTTGCCGGCCTAGCAGTGCTGCACGCCAGGCCGCAATCTACGCGCCAGGACGTTGCTGCACACTGTGACCCTGTGCTCCCAGGCCCCGCTGACCCCCTACCGCCACGTGCGCCAGGCATGCCTGCCCAACCGTCGCTGCTGGTGCGTGCCCTGGGAGAGAAGTCAGTTGCGTGCCCTGCGCTGCAGACATGACCAAGTTGTCCAGCACGCTGGCAGCAGAGTCAAAAGCATACTCCAGCAGGTCCAAAGATTTACATCGACAGGTGAGATGCCAGCAACACAGCCTGCAACCTGCTGCACACGGGCGGAGTGCTGCCCGGCCCAGGCGCCCAGCAACGCACGATGCCGCCCATGCTGCAGGCACTCATCCGGAAATACGCGCCCTTCGCCATCGTGCTGCTGGTGGTCGTGCTTGTGTTCTGGTTCCGAAGGATGCTGTTCTGAGCGCATCCCCCCCCCCCCCACTCCTCCCCGGCAGCGAGCTGCGGGGCTACAGCTTCCACTTGGTGGTGCAGCAGCCGAGCGGCTGGCAGGGACGTGCCAGGGCACAGCTCTGGCAGCGCAGCGCAGCCAGTGCGTACCCTAGCTGGATGGCACGCTGTGCCTGGGTCGGGCGCGTAGCGCGGCCTCTGCGACCTCGGCTGGGTTGTGCCTGGCGGGGACTGCTGCACTGGCCGCTCCACCCTCTCCTCCTCAGCTGCCACTAGCTTGCGTGTTGAATCTCGTCGCTGCTTCCGCCTGTAACCCGGATGATGTTGGGCTCTTCAAATGAACCGTCTGCACGGCGTGACCGCGGGACAGTGGGGGAGGGGAGCGATGGCATGGGCCTGGAGCAGCTTGGTGCCCGAGATGTCCGGCCCGGCTCTTGCTCGTGCTGTCCCCCGGGCCGGCGCGGCAGCGGGCTGTGCCTTGGGATTGGGTGCAGGGACCATGGCTGCTGGCACACGGCTGCATGCGGCCCTGCTGCCCTGCCGCCATGCGCATGCGGACCAGGCTGCACATGTGCAGGCGGTGCGCCTGGCCCACCTGGCTGCATGAAGCACATTGCTATCTCATCGTCACTTTCCACGTGCAAGTCTGCTAGTTTCCGGGCATCCTCCAGCTCCTGGCCATCTTTCAGAAGCCGTTGTCGCTCGGGTGGCTTCAGGCAGCGAAGAAGATGGTTGGCGGGATTTCAGGGCGGCATGGCACAGGCAGGCTGCAGGGAGAGAGGCCGCGGAGGGAGAGGCGGGTGCATGCAGCACGCTCCACGCCGCAGCAGTGCTGCCAGAAGGCACGGAGGGCGCTGTGCTGCCCCTCACCTGCTCCACCAGCTTCTCAAGTTTCTGCTTCACCTCTAGTATGGTGTCTGTGGGCTCCACGGACAGGAAAACCGTCAGCTTCTCGCGCTTGACCCGGATGTACATGGCGGACGCCTGCGGGGCGGTTGTCGATTGCCCGCCATGCATCGAGCTCGCGGCCAGGCGGATCGCCGCCCCGCCGCGCTGACCGCCCCCAGCAGCGCGTGAACACGGCGATCAGCAGGATGCGCGCGCAGTCCTGCTCACCATGGCGCGGTCGAGCCGACTCGCGGCGGGGGGGCACCTTCTGATCTGATCCAGCCCCACAAAAAAAACAGAGGGTTCGCAGCCACAAAGCGGAGTCAGGATCTCACAACACAACCCCGAAACTGCAATTTCTGTGGGCGCGCACAGCTGCCTGCGTTCGCCAGCAGCCACTGCAGCCCGGGTGACAGCAGACAGCAGAGGGCAGAGGGCTGCAAGGCCGCGCAGCGCATCACCGTCACCGCGAACACTGCGCAGCCGCAGCGCACGCCTGGCGGGTGCTTGGGCACTTGCCTCCTACGCCTGACCTCGGTTTGCGGCTGCTGCAGCAGCGGTGCGGCCACAGCAGGCCCACGTGGCGTAGTAGCAGCTTGGACCACCGCTTGCAGGGCCGCTGCCGCCGATCCGCAGCCGGCCAGGCCAACATGCTGCCCGGGCGCTACCCCGCGCCCCAATTCGGCCCGCTGGGCGTGGGGCCGCCCGTGCCACCAGACTGGGGCCCGCCGCAGCACATGGTGCCAGCCGCCACTATGCTCGTGCAAGGTCTGCCGCATGCCCACCTGCCCCCGCCGGGGCCGGTGGGCGGGGCTGCGCACCACCACGGCTTCTACGGCGACCCGCCGCATGCGGGTGGCGCGTACGCGCCCTACGCGGGGATGGGGCCGGCCTTGCCACCCGCATACGGGCACGCACATGCCCTGCATCCAGACCCCTACCAGCAGCAGTGGCACGAGCAGCAGCATCAGCACATGCTGCGCCTGCAGCGCAAGCAGGCGCGGCCATGGCAGGCCCAGCAGCAGGGCGGCCGCCCACACAAGCTCCAGAGGCGAGACGACAGCCCCAGGCACCAGCAGCCGCGTGCGCCTGGCGGCGCTGCCACCCAGCAGCAGCAGCAGCAGCCGCAAGGCAGCACCAGCGCCGCCACCTGGTACATGGGTGACAGCAAGGGCGGCGCGGCCTTCTCGTCTGTGCAGCCGCAACTGTTCCCCCTGACGGCGCGGCTGCTGGGCGACCTCAACACCACCATCCCTTCGCACGCCAACCACAAGGCGCCGCTGCAGCTGCTGAGCGACCTGTGCAACGCGTGAGTGCTGCCTGGCTGGCTCCTGTGTTGCTGCATGCTGCCAGGTCAGCACAGGCCCTCCCCCTGCCGCACAGCCACGGCAGCAGCGTGTGCACGGTGGTCATGGCTGGCACTGCTGGTCGCTCTGCAGGCTGCGCAGGGAGTCGACCTGGGCCATAGCGGTCATGGAGCACGGGCATGGCGGCTGCCAAGCAGACCTCACAGTCCAGGAGGGAGCGGGCATGGGTAGGTGCCTGCATGATGCAACGCTGCGGCCTGCTGCTGCTGCGCTGCCTGCTGGCTCGACGTGCGCATGCGCGTCATGCTACCAGCGTCCAGCATGGCAGAAGTGCCTTGCCCGGACCAGGCACATCTGAGACGCATGCACATCGCTGGTGATGCAGACTCCGGTGTGCTGACCACCACCGGCCGCGGTCCCACGGCGAGGGAAGCAAAGCAGCATGCAGCCGTGCAGGCCGTGGAGCAGCTGCTGGCAGCCCAGCCCAGCTTGCTGTCCAGGGTGTGGGGCAAGCAGCTGCAGAAGCTGCACCGCCCAGCGGGTGGCAGCCAGCCGCAGCTGCCGATGGGTGCAGCAGCCGCTGACGCCGTGCCTGCTGGGCCTCACACGCTGGCCAGCACGGCCGACCCAGCGCGCGTCGCAGCACCGCTGCCAGCAGCCCTGCCGGAGGGTGGAGCAGCAGCAGCAGCAGCAATAGCAGCATCTGCAGCAATCGCACAAGGCGCAGCAGTCACAGGAGCAGCAGTCACGGGCGCAGCAGGCGCACCAGCAGGCGCAGCAGCAGTGGTAGCGACGGCAGCAGCAGCAGCCGGCACAGCGGCAGCTGGCGCGGCGGCAGCAGGCGCAGCAGCATGGCCTGCCTCGGTGATTGCTGGCCTATCTGCTGAGGAGCGCGCCTGGCGCCAGGCTGCACCAGCCATGGTGGAGCTGCTGGGCAAGATCAACACCCACTTGGCACAGGGTGTGCAGCCCAAGACGCCCATGCAGGTGCGCACCCCTTGCATTGCGCTCATGCGTTGTCAGTACACGTGTGGGTGCTGGATGATGCTCATCCTGCAGTCCACCAGCAACCCTGGCGCACCTGGCGCTGACCCCGCAGGTGCTGCACGAGCTGGCCACCAAGTGTGATCTGCACGTCACCACGCACGACCTGGCACAGCAGCAGCTGCCGCCACAGCGGTACCAGCAGCACAGGCGTGGGGGCCACCACGGGCGTGGAGGAGGCTTCCAGCAGCGGATTGTGGTGGCGGGGCCGTCCACTGGCGTGGTCATCGACGTGGTGGGCGCAGCCACCAACAAGAAGCACGCCCGCCAGGTGTGCAGGCAGGCGGTGGAGCAGCTGATGCAGTGCTGTGGGTGCCTGGACACTGCGCTGCTGCCTGCCGGGCACCCTGATCACAACCAATGTGCACAGCCGCCTGACCCTCCCAGGGGGGCTGCCAACATCAGCTGGCCGGTTGCGAGCGTGCCCGGTCGCCCCTGCAACCATGTGCAGGTGACAGCTGCACTGGCCCTGGACGAGCTGACACGCGTGCACCAGCCTGCGGGCGCCCTGGCACGGCGCTGGGCCCTGGGCGAGCAGGCAGGGGCAGGCAGCGCCAAGCGCAAGGTGCCGTTCGTGCCAGCTGCACAGTGTGTGCCCGTGGGATGCGGTGTGCCAGCTGCGGACGCCCAGTGACCTGCTCCACCACATTGGTGCACCCAGGTTGTTGCCTGGCCCCGGCACCTGCATGCTCTGACTGACTCATGCAACCCCCTCGCATGTGCCTGCCTGCAGGCCAGCGAGCCGCTGGTGAACCCTGACGAGCCCATCCAGATGCGCTTTGTCGCTGGCGGCGTGTACCTGCCCGACCAGCAGCTCGTGGTGCCTGCGCAGAATGCATCCAGCGGCGGCGGGGAGCGCGGCCAGCAGCAGGGCAGCAACAGCTTCCGAGCGGACCACGCCGCGCAGCCGGCGGGGCCATGGCTGAGCAGACTCAGCGATGATGCTTTTGGCACCGGCGATCAGCACGATGCTGGCAGCGCAGCTGGCATGGCCTTGTCAGCGGACAACATCGGCTACGCCTTGCTGCAGAAGGCTGGCTGGCAGGCTGGGGAGGGCCTGGGCAGACGGCAGCAGGGTGCACCGAGCTTTGTTGCGCCCGCTGGGGCCCAGACCCACACCAAGGGTCTGGGAAATCATGCATCCGCACCCAAGAAGCGCAAGGTGTTCGCGCGCTGACAGCGCAGCATCTCACATGCAGCGCCCGTGTGCGTCGTGTGTGCGCAGGAGGGGCACCGCAGGCTTGCATGCCAGCCGGGCTGCTTCTTAGTGCTGGGTGGCATGTGTGTCAGCTGAGGTCCCGGCACGCTTGCGTCCAGCACCTCACGCTGGTGGGCATGCATGGTTTCAGCGAGCGAACAGCTGCTTCCACATCTGCAGTTACTACCCAGCACCTGCGTGCGCTTGGGGGGGGGGGGGGGGGGGGGGCAAAGTGCATTTTCACCCCAAAGTGCTGTTGCACCCTGGTTTGCGATCTTCGGGGCAAGGATTGGGCAGTACCCGCTTGCGCCATTACAAGGCAGTGATCCCGCTGGTGTGGTGGGCATGTAAATACAGCTTGGGTTTCCCCTGAGTTGAGTGTTCGAGCGTTCTGCTGGGCGCTTGCTACGTGCCCCGTGCCAGACCGCTGCTGCACGGCATTGCCGCTGCTGCTCAGGACGCAGCCACCGCCACCGGCTGCTTGCCAAACTGTGTCGTGTACTTGACTCTGCTGGGATGCTCTTCTTGCGGACGGTTGAAGGGCGTCCAGATGGGCTCTCCCACGAACAGGCGCATGGCCTGCGCAGAGCAGGCGGCATGGTCGTCGCTCAGCTGCTGCCCAGGCAGTGCCAGGGCAGCAACGGCCACCAGCCCGCTGCCTGCAGGTGCTGCCTGCTGCCCAGAGTGTGCGTGCCCTGACCTGTGTGTAGTTGTTTGAGTCCAGGGTGAAGCGGTGGTAGATGCCCTCCGGCAGCACAATCATGTCGCCCTTGCGGCATGCGATGCGCACCCAGCGGTCATTCAGGTCGCGCACGTCAAAGTAACCTGCAGGCGGGGACGTGCCCCAGGGCGCAAGGCAGCAGCTTTCGGGCCGGCAGCCCACTGATAGGGCTGCAGATGCGGATGACGCCCAGCCCGTCCGCAGGGCTGTGCTTGGCTGCGCATGCAGGGCACCAGCAACTGGTGCTCCACTGCACCAGCTGCTCAGCGACTGGCGGCATTGGCTGTTGGCGGCGTGGCGGGTGAGCGTGGAGCTGCAGCAGCCCTGGCGGCAGCCTCACCGCTGCCATCCAGGATGTATCGGATCTCCTCGTCGCTGTGAATGTGCTCCTCAAAGAAGATTTTGAGCTTGTCCTCGTAGCCCGGCAGCTTGTCCTTGCTGATGGTGATGATCTCCTGCGCGCGCGGGCAGGCAGCAGCCAGGCCTCGCAGCTCGCTCCCGATGTGGCCCCCAGCTGGACTGCTGAGAGCTGCAGCAGCACGCGCGCGCATGCTGCCGCCCGCTGCGGCTTGGGTGCAGCAGCAACTCACCGTGTAGGAGTAGTTGCGGACCTTGCGGATGGCTGCCAGCTGCGGGTCGGTGTCGTGCACTGCAGGGTCCAGCTTCCAGGACAGCACGCCCAGCTCGCGCAGCTTCTCGGGCGGGCAGGGCTGGTTGGGCGTCAGCCTGCGGGGGCGCAGGGGCAAGCGAGCGCGGTGGCAACGTGGAACGCGGGGAGCCGCCGGATGCTCCTCATGCGAGGCAGCAGCATGAATCCCATGCAGGCACAAACCAGCACCCCCGTGGTCACCTGTGCTCCAGGCGCTGGTCTTCCTTGCTATCGTCCATGTACCAAGCCTCCACCGCGCATTCTTCCGGCCGCTGTGGCTGCAGGGACGCGCGCGGGAGCGTCGCGGGTGTGGGTGCCGCATTCTGCGCCACCGCAGCGCGCGCCGGGGGCTGCTGCAGCTGCATGGGAGACTTACCTCTGCCAGGCGCAGCTCCTCGGCGGTGAAGGTCATCCAATCTGGGCTGTGGCGATTGAAGTGTGATTGGCGCTGATCTGGCTCTGGTGTTGCGATGCTGGCCTAGAATGTGTGGAGAGAGACGACCGCGGTACACTGACGAGGTGTCAGGCCAGGTCGAGAGGGGCAGGCCAGGGGTGGCAGCGGTGCACCCGGGGGGCAGTCGAGCAGGCAGGAGACGATTGGGGCAGCACGGGCAGCAAGGGCGGCGGCTGAGCAGAGTGAAAGGACCAAAGTAAACAAGACAACACGGCAAGTAAGATGTTGATTAAATATGCCGCTGGCCTGGCGGCCTGGGGTGTGAGACTGACCAATCCTGGCGGCACACGTCACTCCTGCCCAGGGGTGCGTGGACGTCATCCTCCAGCCGTGTCATCCAACCACATGGACACGCGCTCCTTGGCAGCCACGGCATCCGCCACGGCCGCAGCGGTCAGTCGCGAGGTGTCCTGGGCGGGCGACCCATCATCCCTGCCCGGTGGGAACGGGTCCTCCCCGCTGCCCAGCACCTGCTTGGCTTCAGTCACCTGCGGGTTGCCCACGCCGAGGGGGCAGGTCTGGTTTGCTGCCAGTCCAGGGCTCTGAAGAGTGCCCGGCGTGGGGGGGCCCCCCCCCCCCCCCCGCCCCGGCGCGGGGACCCGCACACCGACCAACGGCGGGGGGGGCGGGGGCCCCCCCCGCGGCCCCCCGCGCCCG
>Ga0315908_10002295_pt1 | contig 14040 bp, 11 predicted proteins | sample LakEriMetagenome_12_FD_203520 | JGI IMG/M metagenome (GOLD analysis project Ga0315908, IMG submission 203520) | Freshwater fungal communities from buoy surface, Lake Erie, Ohio, United States - Buoy 4 MA124 | ecosystem: Environmental > Aquatic > Freshwater > Lake > Lake biofilm | place: USA...
CAGAATGGATTAATCAGAGATTTCTACCCAAAGAAAACTGATTTCAGAGACGTCAGCGACAAAAAAGTCGCCGACGTAGAAAATAATTTGAATAATCGACCGAGAAAAGCTCTTGGATTTTTAACCCCAGCTGAAGCTATGTTTAACTACGTAACCCATGGCAGGTGGTGCACTTAATTTGTTAATTGGGGATTTATTGCTGAGGCAGCAGATTTTTAACGAGAGGAGCTAATAAAAACCTTGTTCTGCACTGCTACTGTGGTGCAGGAATGATAAATTCAGCTAATAATGTAGTTGTTCAATGTATAATAATTACCGTTCACGCGATAATAAAACGCGTTCAAGTCATAATAATTGGCGTTCAAGTGTTTAATAATACGCAGTTAAGTATTAATCTGGAAAGAAGTTATTATCCAAAGCCTGCTCTTGTGTCCAAGGGCATTGCTCTGGAAATGCATTAAATGATAATTTTGTTGCTTTGGCTGCTTCGTATGTCGCAACCTCATAAGCATCAATAAAAGCCTCATCAAGAATAGATTTTAATGAAGGCATTTTTTTTAGGCGCTTTTCAATTCTTTTTCGTTGCTCTTTTATTGTTAATTCCCAGCTAGCTCCTCGACGCGGTGGCTGATACTTCCATTTAAGTAAATGGGTTAATAATACTTCTAATCGACTTTCCAATTCTCTTACTTCGCTCGCGCCCATACACTCTACCTCGTCAAATAAATGTGTAAAATCTAGTCTATCAACGGCTCTTTCTTTTATTAATCTAGCCTGCTCTTGTGTCCAAGCATAAAAATCTTTGTCGTATAAGCTTAATGCTCCCATTGTTCAAACTCCATTAAAATATTGGTATATTTTAACATAATTAAAATAACCCTAACAATTTCTTGCGTTTATTACTTATTTTGTTTTCTAATAGATTCTTTTGCTGCTGTCTTAACTCATCAATCTGTTGTTTTAACCAGTCTTCTCGTGATTTTGCTTCTACTAGTTGAGTTTTAAGCAATTCAAAAAGTTGGCTGTTATCATGTGTTTTATTGTGTTCTTTGTCTGATAACTCTTGTTCTTTATTTGTGTTATTAAGTTTACAGCTAGGAAACACCCTGATTAATTCGCTTAGTTCTATATAAACCTTATCATTTTCACGAATAACGCTAATTTTACCTGTATTTATATATGTTTTATATAAATTAGTTCAGCTTGTTTCTGCAAGTCTGGCAGCTTCACTAATGCTGATTTTATTCATGTTAGTACCTGTTTAAAATACACAGATACTATTGTAGCATATTAAAATAGTATAGAATAATCAAGTAGTTAATGAGTTAAACATGAATGTTCTGCAAACGTAATGAAAATAAAGTTTGCATATAGCTAAATATGACCTACTAGATTGAAGTACACAAGCTAGCGCTTTTTTTAAATAACTTTTTTTCAACTGTGCCCCCCTCTTCTTAACCAACAGGTAGCTAAAATACACAATGATATAGTGACACACAACTCACCAGGAAATATTCCAAAATAATCTATTAATATTCCGATTGGTGGGATACCCGGCATTGCATTTCTAATAGCAGGAAAGGCAAATAGCAACCCACCTGCAAAACCAAGTGCACTCATTTCAGGTATTTTGTGATCTTTTAAAATACGTATTCCCATAATCAAAACCAAAACACCCATTACTAATAAAGCACTATTTATTACGATAGCAATAATTTTCGTAGACATATTGTTTTTGATATAAAAATCTAGAATTACTTTATTTACTATTGATTTATCATTGAATTTTATATCATATCCTGCAACCCCACAGCCTGTACATGTATATGATAAAGGGTATGATGTATAATCATTGTCTATTTTTTCATATACACCATAATTAATTTGAAAATAATGAGTATCAAATGGATATGTAAATTCATTACCTGAGTCATTCACAATAAAATCATCAAAATAGTCAAAGTCAGTTATAATAAATGGTTCCCCTGCGTCAATTTTGTGGAAAGGAGTATTAACATTAGTATAATCAATAAATTCCATATTCCTATTAATTGAATAATTCTTAGCTAATAGATGTTTTGAAGGCAATAAGCTTAGTTCAGAACTAACTATACCTGTTCTTGGGTCATACTTTAATAAGTTAATATTTATCACCATTTTAGATTCGTCGAATATCAGATTAAGTGGGGCAGCAAATACATAAACAGAATTGATATTAAATGCTAAAATTACAAATAATGAAAACAACTTAAACATTTTTATAAACATGTGTATATACTCCTATAATTATCATTGCTTGCACTTAACTATAAATGTTTATGGTTTTTTTTTCATCATACAACAGATATTACTGATTACCCCCCGTATCCATGAAAAAAATTCAAAACATCACACTAATATTAACTATGCAACTTAAAATTGCACTCCAATTGAGTGTTAAAAGCCCTTCCAAAAAGTCTATAAAGTTTTATTTTGTGGTTTTTAGCTTTTTATATGTGGTGAACTGTTACAATTAATTAACAGCAGGTTAAATCTTAGATTTATACTATGTCTGGCGTAACAAAATATGACCAACAATTTTGTTGGTCATATTTTGTTACATAAAGTTAAGATTTACAGTTAGATGGACGATATTGATTATCTAAACTACCACCAGTACAATCCCAAGTAATTCCAGATGTTGAAGTAGTTGGTAACAAAACTATGGTACCAGCTATATTAGGAATGGATGTCGTAACAGTAATAGCACCATTGCTTCCAACAGAAACAGCACTCACGTTAGTTCCTGAAACAGACGTAGCTAAACCTGCTTGAGTATTTGATGTCGGTAATGACCCTTGCGATTGATAATATTCAGCAACCGAAGTTTTTGCTTGGCTGGCAAATGTTAATGCTTCTGACACCCTAGCTCGTGCTACATAATTCTGATAGGCAGGAATAGCAATCGCTGCCAAAACCCCGATAATTGCTACTGCAATCATTAATTCAATAATAGTGAAACCTTTATTTTTCATGATAAACTCCTAGGAAATAAAATTTAATTTAATAAATTAGTTTTAAAATAGCCCCTTCAGATTTTTATCTCTTACTGTCGTTATTTTAATATGATAAAAGCAAATATGTAGATAAATATAAGATAGGTTGAGGATTATTTGTAATTAAACTGTGTTAAATTAAGCTTATATTGATAATGTATTGATTGGATTATATGTTTTTAATGAGTTGAAAAGCAACACTTTGTGACTACCAGTGACAATCTGCTTATTTTTAGCAACTAATTCGCGTAAAATGATTAAATCTCAAGTTCTCACTGATCTAAGAATATATCTACTGGGGTCATGAGAGAATTCGGAAAATATCGGGTGCTAATCAACATTTGTTCCTAAAGTTCCGCAGGAAAGTGTTAGAAATGCTGTGCCCCAATGGTTAGAGGCACTATATGACTTCCAAAAAAGCAGAACTAATTTAAAGCTAATTTTTGTTAACCTCAAATAACGAAGAAATCGATCGTTAAAACAATTTATTGATAGACAAGTAGTCGTATAGTTATAAACCAAGTAAAGATAATCACTATGAAGCAAATAATTCACCCAGAACTTATTAGATCCAAGGATTTGATATTTAACCCATGCCATTTTGAATGCTCAGAACCAATAATAGAAGCCCAAAGTGCTGAATATGGAGCCTATATATTCAAACTAAACTCCACTGATATTAGGTTTCGAGTGGCTAAAATCACTCCTACAAAAGTCGGTCAATTTGTGACATTATGGAAAAGAATTGGAAATGGGCCGATTCAGCCATATGATATGGAAGACCCGATTGAACTTTTTATTATAGCAACAGTTCAAGCTGATAAATTCGGTCAGTTCATATTTCCAAAGTCCATTTTATATAAACATGGCATAATTTCAAAGAATAATCAAGGTGGTAAGCGTGCAATACGAGTGTACCCGCCGTGGGATATTACTACAAATAAGCAAGCTAAAAAGACTCAAGCATGGCAATTAGAATATTTTTTAGACGTTCCAAATAATGAACCAATCAATTTATATAGAGCATATACATTATACAGCTTGACAGGTTAAAAATGCAAAAGCGTTTATATCGATAGTTCTCATTGCCGATTTACCCCGGATATGCGGTAAAACCCTTGGTACGTGGTGCACTTAATTTGTTAATTGGGGAATTATAGGTTTTTGTACCATTAGAATAGACCTAGAAATTTTTTACGCTTTTTAGCAGTTTTATCTTCGAGTAAGTGCGTGGCTTTTTCTAGTTGCTCCATAAGCCATTTTTTTTCTTGTCGCTCATGTCCCAATTGCTCTTTCAGGAAGTCAATTATCTGATCTTTCGAATTGTCCACATTGTTATTTTTAACTGTCTCATCCTGTGTCTTTTTGTCATTATCCATATGTAACAACCCAAACACCCTAATTAACTCAGATGTATCGATACATTTCTGCTCATTAACAACCTCGACGCTTATCTTACCAGTATTAATATATTTCCGGTACATCGTTTGCCTAGATATTTGAGCAGTTTTTGCTGCCTGTGTAATTGATAGTTTAGCCATTGTAACACCACGTAATTATTTATTACAGCATTGTAACACATTAAAAGAGTGTAGAATATCGGAAGTTTTGCAGCAATGCAGGACTAGACGTGTCGCCCTTAGTGGCTGGCAAGTCTAGCCGCTGGGGACGATGTTTGTTAATCTTTAAGAAAGGCAACCATCATGCTTACAGCGGTGATTGGCTTGCTCATAGTTATGAAAAAAGCCGGATTTAGGGTTCAAATCAAAATCCGGCTCGAGTTCGTCAAGAAGCGAGCCCGTGCTAAACGTCTTTAAGTAATTAGCACAGGTAGCCTGTTCAAGCAGGCTACCTTCTTACCAGTATTATATCACACTGAAAAATTTTGTCAATATTCTACCGCCCTTTGGTTGGTGGGTCATTTTTGCTGATCTGGAGGTATCCAGCCCAGCAAAAATTGACCTGGGTTTTTAGCCCAATATCACTATTACTCTCGTAATAGTGATAGGATTTTAGCCTATATTATAGTGGTAACTCCTGTTGGTTTTGGAGTGTTTCTTGTATGATTTCTTCTTGGTTTTGTAGTTTAGCTTTCCGTTTTGGCTTTATGTAAATATTTCGATTGTTTCCAGACCGCGGATCAACTGATTTACGTATAAATGTAGGCTTAAATTCAAAGCGAATAGCAATCACTTTACGCCCTTCTTTTATCTCAGTAAACTTTAAATTAATTTCATATTGTGAATTGATTTCATTTACTGCATGACCAAAGGTGTATTTTTTAAAGTCGTTATATTTTGTAAATTTCTTGTCAACTGCAAATACAGCTCTTAATTGTTCGACTGACTTTAATAACCAGCTAGTATCTTTGAACTCCTGAATTAATTCATACAATCGTGTACTGTAGAGGCTCCCAAAATTAGCAACTTCCTTAAGGTTATAAAATACAAAACGCTGTTTAACTTGAGCAAGGTAAGGCATTATGCGCTCGTTCAATTCAACAGTTAAACGCCCCTCCTTGTTATTATACTCTGTGAATGAGCAAACAGGGATTTCTTGAGTTACAAACAATTCTGGCTTTTCTAGCGTTATAGCTGTTCTAGCTAAACGCTTGCCAGCTGTTTTTAAAACTCTGTAAGTCGTGTTTATATCGAGCTCAAACATTTGACTAAATTCTTTAGCGGTAATAATATGCTTACGTGGAAGCTCCGATGATTGCAAGTATTTCCCCAACTCATCAATGCCCCCTACTTTACTAACTAGTTGTAAAAATACTTGGTAATCATTTAAGTTAAAGGTATTGAACTCAGCATTATTTAATTTTTTGTTTTTATAAACTTTTGGAGTCTTTGATTTGTAAATTTTCGTAGTCATAACAGTCAGCCAATTTCTCGCTTTTGGTATTTAACGAGATTTTATATTATATCGCTTTAACTGTCAATAACTTTTAATTATGTACAGTCAAAAACTCGCCGAAAGACAGTCAAAAACTCGCCGTAAAGGCACAAAATCACAGTCAAAAACTCGCCGACTATATATATACAAATAATTTAACAAACAATATTACAAAAGGGATAACTCTTGTTGATAACTTTTTTTGTAAAAATTAGTGCTTATATATGGGGCTTTGCCCCCTCACTTCGTGAGCCTCCCCTGGGGAATAAATAAATAACCTGCAGTACATTAAAATGTAAGGGGTAGCGATACACCCTTACCAACCCCACTCTTTAGAGTTGCTAACAAGTTATCCTAAATTTCTGTGAGTTTGTTTAATTTGAGATTTTAAGACGGGTTTTTAGAGCGCGGTAGATGGTCAGGTTTTCTAAAACTGAACCGCAAATAAAGATTTTGTTTTTTGAGGTTGGGGTCAAGGGCGCGACCCATTGTGCTTTTTTGAAACTAACCCGCAGTACGTAGGCTAACCTTTTTAAGGATACTTCATTGATTGATGGATTAACCGGAGGATTTGAATATACTCCTTTCGAACTCGATACACTATCAAAAATGGAAAATCCTGCATGATTAATTCGCGAGTTCCAAATACCCTACCAGAGGTTCCTTTAGATATCATGTAAAATCCAACGAACTTCGCTAACCATTGCTAACATTGGACTACAACTGAGGGTTCCAAAAACAGTTGTTTTTGAAACGTTAATTTTTTTATGGCGATTAAACTTTATTGTGAGTAAAAAGCCGTATCAAAAATAGTATCAAAACTAAAACATCCCAAAATTCAACTAAAATACCATTTTGAGATATTGTTCAAAAATAAGAACGTTGGATTTTACATGATATCTAAAGGAACTCCTTATTTGCTATTTTATTAAAAAACATAATTACCACTCTAATTACATGGTTTTATAGAGTGGTATTTTTAACATTGAAATTCCTATACATTAAAATAAATTTTGGTATAAATTCTTCTGTTATATTTCCTACCTGAATTGACCAACCTCTTTTTATTTCAATGCCTTTGTTTTTTAAAATCAAGTTAATCATTTTTTCTAGCTCTTGTGGGTGTTCATTTTGAATGTTTAATTCTCCGTGATGTAAATATATGGTTATTAATTTTTGCTCCTGATTGAAAAATTGGATGGCATTAATATTGCAAAGTCTTTCTTGTTTAATAGTAATTTTTTCCAAGGATAGTGATTGAGTGACGCAGTCATATTGTGATAGATTAATCCATTTTGCAGTTGATTGTTTTATCTTAGTGTACTAAAGTCTGAATTATCTCATACTCCCTTATAGACTCATTCCACCACCGCCACGGCTATACCCATGATTCATGCTCTGGCTCTGCTCTCTTTCTTGTTGAGCTGTAATCTGAGTTTTTAAGCTGTTATTTTCCTGAGTCAGCTCTTGGTTTTTAGAAAATGTCATTTTTACCGTCATTATTGCCGCATTAAATCGCTCTAGAAGCGTTTTTGCGCCCTCGATGATACCTTTCATTGCGCCAAGCTCTAGAAATCGCTCTATCGCGTTTTTAAGGCTTCTATTTTCGCTTTTTAAAGTAAGGTTCTCGTTGTGAATCTCGGTAAAAGCATTTTGTTGACGTTCCAAATCCCTTTGTTGGCTATTTGTCGTTGATTCCAATAGGTCAACCTTTCTTTCTAATGCTCGAATCTTTGATGTTTGTTCTATGGCGCCGAAAGTTGCCTTGGTTAGCTGAACTTTTAACTGCTGGTTTTCGTCGAAACTAACGATTATCGGTTTTTCAATTCGTTTCTCAATGATTTTCTCCACATATTTGGGTATTTCAATAACCTTCTCTTGTTTAACGATGACTTCTTGGATAACTGGCTTTTCTTCGATTACCTGCTTTATTTTGAGTAGTTTGGTTAGTGTTTCAAGAGTTGGCTCTGAGATCTGGTTGGTCAGAATTAACGGCATTACTGGTTTTTCAATGGCTTTTAGTAAGGTCCGCTTTGCAATGTTCGAGTTCTCACGCTCTAAGCGTCTCTCGTAAAGTTCAAAGCCATCTTGTTTGGCATTGGTGATTTCTTTTAAAACTACGCTTTTAAGCTGTTCTTCTAAGGCTTTGTAGGTTTGTTTTAGCTCTTGATAGTTAGGTTGAGTAGCTTCTTTACTAGCGATGAGCTCTTTTCTGGTTTGGTCATAAATGCTTTTTAATGCTCCAAGTTCAAGGTTTTTTCTGGTTAATTGTGCTTTAAAATCGGCTATTATTTGGTCTTTGATGCTAAGTTGTTCTAGCTTCTGGTTCTTTGCCTCAAACTCTTTGCTTATCTCCTCAGTGAGTTGCGTTATGCTCTTCAGATTCTTAGCTGTTTCTGGATTGATGTGTTTGTTTAGTGCGTTGACTGGATCTAAAACATTGCTATTAATCCCGTCAACAAAGCTTTTACCGCTATCAAATTCAATGTTTAACCGTTCGCCTAGTTCATTAATTGGCTCTAACTCGTTTTCGATATCCTGTATCAAGGATTTACGCATTTCTTGCTCTTGAGCTTTTATCCCGCTATACTGCTTGTAATCGATATTCTTAGGACATTTTAAGCCTTCGGCTGCATAATCCCGACCACGTGTAAAACCTAGTCCAGCAAAATGCTGACCAAGGTCATTCTGAATTTGCTTGAAATCATAAAGCGCCTCTATCTGATTGCCGGTAGGCTCTTTGGATTTAATCGTCTTTTGTTTAGTTTCTCCGGCTTTATTGGTATAGGTTTTAATTTCGGTTTTATACTCTTCTACTAACATTCTTGCATTGCGCAAAGCTGATTTATGAATAGTTTGGTTATAGTTTACCAGTAAAAAATGTGCATGGTAGTTATGCTGAAGTATCCCAGCATCATCTAAATGCCCTTCGTCAAGGTGCAAACTAACCATGTGAATCTTAGCACCAGTTTTTTGTTCTAGTGTATCCGCAAACTTAACGCAGTAATCCATTACTTGTTGTGGGTTATTGATTTGCTCAAACTGTTCTCGACCAAAGGCAATGATGCCCTCATAAAACAGTTCATTTTTATCTTGCCATTTGCGATTGCGGTGGCTGTGTTGCTGATAATCCTCTTTGATGGATTGCTCAAGATCTTTGAAGTAACCAAAAACCGCTTTGCTATCAGTTTTATTGATTTGTTCTAAACCGTGGCGATAAAGAGTGATGGTGTTGGGTTCTGTTTTTAGGTTGAGGTGATCTTGCTTGCGAGCACGTTCACTGTGAAAGACCGCACCGCCTATCAACCCGAAATAGAAATGTCACTTAGCTGAAATAGAAATGTCACCACCATAGTAATATCTAAGGTGTAAAATTTTAACTTAGAAGGAGTGATATTTATGGCAAATAGCAACACAGATTATGCGCAAAAAACCAAACTGCGCGAAATGATTTTCTTGGCGTATTTTGATGATCAGATAAGCCGCGATTCCGCAATTGCTCGGATAGGGGTTTCTAATCGCCAATTTATCCGCCTACAAAATAGATTCTCACTGGATAAAAGCCTCCACCACAAATTATGTAATCAAGGCTCTAACCATAGCATTAACTCCGCCACAAAAGCCACCGTGCTGGAACTGTGTAAAACTAAATATCAAGGTTGGAACTATGAACATATCCATGATGCCTTATTGGAGCGAGATGAAATAAATGTTAGTTCCGATACACTAAGAGCATGGTTATTAGCCGCTAAATTAACCGTGCCCAAACGCCGCCAACCGCGTAAGTATATGCGCCGCGAACCCAAAGCTCAGTTCAATGAAATGCTGCAATTAGATGGGACTTTCGGTGACTTCCTTGGAGATGGCAGAATGCTATGTTTGATGCATTTTGTTGATGATGCAACCAAAACATCACTCGCTATTTTAGGCGACGCTGAAAGTACTGAATCTGCTATGCAAATCTTCTATCAGTGGTGCTTAAAGTATGGTGTTCCGCAAGCAATATACTGTGACCGGCATAGCACATATAAGGTTAATGATAAGCAGCGGGCCACCATTGAAGAAGAGCTTGAAAGTGATGAAGTTATCCGTTTAAGTGAGTTTGGTAAAGTCTGTCAACGGCTTGGCGTTAAACAGATATTTGCCCATAGCCCACAAGCTAAGGGACGGGTTGAGCATAAACATTTACTCTATAAAGATCGCTGGGTTAAAGAACTAAAATTAGATGGAATAAAAACCATTGAGGAAGCCAACTTTTATCTAGCGACAGTGGGAGGCTTTATTGATAAACTAAATGACAAGTTTACCATCGAAGCCAGAGAAGCTAGACCTGCGTGTGTATTGCCAACCCCCGCAGTTCTAGCCGAACAATTTGCTATACTGAGTACCAGAACTGTTCGGAATGATTATACCGTACAACTCCACAATGTAGTGTATCAATTACCCAGAAATACCATCGTGAATGCGCGAGCAAAAGTAGTGATCAAGCACTATTTAGATGGAACTATTGTGATACTTGCAAGAGGAAATAAATTAAAATATACCATCATAGATAACTATGTAAAACCCAATAAACCAGATAAAAAACAATCAGTTGATAAAACACAGGTACCAACTAAGCGGACACCGCCAGCAAATCACCCGTTTCGACAAAATTACAAGTCAGAGAAGAAGCATCGTCAACAAAGTAATTCTAGTCAGCTACAAGAGATAGGGAGAATCTATGGGGGATAAATTGCCACCATTCTTCGAAGATGGTGTTTCGTTAGTAATGCGTAATTTACAAATTTATACTTGATTTTTTAGGCTAGATGGGGGACAATTACCATCTCATCATTAAAATGGATTTTTTTAAAATCACCATTTCTTCAGTGGGCTGTCACGCCCCATCAAGTGACATTTCTATTTCGGGTTAACAAAACAACTTACAATTTTATCTGAACCAGAAAGGGCTGCCTTATATGAACTTCCTGATTTTGATGAAGCCCAGCGGATACATTTTTTGCAATTTACCGAATCCGAGCAAGACCTGATTTATGCGCGTAAATCTTTGGCGGATAAGATTTATTGCGCTTTACAGATAGGTTACTTTAAAGCCAAACAAACATTTTTTGAGTTTTCATGGGGTAATTTACCAGAAAAAGATCTATTGTTTATTCTGGAGCATTATTTTCCTGAAGTTAATTGGCACCCAGAATTGATTAGTAAGCATGAATATTATCTACAACGCAAAATAATTTTACAGTATTTTGGTTATCAAAATTGGGACAAGAATATACATACCCCACAAATCCTAATTCACTTAGGAGTCGCTGTTTGTAAAGATGCAACTTTAGAGTTTATATTACTCGAAGCTATAGCATGGTTTAGCTCTCATAAAATCCTACGCCCTGGTTATACAACAATGCAATCTATAATTTCCAAAACCTTAACACTTGAGAGGAGTCGATTATCAAAGTTGATTAACCTACAAGTTGAAGATAATACGCAATCTACGCTAAATATGCTTCTGGCCACTGATACTGCTTTATCGGAATTGTCAGCATTAAAGCAAGATGCCAAAGATTTTAAATACCGGATGATGCAGATAGAATGTAACAAATTGAAATCACTGGAACCCATTTACAAATTAGCAGCCAGAATATTACCAACTTTATCAATATCTCAACAAAACATTAGTTATTATGCCAGTCTTGCGCATTTTTATACTGTACATGAACTCCGTGAACTTAACTTAGGACAAAGAAATTTATACTTACTTTGCTACGCTTGGCAGCGCTACCAAAAGATTACAGATAATTTAGCCGAAGCCTTCTGCTATCAGATAAGACGTTTTGATGATAGTTTAAAAATTACACTTAGTAGCCAGAAGCTAAAAACATATAAGCAGCAAAAGAAGCAAGCTAAGAAAATAGCTAGATTATTGAGGTTATTTATTGACGACAGTTATGAGGATATTACTCCTTATGGTAAAGTTCGCAAAAAAGCTTTCAGGATTTTATCAAAAGAAGCAATTAAAGCCATAACTGTCAAATTCTCGGAATTAACGGCTTCAGAGCAAGAGCTTCGCTGGAAATTATATGATAGCTTTAACAATAAATTCAGGAGATACCTGCGCCCATTATTTCTGCAACTTGAATTTATGTCTGAATCGCATAACAATCAATGGTTGCAAGCAATTCAAACTATTAAACAGAGTTTTGTTAATCAGCAACAATTCTCCATGAAAGATAAACAACTAGAAAAACTTATACCTAAACGATTATTACCATACCTGCTAAGTCATGAAGAAGATAAAGAGTCTATAATCAATGCTGAACGATATGAATATTGGTTTTATAGGCAATGCCGGGAACGGCTGCTTGATGGAAGTCTTTACCTTAACAATAGTATTCGCCATAGTAGTTTTGAGAGTTCGTTATTAACACCAGAAGCAGAGCTTGAGGCGTTGAAAACGTTAAATATTGGCAAATTTAATCAGCCGCTGGATAAAATACTTAATTCTTTAGAACAAGAACTAACTGAGCTCTGGGTAATTTTTAATCGCAGATTAAAAAAAGGAGAATTTACGCATTTAGAGTACGATAAAGCTAAAAATCATCTTTCCTTAAAAAAGATTCATAATGAGGAAGATACGAAGGACGCTCAAGAGCAATTTTACCAGCTTTTATCTTCAAGTAATATTATTAATGTATTACAGTTTGTTAATGAACAATGTGATTTCCTCAAGGCTTTTACGCCATTGCAGTCAAGATATGCTAAGAAGATACTGGATGCTAATGAAATATTTGCTGTGATAATGTCTCAAGCCATGAATCATGGATTAAACACTATGGCAGATATTAGCAACATTCCATATTATGTGTTACAGCATAACTATAAGCAGTTTTTTAGAGAGGGGACGTTAAAAAAAGTTAATGACATCATTATTAATGCTATTGCAAAATTACCAATATTTCCATACTATGAGCTTGGTTTTGATTTAAGATACGGCGCTGTGGATGGACAAAAATTCAGTACAGAACGTCCGACAATTAAATCCAGATATTCAAAAAAACATTTTGGGCGCGGAAAAGGAGTTGTAGCTTACACTTTACTGTGCAATCATATTCCACTTCATAGTCAAATTATAAATGGTCATGATCATGAAAGCCACTATACATTTGATGCTGTTTATAACAATACCTCTACTATTATCCCGCAAGCTATATCTGGTGATATGCATAGTGTAAATAAAATCAATTTTTTACTGCATTATTGGTTTGGTTTTATATTTAGTCCCCGATTCACCAATGTTGATGCTGAGATTAAGAAAGTCAACTGTACCAAAGAAATTTGTAATTATGATAACTATCTAATTAAACCTTCTGCACAATACAATCGCCAACTAATTGAGGAAGAGTGGTCAAATATTCGCAGAATATTAGTGACTTTAGCTCAAAAAGAAATAACCCAAGAAGTATTAATCAAGAAATTGTGTACCTATTCAGCATCTAACAGAACTCGTCAGGCACTTTTTGAGTTTGATAAATTAATCAGAAGTATTTATACTTTGAAGTATATTATGGATCCTCAACTACAGAGTCAGGTGCATCGCTCACAAAACAGAATTGAAGCTTACCATCAGCTGCACTCCGCTATCGCTCAGATAGGTGGTAAGAAAGAATTAATTGGGAAAACTGATATTGAAATTGAAATTAGTAATCAATGCGGACGGTTAATAGCAAATGCCATTATTTATTATAATTCTGCTATTTTAAGCAAAATGTTAGAATTTTACCGAGAAACGAATAATGAGAAAGCTTTAGCTGAGCTATATAAGTATTCTCCAGTAGCTTGGCAGCATATCCATCTAATTGGTCGATATCTATTTGACAATCAACAATCTGGCATAGATTTGACGGTGGTTTTGGCTGATTTACTGACAAAAAAAACGGCTTAAATTACTAGCTCAGAAATTTCTGAGGTTCCGGCTTGCAACCCCAGTTAGAGAAAATCACTGGAGCACAAGTATATTTTGCCAACCCTTATAGCTCATGGGAACGAGGGCTTAACGAACATCAGAATGGATTAATCAGAGATTTCTACCCAAAGAAAACTGATTTCAGAG
>Ga0315908_10002297_pt1 | contig 14033 bp, 4 predicted proteins | sample LakEriMetagenome_12_FD_203520 | JGI IMG/M metagenome (GOLD analysis project Ga0315908, IMG submission 203520) | Freshwater fungal communities from buoy surface, Lake Erie, Ohio, United States - Buoy 4 MA124 | ecosystem: Environmental > Aquatic > Freshwater > Lake > Lake biofilm | place: USA...
TTCTTGTCGGCGAGGGCGCAACCTTAAGTTTGGCCAGCCAGATCGGAACCGTGCTCGGTGGCGCGGCTCCGATCACCCAACTGGGTGACGGCACCTTGATCTTCTCTGGACAGGCGGACGTGACGACCCGCAACACCCAGTCCACAGCCCAGCATACGGTGCAGGCGGGGACGTTGCGTCTCGATTACAGCACCAACAACAACAGTAAGCTCTCGGATGCTGCTCAGCTGATTCTGGGTGGCAGCCGTCTCGGAGGTGTGGTTGAGTTGCGGGGCGGCTCCCATGTGGAGATTGTTGGCGGAATGACTCTGAACGCGGGCAGCAACAGGGTCGTGCGCCTCACCGATGTCCCCAGCACCGCCGTTTTACGCATGAATGGCATCGGTCGTAACGTCGGCGCGACGATTAATTTCAGCGCCGACAACATTGCCAGCACAGACACTCAAAACACGGTGGGTATTCTGGGGGCATGGGCGACGTTGGGCCTTTCTAACTGGGCGGCCAAGAGCGCGTTCAACGAAGCGGGTGTCAATACAGGAGGAACCACCGGCGGAGACCTGCTGATTCGGGGTTACACAGACTTCACGGCCAACGCCACCGCCAACGACTGGGACATTACCACGACCACTGGTAACATGAACGTCACTGCGGACAACACGCAGGACAACCAAGTGGCCAACACGCTGCGCTTCTTCACTCCAGATGGCGTGGACAATGTGCGCACGATTACGCTCAATGGTGGAAACTTCCTCCAAGGCGGTGCCATCTTAGTCACTCCTGAAATGGGGAGCAGCGTGGCCCTCATCAGCGGCACCGGGACGCTTTCCACCGGTCGCGTGGGCACCGCGATCAATGATCTCTTGATCTTGCAGAACAACACCGGCGCGGCGTTGGAAATTGCGGCCACGATCGCAGACAATACCGTCAACCGGGCGGATCGTGGTGGCACCACGAATAGCAGCGTCAGCCCCAACTTGGTGCGGGACATCAACTCTGCCGATCTAGCGGTAGGAATGCTCGTGACGGGGACGGGCATCGCCCCGGGTACTACGATCAGCGCACTCTCTACAGTGGCCACGGTCAATGTGACCCTCAGCAATATTGGCAGCACCGCTGTAACCGTGGCCAGCGTTCCCGCGAACCTGTTCGTCGGTGCCACTCTCTTGGGCCGGAGGGTGACGACTATCGCCGGGACGAGCATCACACTGGATGGTAATGCCAATGAAACCATCGTCTCCTCAGCAGCCCGTGAATTCCAGACAAACACCATCACCTTGAGTGCGAACGCGAACGCTTCGAACACGGGAGCATTGCAGTTCAACCTGGATCGCACCGGCACCACGACAAGCGGCAGCGCTGTTGTGACCGGACTCAATGGCACGAATGGCACAGCCGGACTCTTTGTGGGAATGAAGGTTTCCGGTCCCGGCATCGCTGAAGGCACCACGATCACGGCGATCACAACCAACTCCAACATTACCCTGAGTTCTGCAGCAAGCACTGGCGCAGGCTCTGGCAATCTGAGCTTCTACCAGGTGAACGGTTTGGATAAGAGCGGTGCCGGCAATCTCATCCTCTCCGGCCTCAACACCTACACTGGGGTGACCACCCTCAATAGCGGCAGCCTGACCATCGACCAACTGGCCATCAGTGGCATCACTGCCGGCAGCAATGCCAACTTGATGACTGGCAGAACCACCTCGGGCAGTACGACGGTGGTGGTGAACAGCACGGTGGGCCTTCGCGTGGGACAGACCGTGTCTGGAGCCAATCTCCCGGGTGGAGCCACGATCGTCGCCATTACCGGACCCACGTCCTTTACCATTGGTAGCGCAGTAGGAACAGGCACTGTTAACACCCTGACCTTTGGCGGCAGTGTAAACACCGTTGCCAGCAGCATTTCTACCACCACCACTGCAGGCAGTGCCTCCATCACGGTTGACATTCCTGCCAACTACCGAGTGGGTCAGCTCGTAAGCGGGCCTGGCATCGCCCCTGGCACGACGATCGCAGCCATTAGCACCACGACATCTACCATCACGCTGTCCTCCGCAGCATTGACGACCGGTCCGCAGACGCTCGACTTCGCCGGTCCTGCAAGCAATCTGGGCGCGGCCGCCAATTTGGCTGTCAATCTCGTCTTCAATGGCGGCGTGCTGCAATACAACGGTCAGAACGGCGTGACGGACCGTGGTTTCACCCTCAATACGGATGCTGTATTCGATGTCGGCAATGCCTACACGAATCTGGTCATGGGTGGGAACTTCTCCACCCCGACGGCCCAAGACAACTACACCCTGCAGAAGACCGGCGCTGGCCTGCTGGAACTCAGAGGAGTCGCCACCATCAATTCGGGCAGCTACGGCATTGAGGAACTGCGTGTGGATGACGGCACGCTGAGGTTGCGCGCCACGCTGGATAACCAGTTTGCGCGCAGCGATGTGGGTTCTCTCACCCTTGCAGGTGGCACCTTGGAGCTTCTGCAAGGGTCTGCCTTGTTCTCCACCACACAGAACCTCCCGGGCCGAATGGTCGTCGAAGCGGGGGCTTCCACCATCCGCGTGGTCTCTACCGATACCAACGGCTTGACCCCCACCACCACCACGCTCGCCCTGCATGATCTTTACAGCCCTGAGCAGGTTTTGTTCAAGAAAGGCAGCACCGTGCTTTTCTCTGAACAGTCCGTGTTCGGTGCCGGCACCGCAAACATCACCCTCGCCGGCCTCTTCGGCACCGATGTTCAGGTGGTGATGCCGCGCGGGGTTTATCAGACTTCGATTGATATCCGCAACCCTGGCGTGAATTACTTTGCCTTCGTGGATTTCAACGGCGTGGCCTACAATGTCATCGCCTCCGACAACATTTCCATCGGTGGTGCCGCAGCCCACACCATCCAGCCTAATCCCGCCGACTGGACCTCCCCCATGAACGTCATGGACGGCGCATTGGCGATCGACGCATTCTCCGGCACCACCGGACCGAATGCGCAGGTGAATACCATTCGTTTCTTCAACAATGGTTCTGCCACCATCGAAGGAGACCTAACGGACAACTCTGCTATAATCACCAATGTGGACAATCTTGCAGGTCTTTCGATCGGCCAAGCGGTGCAGGGAACGGGCATCGCCCCAGGTGCTTACATCATTGAGATCGACACCCTGAACAATGCCATTCGTCTCAGTAGCAACGTGGACATCGTGAATCCGGTCTTGACAGACGCGACCCTCTTCGTGGATCCGCTGCTCAGCAAAACCGGCACCCTGACAAACCTCAGTGCGGTGATTTCCGATGTTGATGTGTCCGGTCTTGTGGTCGGGCAGGGAATTCGTGGCACAGGCATTGGGGTAGGCACGACCATCACGGCCATTGATGCCGCTTCGGCAACGATCACGCTAAGTCAGGCTGTCACGACAACCACCTCGGGCGCGGCGCTTTTGATTGATGATGTCGCTCGCAGCACCGTCACCATCGGCAGCCTCCTCACCATCAATGGCGGGGCCATCCTGCAAACGACCCATGCTGGTAAGCATGTAAACTCCATTGTCGGCGGCACCTTGACCAGCGGTCTCCTCAATACGGATGGAGCCACGGCGGACCTCATCATCCACAACTGGAACCCCCTGCGTCCGTTCGAGATCAGTTCTGCCATCGCCAACAACAGCGCCGCTGGCCGTTCCGTGAACTTTTTACAGACTGGGGATGGCACCACGGTGCTCTCTGGGGCCAATACTTACACCGGCACCACCTACCTGCATGGCGGCGTGCTGCGGCTGGATTCAGCGGGCGCACTGCCCACTGCTAGCAATTTGATCCTCAAAGGCGGGGTGCTGGGCCTGAACACTGGCAATTTCACTCGTGCCTTGGGCAATGGTGCCAATCAGGTGCAGTGGGCGGGCAGCGGTGGCTTTGCCGCCTACGGCACCCATCGCACGGTCAACATCGGTGGTGCCGGCGCGACTCTGGTCTGGGGCAGCGGAAGCTTCGTGCCTGACAATGATTCGCTCATGCTTGGAGCCCATGATTCCAACAAGCTTATCACCTTCCAAAACAACATCGATCTGGGTCGCAAAACCCGCATGGTCGAAGTGGCCAGTGGCACCCAACAAGACTCTTACTTTGACTCTGATGCGGTTCTCTCAGGCGTGCTTTCGGGAAATGGCGGCAGCCTTGTCAAGGCGGGCTACGGAATCTTGGAGATCACTGGCATCAATACTTACACGGGTGGCACCGTCTTGGCTGAGGGGGGGCTCATGGTAACTCAAGGAAGCGTGTTTGCCTCCCCGACATCGACGGTGGCGGTCAGTTCGGCTTTTGGCACCGGTCGCATCGACGTGGGCACCACCACGGACACCCGCTCGGTAGGTGCTGCATTGCATCTCGACTTCGGTTCGGGATCAGGCATCCATACGCTGGCCAACGACATCACCTTCGGCCGAGGCAATCATCAGGGCATCTCTTGGTTCAGCTTCGCCAACGCCACCAACCTCACCGGTGTCATCACCTCGGATCGTCAGGTCGGCAGCAATGTGTTCCTGGCACCTGATGAAGGCGAGACAATCACCGTCACTCCTTACACAGGCACCAACGGCGACCAAATCGGTGCCGGCGGTTATCTGACGGGTTCGGGTGGTTTCACACTCATCGGCGAAGGCAATGGTGGCACGCTTGCTCTCAATAATGCCAACACCACGGGCCAGGGGTTCGTGATTCGCAATGGCATGATTCAGGCATCCAACAACAACGCCTTGGGTGCTGCTGCCATTCAGCTTGGCGATGCCACCTTTACTCTCCCCACGGCTGACTTCGTGACCGCTGGCACTACGGTACTGGGTGTCGAGCGCACGATTGCCTTCAGCTCAGATGGCCGCAGCGCCCTTGGCGGAGCCTTTGTTCCGGAGGGTGACGGCACCTTCACGGCTGTCGGTGGTTTTAACACCGGCGCCGGTGGGTTTTACAACATCAGCTCCTTGATTGGCGGCTACCAATTTTCTGCCAGCGATGTCAACAAACTCATCCTGGTGAAGGACGAGGTGGCCAGTCCTGAGCGCAACGGCCTCTACAAAATCACGGCCTTCAACCCAGACGGCACCATGAACCTCGGACGTGACGCCAGCTTTGATACGGCAGCCGAGATGCGCTACGGCAGCCAAGTCAATGTGACCTCTGGTTCGGCTGCTGGGACCTATTTTATGGCCTCGCCCAACGTGGCCGTCGTCAATCAGACCGACACGGATCCCGTTTACTGGCTCAAGGACAAGAGCGCTGCGGTCGTGACATTGCAGATCGACAGCAACGTGAGCAGCATTGCCAATCCGATCAATGTGGTGGCCAATGGCACCGGTGAAATGAAAATCGAAAGCCTCAGCCAAGCGGTACAGTTCACCGGCAATGTCACACTGCGCAATCTGAACGCTGGCGTTGAAGAAAGGAAAACCCTGATCCTCGACGCCAAAAGCACTCCGACGGGCAATGGCATGTGGTTCTCGGGCGTCATCAGCGAGGAGGACGGAGTGGTTGGCGCAACGGATGACCTGCTTAAAGTCCTCATCAAAGGATCCTCCTCTGGGGTGGTGACCCTGACCGGAGCCAACACCTACTCGGGTGGCACGGATGTCGATAGTGGCGCTTATTTGGCGGTAAACCACGCTACTGCTTCCGCCACGGGAACGGGTGACGTGGATGTGTTGTTTGGCGGCACCTTCGGAGCGACGGACAATGGTCGTGCGCAGATTGGCGGCACCTTGACAGTTTCCGGCACCCTCGCTGGCAATGGCACCATTGCACCTGACTCTGGCCAGAACATCCTCGTCAACGATGGCGGGAGTATCACGGTTGGCGCTCAGGGTAGCGGAGTCGCGCAGAGCATGACTGTCAATATGAGTGGGGGCGCTTTTGCCCTCAATGGCATGGTGAATCTCGATATCTTTTCCCGCCCAGATGGCAATGCCAGCACGCTTGAGGCAGACCAGCTCAAGCTCACGGGCACAGGCAGCGTTTCTTTGGGCGGTTTTGCTGAACTCAAGATCGGTTCCACCATTGCAAACACCTTCCAAGCTGGGGATTCGTGGAGATTGATCGATTGGGGCATGCTGACCAAGCAGGGTCCGGTGGGAGATTTCCATTTCTCCGGACTGAATCCGACTTCTTACACTGGGGGGTATGTTACCAACGATGACATTTCCAATAATTTCCTCGACCTGCCCACGCTCGGTTCCGGTCTCTTCTGGGACATCAACAATCTTTACACCACCGGTGCCATCACCGTAGCCGTCCCCGAGCCTGGCCGCCTCGTTCTGCTACTGCTGGGCGTCTTGGCTCTCTTTAGCCGCCGCCGCCGCCGTTGGTGAGATTTGAAGCAACAAGCTGACATTCGGTGGGTCAAAAGCCTTGAATGATTGTCATTACAAAATAAATACCTTGCTCAAACTTCGGCTTTTTTGATACGCTGACCGAAATTCAGGAAAAACCTTCAACCGGACAAACCGATGAAACCGTCTGCCATCTCTACTCTCAACATGAAGCGGCGTCAGGCCATGGCGCTGGTCATGGTCGTCACCACCGTGGCGTTGATCTCCATGCTCATCGTGGCCATTTTCTCTCTGACAAGGACTGAGTACAAGGCTTCTCAGAGCTTTGTGGCGGCCCGCTCCGCCAAGCAACTGGGAGACATCGGGGTCGCCATCGTCCAGGCGCAGATCCAAAACGCGCAAAATACGGCAACTGCGACCAGCCCTGCCGCACGCAAGATTCATGCGACCCAGCCGGGCATGGTGCGTGTTTACAATGCCAACGGTACCTTTGAGCGTGCGCACAAGCTCTATTCCAGCGCTCAGATGGTGGTGCCGGGGAGTTCGGAATCAGTCTTGTATGGGCAGGCGCACCAAGTGCCTGCAGACTGGGGCACCAAACCCGCGCGCTTCGTGGATTTGAACGATCCGGTGGTACGCCCGGCTTTGACGGCGGGAGAAATGGCAGTGTACTTTCCGGTGATTGATCCACGGGCCGCCTACAACACCCTTGGGTCACAAACGCCGTCTTCTGGCAGCCCCACCACCCAGGTGGAAGGTTTCTCTTACTCTGATAAGACAGCCGGGTCTGGTGGCCAGATCACCTATCAGGAGGTCGTGCTCCCCACCGAGGTTTCGGACTCATCACAGCTGCGCCTGCCAATGCCCGTCGAGTGGATGTATCTCCTGCAGGATGGCACCACGGGTGCCTTGGACGACTCGAACAAGTTCATCAGTTCCAACAACACCCAGCCATCAAGCAGCAACCCCATCGTGGGACGCGTGGCCTTCTGGACCGACGACGAATCATGCAAGGTGAACATCAACACGGCTTCCGAGCCCACCTACATGTCCTCACCTTACTTTTACCATGAGCGGGATCGCCGCTGGGCGCACTTCCCCGCATCGAGTGGCGAGTATCAGCGTTACCCAGGGCATCCGGCCACGGTCGCACTCAGTGCCGTCCTAGCCCCCGGATATTTGCTGGATCCTCTCGCTCCAGGCTACATGACCAATTCAAACAGTTCCTCCGCGTCTGGCCTCAGCACGGCGAATGTACTCGCCATCAAGGAATACATCTACAACATGGCGCCCAAAATAGCCCAAGGCGGTTCCTTGGGCGGCACGGTTCCCTTTGCGAGGGATGACTTCTCGACCGCCAACAATGAACCCGACGAACTGAACCAACTGGCAGACACTCAAACTGCCAAGTCGGAGCGTCTTTATGCCAGCGTCGATGAAATGCTCTTCAACAACAGTGGCTATGACACCACTGTTGGCCGCGAGCAGACGCGGTTTGCTTTTCCTGGTGCCGCCTCGCGGTTTTTATTTGACCAGGATACCTTGGAGAAATCACGCTTCTTCCTGACGGCGCACAGCCGTGCGCCTGAGTTTAGCATGTTCGGCTTGCCGCGCGTTTCCATCTGGCCGGTGGCAGACGAGACTCTGGGAGATAACATGCGAAACTCCTTCGACAACATGATCGCTCTCTGCTCCACCCTGGCAAGCGGCAGGACGGGTGCCGGAGTAAACAACAGCTACATTTTCCGCCGCGCCCTGAACCGCACCATCGGCTCTAACTCCGGTCAGACGTTTGACCTTCCCAACACCGGCTCGGGGGGGCTGGGGCGCAATTCCAGGCTGCTCGACTACCTCGTTTCGCAGATGAGCGACTTGACTTGGCCAAGCTCGAATCTTGGTACATCCAATAATTTCGAGGCCAAGTATGGCGCCGACAATGTGAAGCAGTTGGCCGTGCAGTTCTTTGATTACATCCGCAGCACCAACCTCTACGACGGTGTGCAGGCCCGCGATAACAATCCTGGGAATATCAATCAAGCCGCTCTGCCAAGTGGAACTGCACTCTACAATTGGCGGGACAATCAGCAAGCCAACAACAAGCGCACCTACACCGACCAGCGCATGACCCCTCCGCCTACCAGCCTGACCAATGTCAACAGTGCCACACGCGCTAGATCGGATGACGCCGGTGTCTTCCCCGGTCATGGCATGGTGACTCCTGCAGTTTGGAACAGTGGCGGACAGCAGTATCGTGGGTTTGGGCGCATGTTCACTCTGTCAGAAGTTGGCTTCAATTTCATCTGCACCGCGGATGGCAGAAACGATGAGGGATCGCTACCGTCAGTCCAAGCTGCTAAAGGATTCGGCGGCGTTCTGAGCGGTGGAGGTGCGGCCATACGGGTGAATCCTACCGTTAATGGAGCTAACCAAGTTGGCATCTGGTATTCCAATTTCCCCCCGCTCACCGAAGTCATTACGGCAGGGAACCTGCGCTATGGAACGGTGGCCACACCGGGTAATCCTTTCCATCCATCTAAGCACCCAGGCTACAATCCTGAAAATTGGAATTACACGCTTCCCGCCAACAGCCCGCTTGCGGTGAATGAAAAGCGCATTCAGGCCATCTTTTTGATGGAAAGCTTCTGCCCCAGTCTGGGATGGACGAAATTCCATCCAGAATACTCCATTGTGGTTGATGGCACTTTCATCGGCCAGATCCGGCTCAACGGTCAACGGTTATTCGACACCGCAGGGCCTGTGGACGTGAGATCCAACGGCAATCTGTTTGAGGCCCACAATGTGCATTCGGTAGGCGGTCATTCCGGACCCACGGCCATGGCTGGCGGGCGCGGTGGTCGTCCGGTGTCTGGATCCCATGGTGCCAATGGCAACGTCATGATGGGTTCTGACACAACTTGGAACTCGACGAACCCTACCGGGCACAATGGGCTGGCGAATTATGGTCTGACCAGCAATTTTGTGACTGTCAGGCGAGACCAACCGCTGACCCTGACGATTCCAGGTGGAGATTTGAAGATCGACATCTATGACACGCACAGTTGGCAGAATGCCCGGCCCATTCAGACGGTTCGCGTGCGCTTCACCGGTGCGTCCTCCTCCATCCCCATGCCGCATCTCACCGGGGCTGAACCTGACCCAGGCTCAGGTTTGCCCAGAGGAGGACCAGTCCCCAATCACTATGTCAACACCAATGGCACGACGGGGGAGAAGCAGTACCGCATCGCCTTGCAAATGCCGAAATATTGGTGCTACAACGCTGCGGGCTGTTTAGGCCGTAATTCGGGCACGGTGGATCCTAATTGGAGCGGTGGAGCCAATCCGGCTTTCTGGCTATCTGCTCCGCAGCCAGTCACGAACCTTCGAAACGCGCTGAATCAATCGATCGGTGGTCGCCTGAATACTGAAAATATAGCTTATGGCTTCACTCCTGCGGGTACGCCGCTTGGCTTCTCCATATTCCCAGACGAGACCAGCGACGTCACCCGCACCTTGGTGCCTGCGGTGGGGGATTACCGCGTCATTGCAGCTCGTTACAATGTGCCGCCAGAACTTTGGAGACCTCATCCCTCCTGGAACACCAATGTGCGCCAGGCGCATAGCTTCAGCAATTACAGTGGCCATACCGAGCCAGGGGCGCGTTTGGCGACGGCTCCAAATGACATCAGTCAGTTTCCGGTAGCTCGGTTGGACTATCAAATGGTCGCCGGGATTGGGTACAACCTGAATGTCGTCAATGGAAGTGCCATTCTGCCGTCCGATGGTAACTACAACAGCCGCCAACCAGATCTGCCAGGGGATCCTGGTTACGCAACGGCCGCCAACAGTTTCGGTGACTTTGACAACGGCATCGCCAATGCTCGTGAGGGGCCCTACATCAACAAACCGGACGAAGGAAACTTCTTCGTCGGTGGAACGGGAGAGCGTTTCAACCGTGCGGCAGGCTCCGTGATTTACCGCTCGGGCTACTTCTATGAGTCTTGGAGGAACTCCGAGGACTGGCGCAGCGGTATTTTCATGACCCCCAACCGCATCGTGTCCTCACCTGTCATGTTTGGCTCTCTGCCCACCGGGGTCTGGAACACGGGAGGCTCCGTTCCCTCCTCCGCCTCTGCGACTGCTGGGACTGCCTTTACTGCCATGCCAGCCCGGCCCTGGCAGACCTTGCTATTCCGGCCTCATGCTCTTTCGGTAAATGAGGGGGCGTCGAGAACCAAGACTAACCATCCAGGTGAGTACTCCCCGCGGGACCATCTCCTGCTGGATATGTTTTTCATGCCGGTGGTGGAGCCCTATGCCATCAGTGAGCCGCTCTCGGTGGCTGGTCGCATCAATCTCAACTACCAAATCATGCCCTTTACCAACATCAAACGTGCCACCGGCCTGCATGCACTGATGAAGGGGGAATACATGACAGCCATCCCAAACGCGGACGCCACCAGAGCCAAGACCTTCAGCCGCTCGACCACAGCACTATGGGATGAGTACTGGAATGAAACCAGGGACCGCCGGTTTTGGCATCGTCCGATCGATGTGACCGAGACGTTGCGCCAGTTTGACGAGCGCTTCGAAAACGATGGTAGCCTGCCTGCGGTTTCCCGTGGTTTGTTCCGCACCGCCAGTCAGATTTGCGAGATGCATCTCATCCCCGCGGACCGTCAGGGCACGAACACGGTCAATGTCAACAAGCCCACGAGAGCCAACAACCGCCAGAGCCAGATGGATGCCTTTTGGCTTCAGCATTCAGTCACGGGTGACAACGTGCGCGAGCGCCCCTATTCCAACATTTACAGCCGCGTCACCACCCGCAGCAACACCTTCCGTGTTCACATGCGTGCACAGGTGATTCGCAAGGCACGCTCGGTAGCGGTGGATACCGTGGATCCAGTCAAAGATGCCATTGTGAGCGAGTATCGTGGCTCGACCTTGATCGAGCGCTATATCGACCCCACGGATGTTTCGGCCGTCATCCCGGACTATGCCGCCAGCTCCAATCCGTTGTCTCAGCCGTCCTTGGAGACGTTCTACAAATTCCGCACGCTTGAAAGCAAACGATTCAGTCCGTGATTTTTATGTGTGTTGGATTTTTTTCACGATCTGATATGAAACTCATGAAACGCTGTTTGAAAGCAGGCACCGCCGCAGGATTCTCACTGGTTGAGGTCACGCTTGCCGTGGCCATCGCCGCGCTGGCTCTCATCACTCTTTTGGGGCTTTTGCCCCAAGGCCTGGAGATGTCTCGAAAAACCTCGCTCATCACCAACTACAGCAACATCGTCGAACAGATAGCCCGTGATCTGGACAATGCCCGTTTTACCATGCTGCCCACATCACAGCAAAGAAAGTATTTCAACGATCAGGGAACTGAATTACAGGCGGATTCCGAGGAGATCGTGTTTGTCGCTGAAATTGACCCTCGACAGCCCGCCACCCTTCCCCAAAGCGAGGCCACTCAGCTTTATCTCAGGCGCTTTATCATCAAAGTGACTAACTCAGGCAATCGGGATTTTGAGTTCGGTGAAAACAACCGGATGAGCTACTCGACTTTCAATCACTTGGTCGCACAAACCCGCTGATCTATTCCTTCCATGATGCATTGTTTCATCACCCAACATTCCTCTCCGCTAATCCGGCGCGGTGGATCTGGCAAAAGTGGATTCACTTTGATTGAACTGCTCGTATCCATGACCTTCTTGGTCATTCTCATGCTGGTCGTGACCCAGGTGGTCGGCATCGTGCAGCGCACTTGGGTACGTTCCAATTCACGGGTCTCCCAGTTCCGCGAGGCGCGCACCGCCTTCGATGTGATCAGTCGCACCCTCTCTCAGGCCACTTTGAACACTTACTGGGAGAATGAGTTTGATCCCCTGCGCAGCAGTTTGGGACAACAGGTAAACCGCGCCAAAAACTACATCCGCCAGTCAGAGCTGCAGTTCATCAGTGGCCCCACTACTCAGGTTCTACAAGGCGCCGCTGGTAAGGCCGCAGATTACCCCGGACACGCGGTGTTTTTCCAGGCGCCGTTGGGCGTAACTCGGCTGACCGTTGCCACCAATGCGCAAATGGCCAACACAGAAAACATGGTCAACCTCCTTTGTGGCCGTGGTTACTTCGTCGAGTGGGGGGATGACCGGCCCTACCGTCCGCCTTTCCTCAATGATTTGAACACGGTGCCCACCCGGCAGCGTTTACGCTTGATGGAGTACAGTCCGACGGCCGAAATGAATCGTATTTATGACTCGACTTTACGGCCTCTGGTGGACCGGGAGGACGGAATCAACAATGGAAAACGGTGGTTCAATGAAGGAAACACTGCTGCGCTCAGTAGCGTCGTTCAGGACCAGGAGAAGGTGGCCACACGCGCCTTCACACGCCCGGTGGCTGAAAACATCCTGGCATTGGTGATATCTCCGCAATTGGAGACCACGGGCAACACATCATCCGCGCCTTACTCGATTGCACCGCAATACCTTTATGACTCGACTTTGGTGACAAACCCTGGAGCGTCGGCTTCTTCGACGAATCCGCAAGGCACCCAGCACCTCCTGCCGCCAATCCTCAAAGTCACAATGATTGCTCTGGATGAAAAGTCAGGGGAGTTTTTATCTCGGAGTGAAAACAACACCATGCGTGGTGAGGTGTTGACGGCTGTTGCCGGGAAATTTCAAAATGCCGCCGAATTCACCACCGATTTGGATGGCACCCCTGAGCAACCAGGTGTTCTTGAGGCTCTTCTGCTGGAGAAAAAGCTCAATTACCGCGTGTTCACCACCACCATCGCCCTCAAACAGGCTCGTTGGAGCTTTTGACAATCCCCTTCGTCACTACCGTCTACACTTTCCGTATGCAGAATCATTTGCTACTCCGCAAACAATCCAGGCGGGCATTCACCCTGATTGAAATGCTTGTCGTGGTGACGATCATTGTCTTGCTGCTGGCGTTTTCCACGCCCGCTTTAATGAAGACCATGCAGTCCAGTCGGCTTTCTTCGACGGGGGATGCACTCATGGGGGCTTTCTCGGAGGCTCAGCAACTTGCCTTTGCGCAAAGTGTTCCCGTGGAGTTACGTTTTTTCAGCTATGACGGCGAGTTCGGTGAGTCTTCACTCTTCAGGGCCTATCAAATGTTTAAAGTTCTGGTGGTTGCAGAGGGAGCGACTGCGGCGGCGCAATTAAAAGAGTCCGTTGTTCCTGTCGGTAATCTGATCAAGATGTCAGATGGGGTCATTATTGCTGCAGATCCGACATTGTCTCCCGCGCTCTCGGGCGAGCAGATCAATGATGAAAAAGAAGGTGGAGCACTCGGGTATTCCGGTGTTTCCGGCGCTACTTACTGCGCCATGCGCTTCATGCCGGATGGGACTTGTCGCAAGGTCGGGGCTGCCACAACCAATGCTGGTGTTACCCTTGCCTCGCTGGTTTTCCAGACACTTCCGGAAAGTTTTCTCACCATCACCTACGACATCGGTGCTGAAATCACCACCGAGAACCTGCCCAAAAACTTCTACACCATCCAGATTGATCCGTACACCGGCAAGGCGCGCAACTACAAGCCTGGATTCTGATCTTCTGGGTGAGCCACCAAGCAGGCTCATATCAGCTAAATTTCTGCATGACAGCCGCCTGATCGCCGCTTGAATGGCGCATGGGTGATCTGCCTTCTCTCGCTTTAAGTTTCGACGACGTCCTTCTTCTGCCGGCGCACAGC
>Ga0315908_10002298_pt1 | contig 14032 bp, 11 predicted proteins | sample LakEriMetagenome_12_FD_203520 | JGI IMG/M metagenome (GOLD analysis project Ga0315908, IMG submission 203520) | Freshwater fungal communities from buoy surface, Lake Erie, Ohio, United States - Buoy 4 MA124 | ecosystem: Environmental > Aquatic > Freshwater > Lake > Lake biofilm | place: USA...
GTTTGCAACCCCCGAACCATGGCGATCTTGAGGTTCGTCAAGGACGAATCGATCGCATCGGAAAGCAACGCATTGCCCTGCAATTGCTCTCCGAGCCGTAGCATCCAAGCCGCATCGTCGACCGGAGCGGGAGGCTGAGGAACTGGGATTTGATCAATCCTGTAAAACGCCGGTAGATACGTATCGTTCCGATCGGATATTTCGCGAGGCACGCACTGGAGTTTTTCCCGCCTCTGAGGGCCCTCGAAATGATAAGCCATATAAATACGGCTAGGATTGGAAAAACCATACAAGGTACGCATCTCATTCGAAATCTCGATGGAGTCGTATTTTCGCGGTACACGATTGACGGCCAAGATCCGTTGCACATGCGGCATCTTGGCCTCGAGCATCTTCAAGAGACGACTGACCGTCTGATCATGCATCGCATTGGCAGGCAACACCACTATGTACGCGCTACAGACCAAAGCAGAGCGTTCAAGCACCACAAAACGGGCCTGGGATGCGGCCATCGAAAGCTCATCCAAACGCGTCGTGCGCGATGAATCCGACTCGGAATGCCAACCAGACATCAATCCAGTTTGCACATCCGGACAGTCCATAAGCGCAATCCCCAAACGGTCCAGTTGCGGGTCGCTTGCCACCAAAGGAACCTCCAAAGCACCTCTCGTCACAAGCCGACCCGAAATATCGAGCACCTGGCGCATCGAAAGATCGTTGTACTGCTCGGCGGCCTGCTCAGGACTCTCAGCAAGTTCCTCTGGCTCACACCCAAAAACCTCGGTCAAACGCTTCGATAAATAACCCCAAATGACCGAATTGCTCCTCCAGGATTCCGGAAGCCACAGCACAAAGCGGTGCGTTCCCTCGGTGTTGGCCGAACCGATCAAGACCCTTCCTGCACCAGAACCCTTGGACGCAGATAAGAACGTTGCGACCAAGGAACTTTTGCCAGCGTTGAGCATCCCCAAAACCGCGACAATAGGGCACACGGGCGACTCGATCATCGTCCTAGCATGGGCTATCGCCGACTCGATCTGGCCAGCTAAAGACCCCTCAGGTCCAATACCTAACGTTTTTTCCCGCTCGATCAGCAAGGACTTTAAACTCATCCCCTCCCCTAAAGCGTGGCCCCCTAAGGCTTGGGCATGAAAATCCAATTCGATTTGTGCTAAAGGATCGGCAAGTGGTTCGCAGGAGATTTTGGACACAGAGTTCGATAGCAGTCAACGGATTGCGAACAGATGGCGAACGAATGGACAAGCGCACGGATTGATCGTCGAAAAACCAACCCTTCCAAAGGATTCCTGCCGTTTTCTTCGCTTGGAACCTCCTTCATACGGTAGCATCCAAAACCGGCCATTGCAAGTCTTTGACGGATTGGCCAACTCCCGAGCATGCCCCCCACCGCAACGGCGCGGTTTTTCTCTCTGTGTTCTCTGTGACTCTGTGTTTCCCGGCTTTCTGCCCTCTTAACCTCTGTGTTCTCTGTGACTCTGTGTTTCCCGGCTTTCTGCCCTCTTAACCTCTGTGTTCTCTGTGACTCTGTGTTTCCCGGCTTTCTTCCCTCTTAGGCTCCCGACTTTATGGCCCCAATCCTCTCGCAGCAAGCCCTCTGAGCGTTGACACCCGTTGACTACCGAGGATAGTAACCCAAACCCCAAAAGCCTTTTCGGCCTATTTTTAACCCACCACCAACAGGAGCCAATGGTTTGTCGAAGCATCCTGGGATCCGCTTGAACCGACTCGGGTTGACCGCTTTGATCCTAGGAGCAATCCTGATCCCCGTCGGCTCGGCAATCGTTCTGTTCTTCTTGTCCAAACCAATGACCGAACCGCCCCTCGATGCACGCGTGCGCCTCGATGGGATGTGGGTTCAGGATCCCAAAAACCCAGGCCAACAAAAACTGGTTCCAGCGATCTCCATTTGGAATCCCACCTCCGAGCCATGGAGCCAACTTACCATCGGCATCAATAAATTCCGACGCAGCAGCCAGTTCTACGCCTCGGAACCCGCTGGCATACCCGCAGGCAAAACCGTTTCGATCCCACTCTCGGCTTTCATCGCCAGAAACGGAAGCGTCCCGTTTCCAGTCGGGACTCGGAATGTCCGCGAAGTCACCGTGTTCGCAAAATTACCCAACAGCGCCCGAGGGGTATCTGAATTTGTTCTTCCGGAAACGCCCACCATCCCAAAGTCCGGCCAGCCCGATGAAGTATCCTGGATCAGCCCCGTCCCCACGCCTTGATGAACCTCGTCAACGAACCCGAAACGGCCTTCTGAAGCAGCACAGCGGTGAACGTCGCGGCCAAAACCCCCACAACCAATGCGAAGACCGACTGCAAACTCAAGGTCCCAGTCCCCAAAAACTTCAAACACCCCACCAAGAAAATTCCGTGGCAAAGATAATACTCATAGGAGTATTTTGATATCCACCCAATCGCCTTGGGTACTTGCCGGATCGCCAAAGAGGCCGCCAAAAGACTCCAGACAGTCGCAATACAAAGAAACTCCCTATCCGCACCGGACAGCACTGCCGAGGGAATCGCTAATGCCAGGAGCGACTTGACCGGTACCCGAGTCCGAAACGCCAAAAGCCCACCATAAAAAGCCACGCAGTAGCCAAAAAAACCACTGCTGCTATGGAGCAAAACCAAACCCGCCGAACCGATCGCAATCCCTTGAAATATCGAATCGGAATATCGTGTCAATCTCGCCAAAAATACGCTGAAGTACAACGTCAGCAACAAACCGATGAACCAAGTCGCGACATTGATCAAGTCCTCAGAGTAGTAGAGTCCAATCCCGCTCATCTGCCAAAGAAACTGCTCTATAGTGACCTGTTTATAACCCGATGCTCCCGTCGCGACAAAAGCAAATACGGTCGCGATCCAATACGCTGGATAGATTTTTTTTAACCTTGCGACCAACCACGCTATCGCGGGGCGATCGTCCATTCCAATCAAAGCCCCACTGAGCGCAAGAAAAAGCGAAACGCCCAAGGAACCCATGCTCATGCCGCCAATCCGAGTCCAGCTTTGAAGATCCAAAAGAACCAGTCCATGAAAGACCGTCACGAGAAAAAGCGCTAGAACTCGAAGCCAATCGAAACCGACAATCCGTGCTGCTGGTGTGGACATAGATAGCTAGCCGGACATCCAAGTCCGAAAAGTACTCAGCTCCTAGGTCGCTTGAATATCGCCACGATCGAGGACGACGTTCCGGCGTTATCGATAGCGTAGGAAGAGACCAACTCCCAACCCTCACTACCGAATCGATTCCACGTCGTATCGAATGCGTCTGAATCAAATTTCACCTCCCCAAGCCCCCCCCAACCCCGGGCCAACGGAAAAAATACCGTTTTATATTCCCAACCTCTTACCGATTGCGACTCCGACATCATTCAACCTCTCTTATTGATTCCCGAATCAACTCTTGATCTCGTAAACTTCAATGCGTCCGAAATCAGAAAATTTCCCCTGATCGTTCTTGCCCGGTTGGCCTTGGCCTCCAACAACAATCAATTCACCTCGCTCATTAAAAAGAAATTCGGTAATACGATATCCCGACTTGATCGTCCCGATGCGCTCGCCGCTAGCTATATCGAAAAGAGCCCCGTTCCAGTCCCCACCTCGCAATCGCCCCCCCATGACAAAACTGTCTTGGGCAGGATGCATGCAAAGCGCTTCCATAAGCCCCTCGCCAGATTGCTTATCAAGCGTTTGCGAAACAAGCTTGGACTCTTTCCAATTCCAGCGCTGCCATAACTGCTTTCCATTGCCCGCCATGGGGTCCCGCATATCCCCCATCCCGCAAATGATCAACTCCTGATCGTCTGGAGTAAACTCCATGGCGAAAATCCCACCGAGATAGCAGTGGCTCTTGATGATCCCCCAACTGGTGAAGTCCTTGGTTTCAAATCCGCCGACTTCAACGCCGCTTGCCACCTCCCAAACCCGAACTTGACCCATCAGGTTCCCAGCCGCAACCCATTGGCTATCGTGACTGAAAACCACCGATTGCACCGAAGGTGTATGCGGTAGACTGTAAACGACGCGGCCATCAGACGCGTCGAGGATCTTGACCGAAGGCTCCGTCTCCTTTGCCGGCGCGTACTTATAGTCGCCCGCCAAGTACTGCCCGGTGACACTTGCCAACCAACGCCCGTCGGCGCTCGCGGCCAAGTCCCATGACCAAAAAGAATGAACCTTTTGCTCGCGAATCAACGCATTGTCCTGCGCCGAAAACCACTTGAGCTTGCCGTCGTATCCACCCGTGACGAACACCCTAGACTCGGGTAGATACACTGCGGAACTGACGTAACTCTCATGCTCCGCAACACGCCGATGCGCCTTGGTAGCAAGTTCGACACGGTAGATGCCATCCATGCAAGCGGCGACCATCTCGTTTTGGTCCCCGAGCAGACAGGCTCCAAGAATCGCCGTCGGAAGCTTCAAATCGTGGATCCGTGTGAGTGTCTTTTGCATCATCGCTCCAAAAGTTCCGATCGATCAGCCAATCAAAAGTTCATCGATAGGCTGCACATTCCCCTCGACTCGGTGGAAGGTCGGTAAGTCCGGCAAATCATACTGCTCCTTGGCATCGATCCCAAGCGCCGTGAAAATCGTCGCAAACAACCGGCGATTGTCGATCGCGTTTTCAGTCACCTCAAAACCCATCGGGTCGGTCTTCCCAACGACGACCCCTCCGCGAATCCCTCCGCCAGCCATCGCCATACTCCAAGCCTTCGAGTAATGATCGCGACCCCGTGCCTCGTTGAGCCAAGGGGTCCTGCCAAACTCACCCATAGCGATCACAAGTGTATCTTCAAGCATCCCCCGCTGCTCTAAATCCATCACCAACTGAAATAGTACGTTATCCAATTCAGGCACGAGCATCTGATGCATCTCGTGCTGAAACACATGGTTGTCCCAAGGCATCCCGTTGGCAACCATCACAAACGTCGAACCATTCTCGATCAAGTGGCGGGCCTGAAGCGCATGCTGCGCAAAGGCTCCCGGTCCATACCGGTCCCGATCGGCCACAGGAAGCGTCTCGAGGTCAAAAAGGGGTGCACAACTCATGAGCCCTCGAACACGATCAAACGCCGCATTGTAGCCCGCCGCCGCCTGGCTCCGCTGATCGTTCTGATACTTGCGACTGAGAAAACTTCGCAACGCCTCGCGGTCCTCATGGTCAAGCCCATCGATCGACTCCGGACGTAATATATCCGCAATCGCATACTCTCCACCCGAACGCACCGGGCCATACTCGGCACCGAGCCAACCAGCCCAATTCCCTGCCTTGAACGACTTGAACTCGTTGCCCTCCGGACAAGGATCGAGCAAAACAAACTGAGGCACCGGACTGTCGAGTTGTCCGAGCCTCTCGGCCACGACCGATCCTAAAATCGGACGCGTAAAGGGAGGACGTGGCGCCTCGCCCCTGGTCAATACGTCGATCCCCTGAAAATGCTCGCTCGGCTCGGTACTCATCGAGCGAATCACCCCAAGCTTGTCCATGATCGTCGCACACCGCGGCATCAGAGAACTGATCCGTATTCCCGGCAACGAAGTGGCAATCGATCCAAAAGGCCCCCCGGTGATCGTCCCTGGCTTGGGATCCCATGTCTCAAACTGACTGGGCGCTCCGCAGAGCCAAAGCAAAATGCACTTCTTACCCCGCTTCTTGGTCTCCTGTGCCAACGTAGGGATCGAAAAAAGCCCATTGAAACTCGCTACCGAAGCAACCCCGGCAGCCATCGAACCTTGTAGAAACAACCGCCGATGGGCCTGATGCTCCGGACTACCACAATCTTCTCGTCGGACCACTGGCCTAGCTCCCTAGTGATTAAAACGGAATTCCGCAGAGGTTAAGACTGCCCAAACTGCACTTTGCCATACCGAAACTCTCTCGGCCACTGGCCTATTCGCTAGCCGTGGCTGAACAAAATCTAGCACAGCTTGAGTCTCGCTTTCCTCAGCAGATCGACCGAGAATCGCAAGGAACATCTCGTCGATTGCATCCCTGAGCTCCTCTCTGGAAGCCAACCTGCCTACCAAGGCGTCCTGCCTGCTCGCTTCGAGAATCATCTGTTGCACTCTGGGATTGTTTGTCAAATACAACGCGTCACCAACATCCGTGACGACCGTCTCAGGTAACACCTCAGGCATCCGATCCCGAAGATCGCCGATGCATGCATGATCCTCGTCGGCTTTCTGAAAAAGCGCGATCTGAAGCGATCGACCAAGCTGCTCGGCCGTCAGCGGCCGCTCAAGCGCCCAAGCGAATCTCGAGGGATCCTCAGCCCCCTCCGGGCGAAGCGAACCGAGTTGATAAGGACGACTCGCCAGAATCCCTCGAACCAATCCTCGAATGTTATGCCCCGAATCGACAAACTCTCTGGCTAACCCATCGAGCAACTCGGCATCCGAAGGCGGATGAACCGAGTCCATCTGATCATAAGGATGCACGATCCCACGTCCCATGAGCATTGCCCATATGCGATTGACGAAGGCTTTAGCAAATCGCGGATGACCATTGAGGATCTCCTCAACAAACTTCTCTCGCCGCGAAAACTTGGGAACCCTCGGATCCGCTGGATCCACCGCCGGCACATACAAATCCTCACTATCTTCTTGCTTAGCGTCTTTCTCAGGTCGGGGCTCATCGATCGTCTTGGATTCGTAAAAGGTCAACAAGTTTGGGTAGCTCGAACCGTAAATATTCGCAAAATCCGAAAACCCTCCAATCGCCGATTCGCTGAGCCTCGGTCCAGTGCTGGTCTTTGTATTCTTGCTGCGATTGAAGAAAGCGACCAACCCCCAATAGTGCTCCTGGTGGATCTCCGTAGCAATCATGTGATCGTGACACTGCGCGCAATCGATCCGAATCCCAAAAAATGCAGGTGCAACCGCCTCGGCGATCGCTTGAGCATTGTCGTTGCGCTCGTAGAGAAACCAAACCGCTCCAGACTGCTCCGGACTCTGTGGCCTTGCCAAAAGAATCTCTCGGGCAACCTGATCCCACGGTCGGTTGCTTCGAAATACATCCTCCAAATAAGGTCGCCAGTGACTCTTTCTCTCACCGATCTTGCCGCGAGTTGCTCGTCCCATCAACAAGGCATCGAACGTGTCAACAAAATTCTCTACATAGTCCTCGCTTGCTAGCAACCGATCGATCCACTCGAGCCTTTTGCTCCCAGAGTGATCCAAAAGAAAAGACTCTCGCTCGCCAAGCGTTGGAATCCTACCGGCGATATCCAGATACAAACGACGGATAAACTGCTCGTCGGTGCAATTCTCAGCCGGAACGATCGATGCTTTGCTATAGCCCAATGCGATCCGCTGGTCGATCTGCGCTGTGATGCCCGAAACGATACTCGCCGAGTTCACAGCCTCCTGTGCATCAAGACAGCCCTGCCCAAAATCAACCACCAAGAGCAAACAGACCGTCAGCCATCTGACCGTCAGCAACCTGACCGGCAACAACCTGACCGGCCCGAGGGCAAGCGATTTACATAGGGCCAAAACCAAGCAATCTCTATTCTTCATAGCTCGATAGACTCAAGTGCCGTCAGCCAATACCTAAGTCGGTAGCTCGGAGCAACCGCCACGCCAATCCGCCCTCGCAGTGTACTCCATCCGATCCTAGCTGCAAGTTGCTCCCCTGCCATCAGCCCAATAGCAGTTTCGCTGCTGCTATGCTCATGACTATCGACAGAAGAACCCTAGCCAAACCCACCGGAAATCGGAAACTTCCGAGCGTCGCACCAATGCTCCCCCCGATAACCACTGCCACCGCTAGCCAAACCCAACCCTGCGGCATCGGCGAACCAGAACTGATCACCCCTGCAAGCCCTGCGATCGAATTGACTCCAATGAAAACCGCCGACACTGCCGAAGCGGTCTTGGTCTTGGCCCAACCGAAAAACAACAGCAGCGGCGTGAGATAGATCCCTCCGCCGGTGCCTGTCAAACCACTCAAAAACCCCACGCAGGCTCCAAGCCCAATCGCCACTGGCTTCGATAACACATGCTCCCTCGGCTCATGCTTGATCGGGTTCAACAACCATAGAGCCGAGGCCGCCAGGACGACTCCAAGAAGAATCTTGAACCACTCCATGGGCAACCGGCAATACCCTCCGAAAAACGCCATCGGAGGCGCCAACAGCGCAATAGGCCAAAACAAATCCCAGGAAAAATGTCCTGCTCGATAGAATTGAACCGAAGCGATCGCAGCGACAAGGATATTCAACAGCAACGCCAAAGGCTTGATCCGCTCAGGAGCCAACCCCGAGAGCGTCATCAAGGCGATGTAACCAGAAGCCCCAGCATGACCGACGCTCGAATAAAGCCAAGCAACCATGGCTACGGCCAAGCAAAGCCACAGATCGCTTGCCGAATCCATACCGAGCCGACTACTTGTTCTGCAGCCGAGGGAGCAAGACCCGCTCGACCCACTTGGTATCGACAGTCCCTTGGACAAACTCAGCCTGAGCCAATACGGTCTTGTGAAAAGCAGCCGTGGTCTTGATTCCGCTGATGCGCAGTTCGCTCAAAGCCCGTTGCATCGTCGCGATCGCTTCGTCACGCGTCTGGCGATGGACGATAATCTTGGCGATCATCGAATCGTAATGGGGCGGGACGGTGTAACCCGCATGCGCATGGGAGTCGACCCGAACACCAAAACCGCCTGGAAGATACATCGTCTGGATCTTACCAGGACAAGGCTGGAAATTCCGATCAGGATCCTCAGCGTTGATCCGACACTCGATAGCGGCCCCTCGGGGTTTGATCTCGCTTTGAGAAAATGGGAGCTTTTGGCCTGCTGCGACAAGGATCTGCGTTTTGATCAAGTCGACTCCCGAAATCATTTCGCTCACCGGATGCTCGACCTGGATTCGAGCGTTGACTTCGATGAAGTAGAAATCGTCTTGCTGATCGACGATGAACTCTACGGTCGCTGCATTGTGATAATTCGCTTGTTTGACCATCCGAACCGCCGCGTCGCACATGGCTTTTCGCGTCGCTTCGGGAAGCCGGGGCGATGGACTCTCTTCGATCAGTTTCTGATGCCGACGCTGGACCGAACAATCTCGCTCATGAAGATGCACGACATTGCCGTGTTGGTCTGCAATGATCTGGACCTCGACATGCCGAGGCCGGTCGATGTAACGCTCAAGATAAACCCCAGGGTTCCCAAAGGCCGCCTTGGCCTCTGTCTGGGCTTGGGCAACCGCGTTTTGCAACGAAGCTTCGTCGAGAGCGACCCGCATCCCTTTGCCCCCACCCCCTGCCGTGGCCTTGATCAAAACCGGAAAACCAATCTTACGAGCCGCCCGGATCGCGTCCTCCTCACTTTCAATCAGTCCATCAGAGCCCGGGACGACCGGGACCCCCGCGGCGATCGCCATCTCCCTGGCGGTATTTTTATCGCCGAGCTTCTCCATCGCCTCAGGACTCGGACCGATGAACTCAAAATTGCAACTGCGACAAACCTCATTGAAATGCGAATTTTCCGCCAGAAAACCGTAGCCAGGATGGATCGCGTCGGCCTTACCCAACTCGGCTGCAGCAATCACACGATCGATCCTGAGATAACTGTCCATCGACTTGGCCGACCCGACACAAAAGGCTTGGTCGGCCAGTTCGAGGTACTGCGAGCCTCGATCCGCTTCGCTGAAAATCGCTACGGTTTCGATACCGAGTTCTTTGCAAGCTCGAATCACACGCAGAGCGATTTCGCCACGGTTGGCGACTAGTACGCGACTGAACATAGAGCGCCTTAGCCTCGTGTATCGATCTTAAAGAGGGGTCTGCCCACGTCGACGGCTTCCTCATTGCGGGCCAAAACCTGTACGACCTTGCCCCGCATTTCAGCCGGGATTTCGTTGAAAACCTTCATCGCCTCGATAATGCAAACCACCGTGTCGTTTTGAACCGTCGAACCGACATCGATGAAGTCCTTGGAGGTCGGATTGGGCTTCGAATAAAACGTTCCGACCATCGGCGATTTCAACACCACAATGTGCGCAGCATCGGCGTCCGAAGGTGCTACAGGCGATGGACCAGAGGCCACCGAAGGTGCACTCGGGCCACCCACTGGTCCAGACGTATAAACCGTCGGAGCAATCACACCAGCCCCATGCGCACTGCAGAGCCGTATCCGCTGGTCGTCTTGCTGAAGATCGATCTCGCCCAATTGATGCTGCTTCATCAACTCCACCAACCGACCGACAAGGTCGAGGTCAAATAGGTTCTCCACTTTGGAAGCCGCATCCGGTTTTTTCTTGGATTCCGCCATCGCATGGCCTTTCCGACGAGCAATATTTCGAAGGGTACTTGGTCGATAAGATCGCCTTTTATACATACCTTCTTAGAATTCGCCAAGAACAGAGCGCCGCGAAGAGCGTTTTGGCCACTTTTTCTCCTCAGCTACAGAGGACTGCAAGGTGGATGCACGAAGCTATCGGACTTGGGAGGCTTCCAAAGGCCAGACCAACAGGACCCTATCTCCGGGAGCCTATCTCCGGGATTCGGAGGAATCTCCCAAGCCGCTGACGACCATCCCCACGTTGCAAAACGTCAACGCCGCAATTCCGTTGGCTCCCCTGAGCAGCCGATCCTGCTTCCAATCGATCTCCTTAAGGTAGGTGATCTTGGTAGCCTCAGTCGGCTCGACTAGCTGCAGCGTAAGCACCCTGCCCGAAACGCTTCCACCGGAGACCTTGCCCTTGACCCCGTCGAGATAGAACTCGCTTTCGAGACCCTCGTCCCAAACAATCGGCTGGTCGAACTCCAATTCGATGCTCGAACGCTTCCCATCGAGCACTGCACGCTTAAGATTCGGGGCCGTAAGGGCCCCTTGGGAATCCTTGCCGTAGAAATCACGCTCGATGAGAGGCTCGAGCATCTGTGCAAATTTGCCCCACCCCTCCAAAGGAAAGTGACAACCACCCTCGGGTTGCACCCCAAGCGTCGAGAGAATCCGCATCCTGGAGAACAACTCGGGCAAGGTCCGTTGCTTTTCCCTCAGCATATCGCCAGAGCCGTTTCGGCCTCCCATGCTGCACGAATTAGGCCAAATCTGGAACACATAGTAACGTTGAACATTCGGAAAATCCTGCTTCCATCCAGCCGCCATCTGAATGAATAGAGGATGATAGGTCTCCCAGCCAAAACCCCCTGTCGGTCCGTCGGACCCTTGGTCGTTCTCACCCTGATGCCACAAGATCGCTCGGATCCCATGCGTGAGTCTCGCCTGCTCAATTCGCCAAAGCATTCGACCATAAATACTCGATAGATCGGTCGGATTGGCCGCATTGCGCTGGTGTTGATCGATGCGAGTCCCTCCGACTGCCGCATTGATCATGAAGATCGGTACCTTCTGGCTCTCGACGAGTCGTTTGGCAAGTTCCATTCCCCACCATCCGAGCTCTGCTCGCTGCCCCTGCTGCGCCTTCCACACCGGCAGAACCCATAGATTCCCCTCGTTTTCCTTGGGGTTCTGCGAGGCGTTCGCATAACTGCGAATCCATGTGCTGGTTTCCGATGGTGACTTCTCCGACGTGTCGGTAGCAAGCGCATTGGACTGACCATCGATCAAATAAGCGTCCCCACACACAATGTCTCCTACCGATGCAAGAAGCCGATCTTCATCGACTCCAAACTCCACTCGGTACTTGATCAAACCCGGCGACAACTTTACCGAAAGCGCATAGCTTCCGTCAGACCCAAGCTCGCTTTTGACCGTCTCGATCATCCGGTCGTCTGCATAGAGCTTCAGGTAAACACTCTTCGTATCCGCAAGCAACGATGCGTCCAATTTTCCGTTGTAATGCAAGGTGCCTCGATTGCTCGGATCGCGCGCATAGAACTGCCCCTCCTGAGGCTTCTCGTCCTTGCCAATGGCACGCGCAACCCAAGGGTCTTGATCGGGCTCAGTCACTGCGATGTCGATCGATTGCGAAACGCTTTGACCTCCGTTGTCGATCGTTGCTGTAACTCTCAAAGTGCCGCTCTGCTGCGAACGCTTCAGCAGCAGCTTCCCTTGTGTAGGTTCTTGAAGGACTGCAAAGGGCCCTGCTTCCCATCGGATGTTCAATGGGTCTGCCCCAACAACCCTCATCGCCTCTAGGTTGCCCAGACGCGGGATGACCTCGATAGGATCGCGTCCATTCCAGGTTCGCGGGGCATCGAGCGTAAATTCCGGTTCTGGTATCTTCTCCTTGACGGCAATGGCGATGTCCCGAGTTCGAACCCCTTCAGGATAGATGGCTTTGCATCGCAACGTCACTTGGGAATCTCCTTGCACGCGACCTGCATCGAATGGATACGTGAGCCGATCGACAGCAACGATCGTTTCCTTCAGGTCTTCGACGAGGAGCCAGTAAATTTTTTGCGCGCCAAGCGCTTCTGCGGTGATACTCGCTTGCGATCCCTCGGCAATCGTCAGCCGATCCGGCGAAACACCAAAACGGTCTCCAGGTCGAACCACGGGACCAGCAAGGGTTTGCAGCTCCTTTTGATTCTCATACTGAAGCTTGGCCCAGTCCGCAGACCGAACCGTGTTGCTTAGGCGGACCTCATCGATATCTCCAACATAATCATAATTGTTGTACCAGCCGCCGATGTAAAACCTCGCCGGGGACTTGATTGCCAGCGGTGCATTGGCTGTCTGCGATTTATTGCTCAGTTCGCCATTGACGTATATTCGCGAATCCCCTTTTTCGTACGTGTGGAGAATATGGGTCCATTGGTTCAGCGGGATTCGGCCAAGACTCGAGACATTCGCACCCGAAAAATAGCATTCCATTTCGATATGTGGTGGACTCTTGAAATGCATGATGACCTTGCCCTGACCATGCTCGTTGCCCCATCCGAGCACACGGCCGTTGGATCTCTCTGGACGAATCCAAGCTTCCGTCGAGTGCGACTGGGAACCGACTGGATAACTATCGATCTTCTCACCACCTAGGATCCCCTGACCGATGCCCAAATGCCTTGCCAAACCGATTCGCCCAGGGCTAAGCGTCGTTTCTCGATTCAACGGCTCGATCTTGCCCAATTCATCGATCAACCCATTATCCATGTGCAGTACGCTCAAATAATGATTGGATGAAGCAAAGACACCCGCTCCGTCGGATTGACTTTTCGCCTCCGGATTGCCCCAGTGCAACGACAGCTCCTGGCGCGCGTTACCCTGAATCCTGGGGACTCGAACCCAGATGCTTGCAGATCCAGCAGTTGCATCCCAGTGGTCGATCTGATAAGCCAGATTCGAGCCGTTGGCCGAAAAACGAATGTCCTGCCCGCTCGGTTGCGCGCTGGCGAAATCAAAGAAGTCCCTATGGAGATGAATCAACACCGGGACGTTTTCCTCCGAGGCCGACTCGGGCAAATTCGCACCCTCGGGGGTCGTCACAAGAAAGATCGACCCGGTATGGCTCCAACCATCAAACTGCCCCAGTGCGTCGATAACCGGAAGTACAGTACCCAAGACGAAAAAGGCTAAAGTAAGCAAGCGATGCATAGAAAGAAGTCGATTGGTTCGAAGTGTTAAAAAGGCCTAGCGAAACAGAAAACCGGCCGTGCTCGTGGGAATCCCGATGGTGCTCAGAGTATAAGCCCCCTTGGGCCAGCGTGTTGGGTGCAATGCCAGCTAGGGGAGCGCAAGCCCAGGCAAGGCAAATCGAACCAAAAAGTCCATCGATACGAAGAGTCGGAGCGTTTTTTCAAAAATCCCCTATTCATCCATGGTTGTTTGTTTCCAAGCCACCTGCGGGTCGATTATCCTATGACACGAGACTCGGCGTCTCAGAGGAGACCCAACGGAACTCCAAGGGAAGCCAAGACGCCCCCCTTCCCGCCAAACACAACCCTCCCTTTTTTTCAAGCACCGCTTCTAGGCACACCAGGGCAACCATGCAACCCCCAGCTAGGTGCCAGGCACCTTTCGGCTCCCCTGCGGACCTCGATTTGCTAGCAATCCCGGCCGCCTCCACCCGGTGCCAGGCACCTTTCGGCTCCC
>Ga0315908_10002301_pt1 | contig 14028 bp, 24 predicted proteins | sample LakEriMetagenome_12_FD_203520 | JGI IMG/M metagenome (GOLD analysis project Ga0315908, IMG submission 203520) | Freshwater fungal communities from buoy surface, Lake Erie, Ohio, United States - Buoy 4 MA124 | ecosystem: Environmental > Aquatic > Freshwater > Lake > Lake biofilm | place: USA...
TGGACGCAATGCGCGCGCGGCTGGCGGCGATGGTGGCCCACCTCTTGGTGGCCGATGCACCTGCAGGCGTGGGCGGCGGCGCCGCTCGCCCTGGACAGTGCCATGTCCGTAGCCCTGTCGCTGTGTGCGGCCGTGTCTCTGGGCTGCTGGGCTCTGTGAGTAGCCGGGGCTGGCATGCGTTGTACGGCGTGCCTGTCCCGCAGCTGCATGGCAGGACCGCAGCAGCAGCCATCGAGACACGGCCGATCTTGATGCGCAGGTTCTACCCGACCGACAACATGTCCCACGTTGACAGGTGGTGGAGTGTAGGTGCGGCAACCTGGCTTGACATGGCATGCTGCGCTGTGCTGGCATGGCCTGCCCAGCTGCCCAGCCCTGGCGCCGCGCCCGCAGGACCGGCCGCCTATGTCTGGGTGTTTGCGTGGAAGGACATCACCGCGTTCCTGGCCGGCGACCTGGACAATGTGCAGCCCCGCATGCTGGTCATGACGTTCCTGACCACATTGTGGGGCGCCCGGCTGACCTTCAACGTGAGTGCCGCTTGGCAGGGACAGCTCTGCCGCCGGTCCCCGTTGCGCGGCGGCACCCCGTGACCGCGCGACTCAGTGTGCGCGTGCCGCCCTGCTGCTGTGTCCAGTTTTGGCGGCGCGACGGCTACAGCAGCATCTCTGGTCGTGCGGCGGAAGACTACAGATGGGTGTGAGTTGGCAAACCGCGGGCTAGCGTTGCTGCGGTGTACGCCCCCGTGATGCCTGCAACAGAGGGCGTCAGCTCCTGTCCCGGCCTGCAGGTGGCATGGCCATGGCAGCACCCCCCTTGCCCCGCCCTTGCCGCTGATGCAGGTATGTGCGCAAGCTGTGGTGGCTGCAGAATCGTGTGGCGTTCGAGCTGTTCCACTTTGTGAGTGGCGGATGATCATGGCAGCGACTGCTCTCGTCCGCCAGGCCCGGCGCCAGCGCCTGCCCCTTGTGTGCTCCATGCCTGCAGCTCGTCAGCAGGTTGTGATGCCCCTTGATGCCCATGCCCGTGCGCCCCATCCTGCGTCCTGCAGTTTGCGGTGGCGATCTGGCAGAACCTGCTGCTGCTGGCCATCGCCTTCCCCGCCTTTGTGGCCTCCCAGGCTGGGCGTGGGCAGCCGATGGGCCCGCTGGACGCGGTGGCAGCCGCCCTCTTCACCACCTTCCTGTGCATAGAGACCACGGCAGACAACCAGCAGTACGCCTTCCAGAGTAGGGCACGCGCTGTGGCGGCCTGCGGGCCCGCTGCATGTGCTGGCCTGCTGCCCCCCAGGCGCAGCCACCGCGCGCAGGTTGTGAGCATGACCTCACCCACTGAACTTGCGCGGCCTGCAGCTGAGAAGTACCGTCGCATTGCTGCCAAGGAGCCATTGAGCGGCATGTACAAGGACGGCTTCAACTCGGGCGGGCTTTTTGCCTTCTCACGGCACCCCAACTTCTTCTCAGAGCAGGCAAGCCCTGGCACACATGCGTGCAGAGGTGCCTGGAGTCGGCGGCGTTCGCGGCTGGCCATGCAGTCGCCGTGCCGGTGCTGCACATTGCTTGCTGGGCTTCATGTCTGACAGACGACTGTGTGCTGCCTGCAGTGCATTTGGTGGGTGTTTGCCCTGTTTGCGGTCAGCACCACTGGCTGCTGGGCCAACCCGGTGTTCCTGGGCCCCCTGTTCCTCAGCCTGCTGTTCCTGGGGTCCACGTGGATCACCGAGAAGATCACCACCGCCAAGTACCCGGCATACAAGGTGCGCACAGCCAACAAGGAGGGTCAGGGTGGGGCGTGAGGGGGGAGCAGGGCTGGGCAGGCAACTGTGACTGCAGGGTGATGGCGCACCATCCCTGTTGCAGCCACCCACCCTGCCCTGCTGCTGGTGACCGCAGCGCTACCAAGCCACTACTTCGTGCTGGGCTCTGTGGCTGCCGGGCTACAAGGCTGGCGCTTGATCCAGGAAGGCAGGAGCTGCCCAACTGGCCCAGGAGGGCGGAGGCAGCCAGCCAGTGATGAGCACATTACAAAACGGTTTCTGGACGCCATGGAAGCGCAGCAAATGTCGCCCTGCTCGCTTCAGGTGTATTAAGGTTCAGCATACCCCAGCATCTGCTGTAACACAGCGCAAGAAATACAGCTGCCGCCAAAAAACAACAAGCCTAACCACCCATGTGCTTGAGGTGCAAATGCGCTGCGCGCTGCTTCCCGGGCACAACTTTCAGCACCAATTGCTTCGCTGGGGACAAGCCACGCCCTGGTACTATTATGCTTTCTAGACCAGCAGGGTGTTCGGGGCCCATCAGAAATTCGCCGTTCAAGAGCCTTTTGGTGTGTGCCTCCATGGTTCCGTTCAGTCACTTGCTGCCCGTGTGAGATGACTGGTATGATCAGCAATCATGTGTTGGGTTGATGGACAAGCAAAATGGGTTGTACTGCAGTCAAGAGTTGCCGCGGCTGCGAGCCGCCACACATATGTATGAAGATGCCATGTGCATTGCTTTCAAAACCTTGGGTGTCAGGCCTTGAAGCCAACATGTGCAGGACTCTCAGGCGCAGCCCCCAGCCAGGCTGCAGCTGGAGCGGGGTCGCCTGAGATCCACCCTTGACCTTTGGGTTGCATCAGACAGCAGCCCAGCCAGTGCTAGCCTGTGGCGAGGCGCCGGCCATGTTCGCCATGGTGTTCGACTTGGTAACCACGGTGGGCATGGCGTTGGTGGTCAGCACGCCATAGCGCGTGGCGTCCAGGCCAGCCACCTCCTGCTCCAAGGGCACACGGATCAGGCGCAGGCGCCGCGCCGCCCAGAAGAACCTGCACAGCCAGCAATGGGTGCAGGGTCGTGGGTGCAGCAGACTTCTGCAGTGCGCATGTGACCAGGCAAGGACCTCCTCTGCCTGCCCTGGGCAGGTGGCGCCACGCAGCATGACCGCCGCTCAAGCCCAGCTGCAAGGCAGGGGGTGTGCCCCTGTGCATGGAGGCGGGAGCCTACCCGCCCATGAACACAGTCGTCCAGGCCGCCAGGACCAGCACTTCAATCACTTGGCAGGCCAGCAGCCGGCCGTCGCCACCGTAAAACCTGCAATGCAGGGTTGCGCAGGTGGACGCGCTGCAGGCGCCCGGCCACGCAGTCCCGGGTCGCCGGCTGGCGGCCAGAGCAGGCGCCAGCAGATGGCATGCATGCACCAGCAGCCACTCACACTCCCGCATCTCCGCTGAAGGGATACAGCTGCTCCACCAGTTCGCGGCGCGCAAAAAAGCCCACCAGCAGCACGCCCAGCATGCCGCAGCCGGCGTGCATGGGCACAGCGGAGACCACGTCGTCGATCTGCAGCGTCACCAGAGGCGCCCGGGGAGTCAGGCTGCTGGCCGCCGTGCGCTCTGCTGCTGCATGCACCTGGGATGGATCTGCAGCCTTGTCCGCAACACAGCCGGCAGGCATCACCGCGGCAGCTGCGCACGCCACAGCCTGGCTGTGGCGCAGGCGCACCTTCAGGCGCAGGCATGCCACGTCGATGCCCAGGAATACCAGCGCCCCCAGCGCGCCCGCCACCAGCCCCACCCAGGGCTCCACCACGCCGCAGCAGGCGGTGACGGCCACGATGCCGGCCAGCGAGCCGTTGCACAGCTCCAGGACATTGGGGATGCACCTGCAAGGGCACGCCGGTGGGGGTGAGCACGTGCACAGAACACAGCCTCGCACCCCATGCCAAAGCAGCCTGCACCCACCCCCGGCAGCCACACCGGGGCTCCAAGCCACCAGCCCGGGCTCGACAGCCGTCAGGTGCTTCACCTGGTGTGGAACCACACCACTGTCATGAGCAGCAGGCTGCCAGCTGCGCCCGCCAGCGTGGTGGTGACCGCAGCTCGAGCTGCAGCTGCCGCCCCGCTGGCGCTGCTGATCATCAGGGCCGAGCCAGGGTTAAAGCCATACCACCCAAACATCTGCAGGATTGGGCGGCAGGGAAAGTTGGCTCGCCGCATGTTGGGGTTCACATGTGGGCAGGGCAAGCAGGCACCACCTTCACCCAAGCCCTGGGCAGCCGCAGCTGGCCGGGCTGCACTCGACGGCAGTTGGTGTCATGCTGCGCGCCGTCACCCACCAGCAGGAAGCTGCCCAGGACCACCAACGTGGGGTTGTTGTTGCGGAAGCTGATGTCGGTGCAGAAGCGACCGATGCGAGGCCCCACCATCAAAGCACCTGCAGCAGGCATGGCCCAGCGCGGGTGTGGCGCTGGCGGCATGCACGCGGCCTGCACGCGCTGCCCAGCCAGCAGGCGGCACTCGCAGGACAGGCTGACAACAGGGGTGTGGCTGACCGCTGGTGACACCCATCTTCACGCTGGTGGTGGTGCGCACTCACCCCACAGGGCCGCCCATCCGCCAACCACTGCAGGGCGGACAAGTGCAGACCACCGCCGTCAGGGTTGCGCGCCGGGCTGGGGCGCGCACACGAGCGCTTCCACGTGCCGCTGGAGGCACAGGCGGCAGGCTGAGTGCAGGCTTGCTCATGCACGGCGCCCATGCCATTCGCACGGTGATGTGGGGGGGGTGGAGGGCAGCCTCCGATGCGGGCACGCACCGTGCACGGGGCCGCCGCCGGCAAAGTCGATGGCGCCGCTGCCAAACAGGGGAGCCGGGCTGCACAGCAGCAACACAGGCCGGTCAGGACGTGCAGGCAGCATGGTGCTTGACAGATGCAAGGCGGCATTGCAGTAAGGTGTGCGTGGCTGCATCCAGCCCGCCACCTGCTGCATTGCAGGCGGTTGTCAGCGGTACCACAGCCGGGCCGCCTTACTTGTGAGCGGACAGCCAGCCCTGCTGCGTCCACAGCCAGTGCGCTGCGACGGGGTAGGTCCAGCTGGTCATGAGGGCGGTACCGGCCAGGTACACGCCAAAGGACATGCGCTCCGCCACGGCTCCGGCAACAATGGTGGCGGCGGCAGCAGAAAAAGCCCCTGCAGGGGCAATGCCCCGGTACGGGCCCCGGAACACGTGAGATTGGGCGCCTGGCGCCATGTCATGCATCCCCTGCCCCCTGGCCCGCGCCCCCCTGCAGCAGCGTGTGCTGCCCTCCCGGCATGGCGCGGGCACCCGGCCACGCGGCTGAGCAGCCAAGCCCCACGAGCGCATTCTGGTGGCGTGGGGGAGGGGGGCGCAGGCGCCCGGCACGCTGCGCTCACAGTGGAAGAAGAACACGTGGTACGAGTTGTCGCCCACGGTGGCGCCGTTGGTGCTGGACAGCGCCCAGTCCCCAACGCCGATGAATCCGTTGCTGCCCTCGCCGTTGCCGAACGCCAGGGCCGTGCCGATGGTGTAGAAGGCCAGGGTGCCGATGGCGCAGTCGGCCATGTTCTTGCTCAGGATGTTCTGCATGTTCTTGCCGCGCGCGTGGCCGGCGCACAGCATGGCAAAGCCGGCCTGCATGATAAACACCTGCAGGGCCCGGGCAAGGCGACGCATGCCTGCCGTCAGCACATGCCTGCCGCCACCGCCACCCAGCGCCACCGCCGCCACGCACCCAGCGCTCCGCCGCCGGCGGACGTCGGGGAGACGGGGGTCAGCAGCAGCTGGCAGCTCACCAGGTAGCCGCTGAACAGTGTGAACATGACGTTCATGGAGCGGCTCAACCTTGCGTCAGCATCCGCCTGCTCCTTGAAGATGTAGCGCAGCATGGCGGCCTGGGCGCCGCCGTCGGGGCTGCGGGTTGTCGATGTGTTCACGGGGTTCGATGTGAGCACCAAAAGCGCACGGCCCGCCGCCCCCAGGGCAGGGCGCGCCCGCAAACCCCCTGGGCTTGGCGTCCATGCTCACCTACTGCACACGGCAGCCGCATGCTGTTGCCCGAGCGCGGCTGCCACCTCCGCGAGGCAGGAGGAGGCAGCGTCGGCCAGAGAGTCGCCCATCCCGCTCCAACAGCGCCAGGACCGAGTGTTCAAGCACTAGCGTCTGACTGGTGTGCCATGCGCAGCAGATGGGGCTGGCAGATCAGCTTGGCGGTGCGGACCTCCGCGACGACGGCGGCCTTTACACGCCAGCGGCAGAACAGCTGGTCACTTCCGACCTTCTTAACAGTGGTGCTGCCGGGCCACGGTGATTCGTTCACGACGTTCACGACGGGTGCCCGCCCCCCGCCGCCGGTTTGCGGTACGGCCGAGGAGGGCGTGGCTGGCTGTCGCCTCACCGCCGCCTGCTCTGCACCAGGCGAGCCAGCATGCTCTCCAGCTCCTGGGCTGGCAGCATCTCAGCTTTGGGGGCCAGCGACTGCAGGCAGGGGGGTTGCATCTCAGCTTTGGGGGCGGCATCAGGAACCCAGCCGCCCCGGCTGACCTGGCAGGGCGCACAGCCCCCCGGGCGGCACCGGTGATGCAAGGGGGTGCTGTGCAGCAGGAGCGCACCTGCAGGCCCGCGGCGGCCGTGTTGTCGACGTCCGCAGGGACGTCCGCGTCGTCGTTGGCAGCTGCGCCAGCAGCCTCGGCCTGCGCAGGCGGGTGACAGCGCACACGTGCAAGCACTGGTACGGAACCTGCTGCTGCATGCCTCACCGGAGCAGGCTGCAGGCAGCTGCACCAGCCGCCAGCCGCCAGCTGTGCCGCGCCGCCAGCGCCGCCTACCTGGGCGTGCAGCAGCAGGGCCTGCTTGCGCTCCAGCGCCGCCAGCACCTCCTCCTCGACGGTGGCCGTGACCAGCAGGCGTGTGATGGTCACCGGGCGCGTCTGCAGGGCAGCACAGCCGGGCCGGGGTGGGAGCGAAGAGCAGACACACCTGCCTGGCACAGCCTGGGCAGGCGCGAGAGAGCTGGCAGCAGGCTGCACAGCTGCAGGGGATGGCCGCCGGTCGTGGGACCTGCCCACCCACCTGGCCGATGCGGTGCACTCGCGCGACCGCCTGCTGCTCGATGGCGGGGTCGATGGCCGGCTCCAGCAGGAACACGTGGCTGGCGCGGGTCAGCGTCAGCCCCGCAGCACCTGCGCCCAGAGCAAGCAGCCCAGGTGGAGTGCCGACCGACCCCCAGCCGCGCAAGCAAGCGGGGCAGCAGCAGCTGCAGCCCACCACTGCGCAGGGCCAGCAGGAACACGCGCGCGCCGTCGTCCCGCTCAAACGCGGTGATGGCCTTGCGCGCCTCCTCCCGGCTGCGGCTCAGCAGGGACACGTGCTGCAGGCCGTTCACGTCCAGCGCCTTGCCGACCTGCACGCACGCAGCCACTCCCAGCCAGTGCGTGAGGCGGGGGCTGGCAGGCCACGCATGCACGGGCACCTGCGCCGTCCTTGCGGCTGGGCTGCGGCCCGCGGGTGATGCTGCGCCCCCTCACCAGCTTCAGTGCCTCTGGCCATTGACTGAAAACCAGCGACTTCTCGTCCGGCGCGGTGCGCTTCAGCAGGAGCAGCCTGCGCACCAGGGCCTCCAGCTTGGTCATCCAGGCGCCCGCCACCTGCGGTGCAGGGCAGCAGCAGGGGGCAGCCGCCTGGGTGCCAGCCGCGCCTGCAGCAGCGGCAGCTGCAGGCTGCACGGCAAAGAGCATGTGTGGCAGAGCAGCTGGACGTACCTGGTGGCGCCTGCTGGCAACTGCTACACCGCGCGCGCACCCACCCGCACGCTGGTGACCGCCAGTCCCTCTGGCGGCGCCACCTCAGCCTGGTGGCCGCCCGCACACGCTCTGCCCGCAACCAAGGCGACTCGGAACACGCTGGCTGCCGTCACCTGCAACAAGCAGAAGTATGCGCAATGAGTCAGACGCTAACTCCAGGCAGTTGTGGAAGTGCCTGCCGGTGGATGGTGGGCGGGTGGCATTTCTGCGTGCCCCTCACCTTGCTGCGACACATGGGGCAGGTGGGCTGGGGCGCCGACAGCACGGTGCTGGTGCAGTCGCTGCAGAAGAAGTGTGCACAGGGCAGCACTGTCGTCTCGCCGGTCATCACCGTCCTGCACAGCATTGCGGTGGGGGAAGGTACCAGTGGTGGGTGCAGAGGGCCACAGGGAACAGGGCCAGGCTGCGTAAGCCACCACAGACCACGCCATGCAACCAACGCCCAACGCAGCCACCCCGGAGGGCAGTGGACGCGGCGAGCCTCACCTGCAGATCAGGCACTCCAGGCCGCTGTCGTCGTCCTGCTCCCCCTGTGGCTGCTGCTGCAGTGGTGGCTGCTGCTCTGGCTGCTGCGGTGGCGGCTGCTGTGTCGGCTGCTGCTGGTCGCTCAGCCCTGCGCTGGCCTCTGCTATTTGATGGGCCAGGAAGCGCTTGTGGGCGGCCAGGTCTTCACACTTGTGCCGCAGCTCGGACACCGCACGCCGCAGCTCGATCACTGGCTTGTCGGCCATGCTGGCCGCACCTGCGCGGTGAGGGGCAGCAAGCCTGACGAGCTGTGGCTAGCAAAGAACTGCGCACATGGAGTGCAGATTGACACAATAAGAGGCAGCCGCGCAGGTTTCGGGCTGCAATGCTACCCACCTGGCACATTGCCAGCCGCTGCTGCTGCCACCTGCGCCGCCACTGCATCTTGCTCACTGAGAGCCACCTCAACAGCCAGCCCTGAACGTGGAACAGGGTGATGTTGAGGCCAGCGCGGGCTATGGAGCAGGGAAGCAACGCTTCGCGGGCCCAGAGCTGGGGCAGCCCTGGGGGGAGCGGGGGCTCTGTGCCACCGCGGCTGCAATGCACCATCAAGCAACCTGCAGGCGTGCAGCTGCGCAGTCGTGGCAGCAGCTGACTCACCCGCAATGTGGGCCTCCCTGTGCAGGCGCAGCAGGTCCACCCTCGTGCGCGCCGCCTCCACTCCGGCAGACAGGGCGTCCCAGGGCAGTCGCGTCAGGTGTGTCCAGCCTTCCGCCTGCCGCTTGGCGGGCTGGTCCTTCTTGCCCAGCAGAAGGGTGATGCGGCGCAGCGTTTTGTCAGCGCCCACCACAGCCAGGGCGTCGCCGCTGAGGGCGGCGTAGCTGCGCAGGGCTGCTGCATGATGGCCGGCGTCCGCACTGCTGCCGCGCATTAGCAGCCGCAGCAGCATGGCCCGCTCTGGCAGGCACGTCAGGAACAGATGGCTTGTGGCGCGCGCATCCGTGGCGGCTGAGGAGCTCCCGCCAGGGTCTCCCTGCGCCTGATGGTGCGGCCCACCAAGCGCGGATTGAGCCGCCTTGACGCGAGCAGCCAGCGTGGCAGCTTGCACCAAGTGGGTCACCCCCTGCACATACAGCAAGGCAGTCAGCAGGCAAAGAACGTTCTGGGTGAAACCTGAAGCTTGGACATGTGATCAAGGCAATTGGCAGCAGGACACGCGTGTGGACCACAGGGATGCCATGCAGCGTGAACATAGGATGGCCATGCCCGTGAGCGGGCCCACACCCACCTCCAGCACGCCCCTGCTGTGTGTTGCTGTCTCCTCCAGCTGTGATAGCAGCCCCGTGACCTGCAGTCGGCAGCGCGGCACGGCATGTCTGCACCTCCCCACGTCCCGGCCGCCAGCAGCTTGCAGCGTTGCTGCATGCGTGCTTCAGCTCGAATATACCGCCAAGCCCAGCCCGCACCCTTTACCTACCGGTAGTATGCCTGCGCCCCCTGCACCCACCTGCGTGCCCAGCAGCACCGTCTGCCCGTAGCGATTGCGAGCAGCCTCCCGGGAGGCCGCCTCCTGCTGCGCAGCCTCCGCCAGCTGGCTGGTGACGTCAGCCAGCCAGGCGCCCGGGTCATCACAGCCCTCAAACAGCTCCATGGGCACATCCTGCACCACACAGGGTGCGCACTTTGCGGCGTCTGCACCGCCTTGCCCCCTGCTGCCGGTCGATAACTCTCAGCCCTGCCTCTGAGCGATCAGCTGCGCCAGCCACAATGTGCAGGCGCACAGAGCAACGGCAAACCAGCAGCATGCAAGCCCAAACCCATGCAGATTGTCAGTGGCGGTAGAGGTGACGGCTGCCGGCCAGTCACCTGTTGCATAGCTTGCTGCCAGCTGGTCTGCAGGTCCGAGCTGCGCTGCAGGATCGAGTCCTGCAGGCTGCTCACGCGCGCCTTGGCCTTGGCCACATCATCCTGCGGTGCAGATGGGGGGGGGGCGGCATCCGCAGCCAGGCTCAGAGCAGAACAGCAGACATGGCTTGGCTCCTGCGCTACGGCGGACACGCGGCGCTGTGTTCACTGTCAGCTTCAGCACAGCCCAGGAGGCATGTAGACTGCCCATTCAGCACCCCAGCAGCCTGCTGATGGTCAGGGGTCGGCGCAGCAGCAACCGCACCTGCGTGGTGTCCAGCAGGCTGTCTCCCCTGCGCTTGGACATGGCCATCAGGCTGTCCCCCTCCAGGCTGCGGCCCAGAAGGGCGTAGGCATCCGCCAGGGCCTGGCACGTGTTGACCTGCGGGCGCGCCACATGCAGCGGCAGGCTGGGCACGAGTAGAGCGGAGCGGACGCTGCCGCGCAGCTGGGCCCACAGCTGGCGCAGGACGTGCAGGCACACGTGGGCTGTGCAAAGGTCGCCGCACACCCAGCAGGTGTTGCCCCACCTGAACAAACATCCAGTTGCGCCAAGATGCATCCGCCGAGGCAATGTCCTGGGGCACCTCGTCCTCCGGATCTGAAGGCCCGTGGAGGAGCGCTGAGTGCAGCCTTACTGGCAGGCAGCAACTAGCTGGCAGCAGCGAGGCAGCAACCACAGGCAGGCCACCTGCCAGGGCCTGTAGCAGGCACTCACCTGGGACAGCTGCAGGTGCCACATTGGCGCTGCCGGCTGCTCGGTCAACGGTCTCACCGCCGCCACGACCAGCCTGGCTCCAGGCGCCGATGCCGTGCTCCCCAACCCTGCGCGCATGTGCGCAGGTCGAGGTTTGGGTGCTGTGCCGCTGCGGGTGCTCCCTAATCTGCCCCCAAACCCGCACCCAGCATGCCACCTCCGATGCCTGAGCATCCGTGGCCCCCCATGCCCCTGAGCGGCCCCACCTGAAAGACGCCTCCAGCGCCAGCAGCGCCTCTGCCCGCAGCTCCGCCGGGTCCACCGGCGCGGCCGCCTGGCTGCCGCCACCAGGTGTGGCGGCCGCCTCATCGCCATCGCCAGCACCAGCAGCACTCGTGCCGGCGCCGTCTGCAAAGCGCACGCGCTTGCGCGCAGACCCAGCTGCAGCGCCGCCTGCCGCGGGCGCTGCGGCAGGTGCGGCCCGCTTCTTGCCCTTGCCCTTGGCCTTGGCATCCCGGCTGCTGCTGGCCGCAGCTGGCGGCTCAGCCGCGGCGCTGGCCGCACTTTCCAGCGCAGCTGCCGCGGCTGTGAGCTGCGCTGCCAGCGCATTCAGTGCGATGCACAGGTCGCGCTCCGTGGCCTGCAGCTTGACCTGGGTGCTGTCGCGCATGCGCCCCAGGATCTCGCCCATGCTCAGCGCCCCGCCGCGCCCCAGCTGCATCTCGCTGCTCAGCTGCTGCCAGTAGGAGGTAAGCTGCGGGTGGATGCAGGCCAGGCGCAGCTGAAGCAGCTCGCCAGCGGCGGTCCTGCAGCCAAGCAGCAGCCACCCCGAGGTGACCAGCTGCCTGCACCTGCATGTGCCCGCCACACGCACGAAGCCCTGCCAACGTATTGCATGCCGCAGCGTCAAACAGTCAAACACAGCGGCTACTGAAAGGAGGAGCACCATGATGCGCTCAACCACGCCACCCACTTATGCAGCTGGGCCAGTGAGGGCCTGCCTTTGGCCTTGGCACGCCTGCCCCCCCGGCGCCCGCCGGCCCGCTTCTCGCCGATGATGACCACATCCTCCTCCTCAGCCGCCGGATGCTGCTGGTCGCTGTCGGGTGCGGGCGGCGCTGCCTCCTCGGCAACCGCCTGCTCCTCCTGCTGCTCGCCTGAGGCGGCAGGCTCGCTGCCGCCCGCGCCGGGAGCGCGGCCGGAGTGGTGGTCCGCCAGCGCCTTGTGCGCGTCCACGCCCCGGTCCAGCACATACTGGTAGAAGCTGTTCTCAGCAGGGCTCAGGCGCAGCTGGGCCACCTGTGGGTGCGCAGGCGCCGCGGGCGCTGGTGTCAGTCAGGCGCTGCGCCGCCAGCAGGGGCTACCTAGCTGATGACCGGGGAGGCCCAGGACTTGCCAGAGCCGGGGAGAAAGTACCCTGCTGCTGCCCACCTGCAGCTTGCGCTCGGGCAAGGGGTGGTCCCGGGCTGCGGAGCGCTTGTCCATGCGCCACATGATGGGGCACAGCAGGGCCGCCAACCTGCGCCGGCCGTTGCCGTTGCCCGCGTCGCCGCCCTCAGCCTCCCACGGTACCTGCAGGCACAAGCGACCCGTGTTGCTCTGCAAGCACGCCACTTCGCCACATGGGAGTATGCGGGTGTGTGCTGGCGTGTGCCATCACGCTCGACCAGCACGGACTGGATGCCCGCCACCATGTCCAGATCACCTGGATGGAGTCTTTGAACACGCTTGCCACGTCCAGCGGCCGCATCTTCAGCAAGTGCATGAGAGCGGCCATGTCATGCAGCCCACCGCCCCCGATGGGTGTGCCTGCGCCAGGCGGCGGATGCAAGGGGGAGGCATTGCGTGCGGGGTCAAAGACCTGCTGGCGCATTGACATGGCAGGCAACAGGCAGGCGCTGCTGTGGCTGGGTCAACGGGCGCAGTGATGGCGCATGAACAGGCTCCCACCAGTCACTGCCCAAGTGTGGCGCGCGCTGATGCGCTCCGCCATGATGGCGATGGCGGTCACCGCGCCCCCCGCCATCTGAGCTTCGTCGTAGCACACGCGCCACCAGTGCACCTGCGGGCCGGGTGGCAGGCGGAAGTGGCAGGGTGCAGCTGGGCCCAAGTAGCTGCGACACAATAGATGTGCACACTGCTGCTGCTGCGATAGTTTTGGCTGCTGGGAGCAGCTGGGAGCCCTGCACCTGAAGCAGGGGCGACTCGGGGATCTTGTAGCGCTTGGGTCGCCGCAGCGCCACGTTCATGCCGTTCTCCTTGTGAAGGTGCACCTCCTGCAGCAGGGCATGGCACGGCACCCTGATCAGCCCGACTGACACAGCAGCGCCGCCCTGGAGGTGGGACGTGCACCTGGCAGCTGACCATCACACCTGCTGCATGACGGTGTAGCTGGTGAGCACCACGTCCGCCCCCAGCAGCTCGTCCACAGCCACGGCCGCCTCCTCCTCCGAGTTGAACAGCGGCTCCTCGGGCGGGCCATTGACTGCAGGCGGGTGGGCGCAGGCCGTCAGCTGCCGAGGCTGCCCAAGCACCGGGCATCGACTGATGAAGCAGGCACCCCAGGTGCCCCGAGCATAAATATGCATCACCTGCGTAGTCCCACAGCTCTGCCGCCTCCACCGCCTGGCGCACCGCCTTGTTGCGGTAGCTGCGCTTGCCCTCTGAGGACACCATCTGCTGGTGCACAGCGCGCAGCCCTGCATCAGGCAGCCAGGATCCCCGAGGTGTTGCAGAGGGCGCAACGGCGCACCTTTGGCCGTGGTTCAGAGGGGACGGTGTCAGACAACTGCACACGCCACCACAAGCATGCTCGCCACGTCTGCATGATCCTTGCTGCTGGTCAGCCCCCCCCCCCCCGGGCTCGCACCTTCGTACTGCACAACTTTCAACGTGCTGCCGTGCTTCTCCAACTCGTTGGCCCACTGTTGCAGCAGCGTGGGCGGGCACACGATGAGCGTGCCGCCCGCCTGCTTGCCAGCGGCAGGAAATCCGGGCACGATGCCGCCTGCTGCCACCCTGCCCCCGGCATTGCCGCTGGGAGGTGCTGGCTCAGCCCTGCCGTGCTTGCCAGCTGTGGAGCGCCTGCTGCGCTTGGCGGCCGGCTGCGCCTCCACTGATGCGCTGTCATCATCATCTGCCAGGTCAGCGTCGCGGCCTGCCGGCCCTGGGGACCCTCGTGAGTCGCTGTCTGCTGGCGGTGCAGCAGCAGGCGCCGGCAGCTGTGGCGGCGGCCGCATGAGTGCCAGCGCAATCACCTCCACTGTCTTGCCTGCAGCACCAGGCGCGCAGGGAGCAGGAGGGGGGCGGGGTGCGGAAAGTTCAGAAGGGGCAAGGGACCATGGGAGGGTGGGGGGGGGGGGGGGGGGGGGTTGTGC
>Ga0315908_10002302_pt1 | contig 14021 bp, 15 predicted proteins | sample LakEriMetagenome_12_FD_203520 | JGI IMG/M metagenome (GOLD analysis project Ga0315908, IMG submission 203520) | Freshwater fungal communities from buoy surface, Lake Erie, Ohio, United States - Buoy 4 MA124 | ecosystem: Environmental > Aquatic > Freshwater > Lake > Lake biofilm | place: USA...
CGAGCCTCGCCTAAGCCGAAGCAGGCCCGAAGGGATGCGCCGGCGCGAAAGACAGCCCCCCGCAGGCTTGGCCCGGCGTGGTCGCAGCCAAGGTGCGACCAGCCGGGCGATGGCTCGCCCTCCAGGCGAGCCTCGCCTAAGCCGAAGCAGGCCCGAAGGGATGCGCCGGCGCGACGAGGCGTCACGTCCGAACCGGACGACCACCGCAGGGCCGGGTCAACTCAGCGTTGCCGCGACCAGGTCGCCCGCCCTACCTACGATCAGGGAAGCGAGGGGTTGGCCCTTCCATTGAGCCTGCGTATCTGACCAGCGGAGCCATGGATGGCGGAGCGCAGGCAGATCCGAGTGAGCGGAGCCCAGGATGGGCGCAGCGAACGTCTGGCGAGACGGGAGGTGCAACCCCGAGCGGGATTGGCCGCGTTGGCCAACGAATCAACGAGCCGCATCCGGCCGAAACACCTGGCCTACGGCGTCGCCGTCAACCCAGTGCCGCAACGACCAGGTCGCCAACCTCGCGGGTTCCATGCCCCATCTTGCCGGCTGCCTGCGACTTCATCTTCGTGCCGGTGACGTGGGCCACGGCCTTGTCGATCCGCTTGCCGGCCGCGGGATGCCCCGAGTGCTCGAGAAGCATCGCCATCGCGTTGATCGCCGCGATCGGGTTAATCACGTTCTGGCCGGTGTACTTGGGCGCGCTGCCTCCCATCGGCTCGAACATGCTCACGCCACCCGCGTCAGGGTTCAGGTTCGCCCCCGCGGCCACGCCCATACCGCCCTGGAGGATGCCGCCGAGGTCGGTGATGATGTCGCCGAACATGTTCGTCGTGACGATCACGTCGTATGCGTCGGGGTTTTTCACCATCCACATGCAGCAGGCATCGACGTGATTGTAGTCCGTCTTCACGTCGGGATAGTCCTTCGCCACCTCTTGGAACGTCCGCCACCACAGGTCATGGCCGAAGGTGAGCACGTTCGTCTTGGCGACGAGCGTGAGCGTCTTCTTCGGGCTGTTCCGCTTCCGCGTGTAGTCGAACGCCCAGCGAATGCACCGCTCGCAGCCCTTCCGCGTGTACACCGCCTGCTGCACCGCCACCTCGTCGGGCGTACCCTTCTTGAGATAACCACCGACACCGCAGTAGAGATCTTCCGTATTTTCACGAACGACGACGAAGTCGATGTCGTTCGGACCGCGACCGGCCAGCGGCGTCTCGACGCCGGGCAGCAGCTTCACGGGCCGCAGGTTGATGTATTGGTCGAGCTTGAACCGGAGGTCGAGCAGCAATCCCTTTTCCAGGACGCCGGGCGCGACCTGCGGATGGCCGATGGCGCCGAGGAAGATGGCGTCCTTCGTGCGCAGGAGGTCGAGGCCGCCGGCGGGAATGATCTCACCGGTCTTCAGGTAGCGATCACCGCCCCAGTCGAGATTCTCGACGTCGTAGGTGAAGCCTTCGATCGCGGCGACGGCCGCCAGCACCTTCATGGCCTCGGCGGTGACTTCGGGCCCGGTGCCGTCTCCGGGAATCGCGGCGATTTTCAGCGTCTTGGCGGCCATGCGTGCGCGGGACTCCATGGGTGATGTTCGCGGGAGCCGGAATCTATCGCACCTTGGCACCGATGGGAACGGCCGGCGTTCGCCCCCGATCTCCGCGTTGGCTTTTTGCTGGTGCGCCGAGTGGCGCGACAGAGCCTCGCTGCTGCGGAAATCCGCCTCCGAACCGTAGGTCTGGCGGCCCGTTCAGCAGTGAATCGGTCTGGTCACAGTTCCAAGAAGCCCCGGGTGGAAACCCGGGGACTCCGGGCGTGAAAACCGCCCTGCCGTCGATGCCGCACGACCGCACTCGCTTCCCCGCTTCGTAGCCGCGGCGCATGGCACGCGGGAAGGCATGCGACCCGGAGTCCCCCGGCTTCCGCCGGGGGCTTTTTGGATCGTGGGTACGCTTTCATCCGAAAGCAAAACTGGAAAACCCATCCAGGCGGGCAGCCAACCGCGGCATGGCATGCAGCGGCCGAAGGCCGCGCCGCGCGCATCCCCCCCACGCGGTTCGGGGCGACGCCTCGTCGACCCGCCGCGTGGCCGCAGCCCCGCTGCGGCCACGGTCGCCCGGGGGTGCGACCGCTCGCCCGGCTGGTCGCACCGTGCTGCGACCACGCCGGGCCAAGCCTGCCGGGGCCATGGCTGGCCCGGCAGGCGTGAAGTCAGTTCTGACTGAAGTCGAGCTGCTTGCCGCTCTTGACGCCGAGCGGATTCTTCACGAACCGCTGCCGGCAGACGTCGCACAGATCGAACCGCATCGACTGGGTCGCGTCGTCGATCACCGCGTCCTCACAGTCGAGCCGCTCGAGCAGGTCTTGCATCTCCTCGAGATGATCCGCGTCGCTCCCGTCGCCCTCACAGCCGCAGGGCTGGCCGTCTTCGATCGCCGGAAAGACCTCGATCTTCACCACATGCCGCCCGCCCGCCTTCGAGTCGATCGGGCGTTGGCAGATGTCGCAGGAGTAATGCAGCATACGAACTCCAAATGAGGCATGCGGAAAGTGGGGCATGCGGAAGCCTGGGTCCGCCTGGACGGCGCCCGAGCGGGCAGCCAACCGTCGACCCGAAACGTCGAGTGTTACCGCAATCGCCGGACAAGGCAAGCGATTGGAGGGCTCGGCGGCGGCGGAATGTTTGGCGGGGATTTCGGCGGCGGGCTACACTATGGATTCGGTGGTCGACGCATGGTCTCCCCGAGTTTCAGGCATGTCGGAAATCGCCATTCCTGTTCCGCAGGGCTGCGGCCCCTTCGGAGGTTCGTCGAGCACGCTCGGCTTGAGCGTGCTGGTGCTGAACCGTTCCTTCGTGGCGGTGCATGTCACCAACGTCCGCCGGGCCCTCACGCTGTTGTTTCGCGACCTGGCGGAGGTCGTGCACATCGAGGAGGGGCATTACGCGGCCCACACGCTCGAATCGTGGCGTGAACTCTCCGCCATGCAGGCGGCATTCCGCAGCCCCGAGCAGGACTGGGTGCGGGCCGTGGGCTATGAACTCCAGGCCCCCCGCGTGATCCGGCTCGTGGCCTGTGACCGCGGCCCGCGGCAAGGCCTGCGGTTCAACCGGCGAAATGTCTTCGCCCGCGACGGCAATCTCTGCCAGTACTGCGGCCGGAACTTCCCAACCAGCGAGCTTTCGCTCGACCATGTCGTGCCCCGCAGCCGCGGCGGCATGACGAGCTGGGAAAACATTGTCTGCGCCTGCGTCGCATGCAACGTCCGCAAGGGTGGCCGCACGCCGCACGAGGCCCGGATGAACCTCATTCGCCAGCCCGTGAAGCCGAAGCGCAGCCCGCTGCTCTCGATCAAGCTCTGCAACCCGAAGTACGCCAGCTGGAAGAGTTTCGTCGACAGTGCCTATTGGACCGTCGACCTCAAATAGCCTGGGGCACGGGCAGCCCCTCCGCGCTCCCAACCCCAGGCTAGGCCCGGAGGGCCGGGTTGATCGCCGCAGCGACCTATGGTCGCGAAGGCGTCAAGCAAGCCGAGGCCACGATGGCGAGGCTGGCGCGAAAGCAAGCGGGCCGGGTTATGGCCGCAGCGACCTGTGGTCGCGAAGGCGTCAAGCAAGCCGAGGCCACGATGGCGAGGCTGGCGCGAAAACAAGCGGGCCGGGTTATCGCCGCAGCGACCTATGGTCGCGAAGGCGTCAAGCAAGCCGAGGCCACGATGGCGAGGCTGGCGTGAAAGCAAGCGGGCCGGGTTATGGCCGCAGCGACCTGTGGTCGCGAAGGCGTCAAGCAAGCCGAGGCCACGATGGCGAGGCTGGCGCGAAAGCAAGCGGGCCGGGTTGATCGCCGCAGCGACCTGTGGTCGCGAAGGCGTCAAGCAAGCCGAGGCCACACGCGAGAACTGCCTTTGGATGTCGCGCCACCGCCGCCGCCGGATGCGGCGGCATCGACCCGGGAAACCCTCGGCGTTTCCCGCGGTCGATCAAGTGGGCAAAGGCCATGGATGGCTTTGCCCACGGGAGTTCAGCACAGCGGCTCTTTCTTCTCGGTGATCACCGGAAGCTGGGGCGACATTTCGGCATTCAGTGCCTTGAAGTCCTTCCACTCGGCCGGCAGGTTGTCCTCGTGGAAGATCGCCTCCACGGGGCACTCCGGCACACAGGCCTCACAGTCGATGCACTCGTCGGGGTGGATGTAAACCATCTTGTCACCCTCGTAGAAGCACTCGACGGGGCAGACCACCACGCAGTCGGTGTACTTGCAGGCGAAACACGGCTCGGCGACGACGTGGGTCATGTCTGAAGACTCCTGGGAATGGGCCGGTCAACGGTCTGCCGGGGCCCCACGGGACCGCCGACGCCGGGAATCGTAGGTGGATCGCAATACCCTGTCAACGAAACAGGAATCGACCGGACGGGCCATTTTCGTGAGCCGTTTTGCCCGTTCCGCGGCGACTGGCGTTGGAGCAGCCGGCTGGTCGGGCCTATCATTGCGGAAGACGGGTCGACCGCCCGGACAGGCCGAACGAATTTGGGCCGTCGACGGGAGCGAACCCACCCTTGCCGAGGGGCGACGTGACCGCGTCCGAGCCAGTCCCTACCGCGCCGACCGCGCTGGCGATCGCAGACGCCCGCCTGGTCGAGGCCTGCCTCGCCCGGGAGCCGGGGGCGTGGGACGCCTTCGTGGACCGGTTCGCGGGCCTGTTCCGCTGGGTCGTGGACCGGACGGCCGCCCAGCGTCAGCTGCCGCTCTCCGCCGCCGACCGCGACGATCTCGTCGCCGAGATCCTGCTCGAATGCCTGCGGAACGACGCGGCCGTGCTCCGATCGTTCGCGGGCCGCTCCAGCCTGCCGACCTACCTGGCCGTCGTCGCGCGGCGGGTCGCCGTGCGCGGGCTGCTGCGCACGCTCGAGGCGGGTCACGTGCCCGCCGCCGGGATGCCGCCAGTGCGCCACGACGACACCGCACAGACCGTGAACCGCGAGGAGGTCGAGGCGTTGCTCGCTCGCCTCGCAGACGACGAGGCGCGTCTCGTGAGGCTCCACCACCTGGAGGCCCGCAGCTACGGCGAGATCAGCCGGATCACCGGCATGCCCCTGGGCTCGATCGGCCCGGCCCTGTCCCGGGCCCGTGAGAAGATGAAGGCCCACGCCGAATGACTCGGCTCACGGCACGGCGGGCGGCGTGATCGCGACCGACGGATCGGCGAGGTCCACCGGCGCGTACCCTGGATAGGCGGGCATCTGCCAGAGCTGCCCCGGATCGCCCGTAGGCATGTTGGTTGTCACTGCCGCGATCTCGAGCTTGAACTCGATGCCCGGCTCCGGCCAATGCACCTCGATCGTCCGCGGCAGCGCGGCGCCGGAGGCGGCATCGACGCGGTGGCCGGTCGTGCGGGCGCTGGCGATCCGCCGGCCTGCCTCCGTGAACAGGTGCTGCTCCTGCACCAGCCCGGTGATGCCGTCGAGGATCGTCGACTTCACGAGCCGCTCCCCGGCTGGCGGCTCCGGCGCGGCCCCGCCGACGTGGCTGCGGATTTCGAGCCGGCCGTCGGGCAGCGGATACGGGCCCTCGTGGCGGTCGGCCGGGCTGAACGTCACCAGCCCGAGCAGTTCCGGCATCTGCTCCGCGCGAATCGGCAGCAGCCGCCGGGCCGACGAGTCGGCGTAGCGGTCGTGCCGACAGAAGAGCATCACGGGCGGCTCGTGGCGGCGGATCCAGAGCCAGAACAGGTCGTCGTTGCTGCCGATGTCGAGCTCGTCGCCGGTCACGGCGGTCCGCGCCTGCAGGCGAAACCGCCGCGGCGGCTCGCAGGCCACGCGGGCCGAGAGCCGGGGCACGCCCGGCACGACGAGCACCGCCTGCGGCGCCACGTAGCTCCGCACCCGCTGGGTGTTGTCATGGACGGTGGCGATGATCTGCTCGAGCGACGGATTGGCCGGCAGCGTCCGCGGCAGGGGCGTGGTGCCGATCTGGTAGCCGCGAATCACGCCCGGGCACGACGCGCCGCTCGACGCGACGCAGGCGACGACGAGCGCGACCGCGATGCAACGGCTCATGCCGCACCTCCCGACCAGAGCAGCGTCATCAGCCGCTGCTCGACACCGGCGGCCGTCGCCTCCGCCGGCGGCACGACCCGGACGCGATATTCGCGGTCCCGCTTGCGGCAGGCGACGATCAGTTCGCCGGCGTCCGCCTGCTCGGCGGCGGCATCGACGATCCGCAGGGCGCGGCGCCGGACCAGCTGCAGCGCGAGCAGGTAGCGGAGGGGCGCGTCGTCCGCCCGTCCTTCAAGCTCCTCCAGCACGTCGAGCAGCACGTCCACCGGCGCCAGTTCGGGACCGGTCGCGTCGGCCGCGGGATAGGCCGACCGCCACCAGGCGAGCGTTCCGTCAGGCGGACCGGTCCACGCCTCGGCGGCGACGTCGAGTCGGGCGAGACCGCCACCGGCGCGGACGAGCGCCGAAAAGAAGGGCTCGCCGACCACGAATGGGCGGCCGCTGACGGCGCACGCGCCGCGCGGGCGATGCAGTTTGAGGTCCATGGGCCGGCAACCTGGGGGCGGAACGCACTTCCGCCGCCGGACGTATACGCATGCCGGCCGACCGCCACAAGCCGCGTCGGCGCCGGCGACGCCGACCGGGCAATCTAGACAAGCCCGGCAAGCAGCAGTTCGGCCACCTCCGCGATTCCGCCGTCGTCATGGCTGGCCACCACCCGGTCGGCGGCTGCCCGCAACGCGGCCACGGCGTTGCCCATCGCAATCCCCAGACCGGCTTCCCGCACCATCGGCAGGTCGTTCACGTCGTCGCCGACGACGCAGATCTCCGCCGCCGTGATGCCCCAGCGGGCCGCCACCGACGTCACGCCCGACCACTTGGTGACGCCCGCGGGCGCGATCTCGCACATCCAGTCGCGATACCGCGGGCTGCGGATGACGTGCACCGACAGCCGCTGCGGATGGGCCGCGAGGAGGTTCGCCTCGAGCGTCAGCATCTCCTCGTGCGTGCCCATGGCGAAGCCGGCGAAGGAGTCGGCCGGCGGCGCCGCGTGGAGGTCGGCGCGAACGTCGGCCAGGTGCCGGTTGCGGCCGAGGTATTCCCGCACGCCCCGCCCCTCCCCGCTGGCGGCGGCGTCGGCCCCCTCCAGGCTGCGGCAGTGGAAGTCGTAGCCGTGGGCGAAGCTGTCGGTATACAGGATCGGCTCGTGGCCGGCCGCCACGATCCGCGCCACGACGTCGGCGAGCACTCCCGGCGCGAAGGCCGCCCGCTGGAGCGTGACATGGGAGGGCGGCTGCTTCACCAGCGCCCCCGACGCGGTCACGATCGGGGCGTCGATGCCGAGGGCCTCCGCCACGGGCAGCGTGTCGCGGTAGCGGCGGCCGGTCGCGAGCATCACGCGGATGCCGGCGGATCGAACGCGCCGGATCCCATCGCGGGCGGTGGCCGGCACCTCGTGCCGGCTGTCGGTGAGGGTGCCGTCCACGTCGAGGGCAAGGAGCCGGATGCGGGACGGCGGTGCGACCGCGTTCATGGCCGCTATCATAGCGGCGGAGACCACACCGCATGTCCGCCACCACCACACCCGCCGACGTCCCCTTCACGCCCGTCACCCGCACCGGCACCATACCCGCCGGCGAAGGCCGCACGTTCGAGGTCGCCGGCCGGCTCGTGGCCGTGTTCTTCGACGGCGCCGCGTACCACGCGATGGACGACCTTTGCCCCCACATGGGTGCGTCGCTCGGCTCGGGCCCCTTCGCGGACGGCGTCGTCACCTGCCCGTGGCACGCCTGGCGATTTCGGTCCTGCGACGGCGCCTGGTGCGACAACGAGAAACTGAAGGTCGAGGTCTTCGACGTGCGGGTCGTCGGCGACACGGTCGAGGTCCGCGTACCGCCGCCGCGGCCCGTGGACATCCCGACCGCGGCTACCCGACCCTGACCGGCTCACCGACACCTGGCGCAGTTGCCGCGGCGAGTTTCGCGGCCTCCACGCGGCGCGCCCACGCCGCCGCATCCTGCTCGATCGGCGGCCAGGTTCCGTAGTGACTCGGCAGGGCGAGTTTCGGCTGCAGGAGCCGGACCGCCTCCAGCGCGTCGTCGGGCCCCATCGTGAACAGGTCGCCGATGGGCAGGATGGCGACGTCGAGGCCGCGGCCCGCGGCGTCGGGTCGGCCGATCCGCTCCATGTCGGAGAACAGCGCCGTGTCGCCGGCGACGTAGATCCGCACGCCGCCCACGTCGAGCAGCCAGCCGCACGGGTTGCCGCCGTACGTGCCGTCGGGCAGGCTCGACGAGTGCCAGGCGATCTCCATCTTCGCCGTCCCACCCGGCACGGCGACGCGGCCGCCGTGATTCATCGGCTGGACGTTCTCGACGCCCTGCCTGCCGAGCCACTGGCCGATCTCCCAGTTGCAAAACACCTTCGCGCCGGTCCGCCGGGCGATGGCCACGAGGTCGGCGACGTGGTCGAAGTGGCCGTGGGTGACGAGGATCGCATCGCAGGCCACGTGTTGTGCCTGCGTGCTGCAACCAGGGCATTCGTCGAAGAAGGGATCGACGAGCAGCGTGCCGTGGCCGGTGTCGACGAGCCAGGTGGCGTGGCCGGTCCAGGTGAGCGTGACGGACATCGGTGGGTCTCCGCGTGGTGTCGGGCGCCGGGAACTATACCGGATGCGGGCCGTGTGATTTCCCGGTTCGAAACCGCAGCGCATGGTGAGCGGGAAGGCGGGCGACCCGGAGTCCCCCGGCTCCCGCCGGGGGCTTTTTGTGTGAGCGGCGCGCAGACCCAAGAAGGCCCGGGTGGAAACCCGGGGACTCCGGGCGCAAAAACCACCCCGCCATCCATGCCGAACGATACCGAAGGTTCGCGTGAAACATCCTCCCCGGCTCCCGCCGGGCGCTTTTTGTGTGAGGAACACACGCGGCCCAAGAAGCCCCGGGTGGAAACCCGGGGACTCCGGGCGCAAAAACCACCCCGCCTTCCATGCCGCATGACGGCACGTTGAGTTTTCGCCGGACCCTCAGGGCCGCAACCGGCGCATCATGTTCTGCTTGTAGGCCTCGACGCCCGGCTGCCCGTAGGGGTTCGTGCCCACGAGGCGGCCCTCGACGACGGTGGCCAGCATGAGCATCTGCAGCAGCTGGCCGACCGTGTGCTCGTCCACACGTGGCAAGACAAGATCGGCCGTCGGCCGCTTGGCCTGCGCGTAGGCCTCGTTCGTGCCGCCCACCGCCGCCGCGAGCATCTCAGGCCAGGTCGTGCCGACGAGATCGTCGAGCTTGTCCTGGTTTGCCCCGTAGGGGCCGAGTTGCGGCAGCGTCAGCCGGTCGCGGCGCGGCTCGCCGACGACGAGGTTCGTGATCAGCTTGTCACGGCGGCCCTCCTGATGCTGCTGGCCGCGGGAGTGCAGGTCGCGGGTGGTCACGGCCGTGAGCGGCGTGGCCCCCTTCTCGGCCTTACCGAGGCTTTCGGAGAGCAGCTGGTCGTACCACAGGCCGACAGCCTCGAGCCGGTTGCTCCACGAGGAGAGCACGCGGATCGTGGCCCCCTGCTCCTCGGCCAAGTGGCCGACGCCCACGAACTGGAGCACGGGGTTCGTCGCCACGGGTGCCTCCCGGAACCGGCGGTTCATCGCCGCGGCCCCTTCCAACAGCCGCACCACGTCGATGCCGACGATCGCCGCCGGCAGCAGGCCGACCGCCGTGAACACGGAGAACCGACCGCCGACGCCGTCGGGAATGTCGAATACATCGGGGCAGCCGATGGCCCGGGCGAGGTCCGCCAGCCGGCCCGACTTGCCCGTCACGGGCACCACGACCTGCGCCAGCCGCTTCTGGTCATGCCCGACTGCATCTGCGAGCTTCTGCAAGCAAAGCCGTGTGGCCACGGCCGTCTCCAGCGTGCCACCGCTCTTGCTGACGACGAGCACCGCCCAGCGGTCGAGCAGGTCGTCGCTCCGCGGCTTGCCGGCGGGAGCCACGAGGTCGAGCAGGCCCTGCGCCGAGTCGTTGTCCATGTTGAAGCCCTCGAAGGAGAGCCGCGGCCGGCCACCGCGCTCGCCCCGGGGCAGTTCGTTGTGGAACGGGTGGCAGCAGGCCTCGAACAGGGCCCGCGTGCCCATGTAGGAGCCGCCGATGCCGAGCACGATCACGCGGTCCACCGCCTCGCGAATCCGCCGCGCCGTCTGCAGGATCGCGAACAGTTCGCTCGTCGTCCGCTCGCGGGCGTAGTCGGCGAGCAGCCGGTCGGGCAGGTCGATGAACGCAGGATCGAGCACCTCATCCGGCCGCGTGCCGCCGGCCCGCCAGCGGTCGAGGTCGGCGAGGCTCTCCGCACGGGCGGCATCGAGCCGCGGCGTCAGGGCCTCGAGGCCGGCACGCGACACGGTGCCCGCGGCGATCGTCGCGGCGGCGTCGTAGTGGATCGGATCCTCGGGCGGCTTGGGACGGATGACACTCATGCGGCACACTTTCTCCAGGACGACGGCCGGTCTCGGGATCGCGGTTTTTTCTCGCGGCGCACCGCCTGGCCTTGGCCTGCGGCCGGAACCGGCCAAACTGTAGCCGAGCCGTTGCCGACCGGGCAACGAGCCGCCGGAGCCACCAGCCAGGAGTCCACCCCCCGTGACCGAACACGACCTGATCCGCGAACTCGCCGAGAAGAACGCCTCCAAGATCGTCATGCTCGTGGCCGACGGCCTCGGCGGGCTGCCACTCACGGCGGGCGGAAGCACGGAACTGGAAACGGCGCACACTCCCAACCTCGACCGGCTCGCGGCGCGGGGCACCTCCGGTTCCAGCATCCCCGTGCTCCCCGGGATAACACCGGGCTCCGGCCCCGGCCATCTCGGGCTCTTCGGCTACGACCCGCTCGAGTTCAAGATCGGCCGCGGCGCCCTCGAGGCCACCGGCATCGGCTTCGAGCTCGGGCCCGACGACGTCGCCGCCCGGGGCAACTTTTGCACCCTCGACGCCGCCGGCAAGATCTCCGACCGCCGCGCCGGCCGGATTCCTTCGGAGGAGAGCTTCGCCGTCGTCGAGAAGCTGCAGGGCGTGAAGATCCCCGGCGTGGAGACGTTCGTGAAGCCGGTGAAGGAGCACCGCTTCGTCGTCGTGTTCCGCGGCCCGGGTCTCGACGGCCGCGTCGCCGACACCGACCCGCAGGCCGTGGGCGTCGCCCCGCTCGATCCGCAGCCGGCCCATGCCGCTGCCGCCAAGACGGCCGCGGTCGCCCAGGAGTTCGTGAAGCAGGCCCGCGTGATTCTCAAGGACGAACAGAAGGCCAACGGCATGGTGCTCCGCGGCTTCGCCGCCAAGCCCGCCCTGCCCTCCTACGAGGAGCTCTACGGCCTGAAGGCGGCGGCCATCGCCGTCTACCCGATGTACAAGGGCCTGGCCCGGCTCGTGGGCATGACGCTCGTCGGCAAGGCCCAGTCGCTCGGCGAGCAGATCGCGGAGCTGAAGAAGGCCTGGAACGACTACGACTTCTTCTTCCTGCACTTCAAGTACACCGACTCGACCGGCGAGGACGGCGCCTTCGAGCAGAAGGTGAAGCGGATCGAGGAGCTCGACGCCGCGATCCCACAGATCGAGGCCCTGCGGCCGGACGTGCTGATCGTGACCGGCGACCACTCGACGCCCAGCAGGCTCAAGAGCCACTCCTGGCACCCGGTGCCGACGCTCCTCGTCGCCGATACCTGCCGCCCCGACGGCCTGACCAAGTTCTCCGAGCGCGACTGCCTCCGTGGCGGCTTCGGGATCTTTCCCGCCAAGCACCTCATGCTCCTGGCGATGGCCCACGCCCAGCGGTTCGGCAAGTACGGGGCCTGAGTGGTGCTCCCGGGCTTTTGGACGTACTCGCCTCCCCAAGAAGCCCCCGGCGGAAGCCGGGGGACTCCGGGTGGCATGCCTTCCTGGGTGCCATGCGATGCGGGGTCGAACCGGGGCAGCGCGTGCCGCCATCCAGCATGGCATGGATGCCGCGGTGGTGATTATGCCCGGAGCCCCCGGGTTTCCACCCGGGGCTTCTTGTGGACACGCGCGACACCCCCCAAAAGCCCCCGGCGGAAGCCGGGGGACTCGGGGTCACGACCGCACGCCGCCCGATTTTGAAGTAGAGTCGAAGCATGCCCCGCCCGACCGACGACGACCTGTTCCAAAGCTCGACGATGACGTTCGGCGAGCACCTGGAGGAACTGCGGACCTGCCTGATCCGCGCCGCCGCCGGCCTCGCCGTGGCCGTGCTCCTCGGCTTCTTCGTCGCCCGGCCGGTCGTGCATCTCATCGAGGATCCTCTGCGACGGGCCCTGGGCACCTACTACTCGCGGCGGGCCCTCGAGACCTTCGACGAGTGGCGGCCACGGGCGGGCGGCGGCCCCGCCCTGCCCTACTCGCGGGACGAGGTCCGCGACGCAGTCGTGAACCGCGGACTCTCCTTCGAGCTCCGCGAGGTGCATGCCGACCGGCTGGCGCAGGTGCTCGGCACCGGCCCGACCGCGCGGTCAGGCACCGCCGTCGCCTTCGCCACCGACTCCCTGGTGCCGGTCCTCCTCTGGCAGCCGATGGCCCGCGACCCACGGGTCAGCATCACCACCCTCTCCGCCCAGGAGGCTTTCGGGATCTACGTGAAGGCGGCGCTGCTCGTCGGCGTCGTGCTCGCGAGCCCCTGGATCTTCTTCCAACTGTGGACGTTCGTGGCGGCCGGGCTCTACCCGCACGAGAAGCGCTGGGTGTGGACGTTCCTGCCGATCAGCATCGGCCTGTTCCTGGCCGGCGTGCTTCTCGCCTTCTTCTTCGTCTTCGACTTCGTGCTCGACTATCTGTTGAAATTTAACGAGTGGCTCGGCCTCGACCCCGATCCCCGGATCAGCGAGTGGCTGTCGTTCGTGCTCATCCTGCCGATCGGCTTCGGCATCGGCTTCCAGCTGCCGCTGGTGATGCTGTTCCTGGAGCGGATCGGCGTCGTCGAGGCCGAGACGTATGCGTCGCAGTGGCGGATTGCGGTGCTGGTGATCGTGATCGCGTCGGCCGTGCTCACGCCCGCCGACCCGTACAGCATGCTGTTTCTGGCGGCACCGCTGTGCCTGCTCTACTTCGGCGGCATCGGGCTGTGCCGCTGGTTCGGCGCCGCGGACGCCCCGGCGCAGCGTCAGCTCGCCACGAAGGCCAGCCAGTAGAAGACCGTGCCGGTCACGGCCGTAAGCACGAGGTCGGCGGCGGCCAGCCGGGCCATGCGGCGATGCCGCAGGCCGTGCGTGCCTGGCACGGGGGGCGACGGAAAACGGGCCAGCGCCTCCCACAGAACCCACACCAGGAGCACGAACGTGGTCACGGCGAACACCAGATGGATCGCCAGTGCCGCGAGCACGCCGCCCGGCCACCACGGACTCGGGGCCGCCCGCGTCTTCCAGTCGCTCACCAGACGGACGTCGATCTCGAAGACCACGATCGCGACCGCAAGGGCCGCGGCGATGAACAACTGCAGGCCTTTGTGCAGGCCATAGCGACCGCGGCGGACGGCCGCGATGCTCCAGGCCAGCACGGGCAGCAAGGCCATGAGCCCGACGAGCACCACGTCCATGCCCAGCGACGCCCGGGTGCCGAGAAAGCCGTCGATTCCTGGGAATGCCATGGCGGGAGCGGCGTCGGGCAAGGCTCGTGTTTCCTGGCAGGAGGGTATTCGCGGACGCGATTGTCGGACGCGGCCGCGGAAAAGGAAGCCGACCGGCCTGCGGCATGGGGAAAACACCGGTGCCGGTCCGGTCACGGTATGCTGCCCGGTTCAGGCCGAGTGGCGAAACTGGCAGACGCACGGGACTTAAAATCCCGTATCCCGCAAGGGGTGTGCGGGTTCGATCCCCGCCTCGGCCACTGGTTGCCCAGGGAAAAGCCCTGGATGGGCAGCGCGTGCCGTCGTGCGGCGTGGATGACGGGATGGTTTTCACACCCGGTGTCCCCGGGTTGCCACCCGGGGCTTCTTGGGCACGCCGCTCCCACAAAAAGCCCCCGGCGGGAGCCGGGGGACTCCGGGTCGAATCGCG
>Ga0315908_10002303_pt1 | contig 14017 bp, 13 predicted proteins | sample LakEriMetagenome_12_FD_203520 | JGI IMG/M metagenome (GOLD analysis project Ga0315908, IMG submission 203520) | Freshwater fungal communities from buoy surface, Lake Erie, Ohio, United States - Buoy 4 MA124 | ecosystem: Environmental > Aquatic > Freshwater > Lake > Lake biofilm | place: USA...
AGCTCGCGGCACCCTTGGCCGCGGCGCGGGGCTGGGATTTAGGCGACGCGGCAGCGACGCCAATCGGATTGGGGTGTCCTGCGTGCACGCGATCGGACTGCCCGCAACGCAGCGCGCCGCCAGCGGGCAGGGTGCTTGTTTTCAATGAGCGCGAACGAGGGTTGTCGCCGTTCGTATTCGACCGGACTGTTTAGTCGAACGAATAATGGGTGTGTCAGCCCTTGGCGAAATCGCGCATGTTCCATTTTGTGCATGACGTCTTACGGGACGTGACTGCAGACTGTAAAGTTAATCGACACTTTACCATTGCCCGTTAGCACATCCTACATGGACGCGGTGCGATGATACGGCTTTTTAGGCATTACATACCTTATGCGGTGCCGTTTCTGGCGCTGGATGACCTCCTGCGGATCAAAACCATGGGCGTGCACGACCGTGACGACAGCGTGTTACATCAGGAGTCCACATAAATGACCGAACATCGGCAAAAGCTACTTATCGTGGAAGATGACCTTGGTCTCCAGAAGCAGATGAAATACTCATATGAAAATTTCGACGTTTTTTGCGCGTCCAGTCGTGAAGAAGCGCTGACCTTGCTGCGCGATGCAGAGCCTGACACCAAAATCATTGTCGTGTCGGGAGATGGCACACATGAAAGTGCGCTGCGCGCTATTTCCGCATTGCACCAACCCGATAGCGAGGGTGCGTTGTTGCTGGGAACCATCCTCACAGCGTCACCGGAGATGGTGAAGGTCGCCCGCACCATCGAGCGGATCGCACCAGCCAATATTTCGGTTTTGCTGCTGGGTGCCAGCGGGACGGGAAAGGAATTGCTCGCGCGCGGTCTGCACAATGCCAGTGGTCGGCGCGATCAGCCATTCGTCGCCATTAACTGCGGCGCTATCCCTGAAAATTTGTTGGAATCCGAATTATTCGGCTACGAAAAAGGGTCGTTTACTGGCGCGGTTAAAACGACCGAGGGCAAGATTGAGCTGGCACATGGCGGAACGCTGTTTTTGGATGAAGTGGGCGACATCCCGTTAGCGCTACAGGTAAAGCTGCTGCGTTTTCTACAGGAACGCAATATCGAGCGCATTGGCGGCCGCAAAGCCATTCCCGTGGATGCCCGCGTGGTCTGCGCCACCCATCGCAATCTCAGCAAGATGATTGCGGAACAAGCATTTCGCGATGATTTGTTTTACCGATTGGCAGAAGTCACCGTCGATATTCCGCCGCTTGCTGCGCGCACGGGGGACGTAATTTTGTTGGCCAAGCATTTCGTGGGCAAATTTGCACAAGAGATGAATCCGACGATTAAGGGCATGTCGACCGGCGCGTTGGCGGCAATTGATGCGTGGAACTGGCCGGGAAATGTTCGCGAACTTGAAAATCGCATTAAGCGCGCTGTTATCATGGCAGAGGGAGCGCTTGTCACGGCGGATGACCTCGACCTTGGCGACGAGAATGCGGACGATCTGCAACTCAATTTAAAGGCCGCGCGCGAGGCCGCCGACCGCAAGGCGATTACGCGGGCGATTGCGCGGACAGAGGGCAATATTTCCAGCGCAGCGAAGTTATTGGGGATTAGCCGGCCGACGCTGTACGATCTGATGAAGCAATATGATCTGCAATTGTGATGGGCACTGTATCAGCCAAAAGCTGTGGTAAAAAAGTCAGCTAAGCGACAGTAATTCGGCTGGATCGATACCGGCACGCTGCATTTGGGCTTTTACGTCAGGCCAAATATTGTGCATGAAATTATCGCGCTCGAAACTGCGCAGTTTTGAAATAGCGTCAGTTGCAACGAACAAACCGACACCGCGCTTAACGTCCACAAGCCCGCTGTCTTGAAATAGCTGATAGGCCTTAGCGACCGTCAACGGGTTCGCGCCCTGGTCAGCGGCAAATGCGCGGACAGAAGGCAACATGTCGCCTTCCTTATACGCACCGTCCAAAATGGCGGCGGCAATCACATCGCGCAATTTCAAATATACGGGTTTTACGTCGTTTTTCATTACGTGCTTACTGCCATAATACAGTAGGGCGCGTCAAGGCGGCTATTTTACGGCCATTGCCTGATGATGTTCGACGGATCGGGGCGGGGTCGCTCTTCAAGAGGCAGGGCCGGGGACCCCATGAAGAATAGCCCCGCAATTTGCTCGTCGCCGGTACAAATCGCTTTGCGCACGCTGTCGTCGTACGTCGCCCAGCCGGTAATCCAGCTTCCAACGAAGCCATGTGCATTTGCCGCGTGCAACACATTCATGCCGACGGCGCCAACGCTGAGTTGCTGTTCCCACAAAGGAATTTTTGCGCTTGGCTGGGGCGCGTACACCAAAAGGACAAGCGTTGGGGCCATGCGCGATGGTGATACCGCTGCGTCAATTTGTGCAGCCCGCGCGTCGGCATTGGCAGCGGTGAATGCATGTGTGAGGAGTTCAGCAAAGGCGCTGCGGTCAGTGATCTCGACAAAACGCCACGGAAATAGCTTGCCATGATCGGGGGTGCGCATCGCGGTGTGTAATATGCGATTAAGCGTGGCTTGGTCGGGACCGGGTTCCACCATGTCGCGTGGTTTGCCAGACCGGCGGGTTTCGAGATAACGGGTTACAGATGAGATGTCGTTGAACATTCCACTCCCTTCGACGAATTTTGACGGTATCCGCAATTAAATTCTTCACACGCGCAATTTTTTCGGTAGGTTCACGGGCAATCGTTCCTTTCAATGGAACATCAAACATAACAGAAATGAGGGGTTTCGCTCGATGGCGACATCATATGCGCAAGATGGAGATGCAGCAGGGACATTCCTTGGCCATCCCAAAGGTCTTTTCGTCTTATTCTTTGCCGAAATGTGGGAGCGCTTTTCCTATTATGGAATGCGCGCACTGCTGATTTTTTATCTGACAAAGCATTGGCTGTTTTCGGATGAAAAATCGGGCGCCATTTATGGCGCGTACACGGCTTTGGTATATATTACGCCAGTGCTTGGCGGCTATTTGGCAGACCGATGGCTTGGGCAACGAAAAGCGGTGACATATGGCGCTATATTGTTGACCTTTGGACATCTCCTGATGGGTTTTGAAGGCACGGGCGGGCAAGATACTGCATCGTTGAACATCTTCTGGCTCGCATTGGCTTTCATTATCGTCGGATCAGGCTTTTTGAAGGCCAATATTTCCGTGATCGTCGGACAGCTCTATCCACGCACTGACGTCCGTCGCGATGGTGCTTACACCATTTTCTATATGGGCATTAACTTGGGCGCTGCGCTGGGCGCATTGCTCTGCGGTTATCTCGGTGAGACTTATGGCTGGTCATATGGTTTTGGTGCTGCTGGCATCGGTATGTTGTTTGGCCTTATTGTATTTGTCGTATTCAAGCCGTTGTTGCTTGGACGCGGCGAACCCGCTGATCCCGCCGCTTTGAATAAGCCTGTGATGGGCATCAAGCTGGAGTGGCTTTTGTATTTGGTCGGCTTGGTCGTCGTTGCCGCTTGCTGGTGGCTGGTACAAAATCAGGCCATCGTTGGGACGATGCTTGGTATCGCCGGTGCCATTCTGGTTGCGTATGTTTTGTGGACTGCTGTTCGCAAGCTTGAACCACATGACCGTGATCGCATTTTCGCGGCGATGTTTCTGATCATTGGTTCGATCCTGTTCTGGGCCTTGTTTGAACAGGCTGGATCGTCGCTCAATCTGTTTACGGACCGCCATGTCGATCGTGCTGGCGTTCCCGCATCGGTGTTCCAGTCGTTGAACGCTATTTACATCGTTCTCCTTGCGCCGCTGTTTGCGTGGCTTTGGACGGCGCTTGGTCGCAAGGGGCTCGAACCTTCTGCACCGGCGAAGTTCGGCTTGGGTATTGTTCAGCTCGGAATTGGTTTCCTCGTTCTGGTTGCAGGCTCTGCTGCTGCGGGCGAGGACAGCATGGTTCCTGTGTTGTTCATTTTCCTCATCTACCTGTTCCACACGACCGGCGAATTGTGCCTGTCACCTGTCGGACTTAGCGCTATGAACCGCCTCGCGCCTGCACATCTTGCGTCGTTGATCATGGGCACATGGTTCTTCGCGTCGGCTACCGGCAATTTCGTAGCGGGCCTCATCGCCTCAGCAACGGGTTCCGAAGCTGCATCGGGTGAAGGTGCTGGCCGCGAAGTCGTTATGGCTGTGTACAGCCAAATCGGCTGGATCGCGATTGGCGTAGGTGTGGCTGTTGTGGTGATTTCACCACTTATCAAGAAACTGATGCACCTCGACACCTTGCGTGATGACGGAAATCTTCAAGGTTAGGCAGAAGCAGGCGACGCTGCTGCCGCTGGCGTTCGCCCCACAAACTGGAGTTAAGTGATGGCAAAGTTTAATGCATTGCGCAGCGCATTTCTTGTGCTGCCGCTGGCTCTTATGGCCTGTTCAAACGCGGAAGGGACAAAGACGGCTTCTGCCGCACCTGTCGTAAAGCCGGTGGAAAAGGCACCTGCGCCGTTTCCGTCGACATATAAGGCATATCCCGGCGTTGCCACCGCCATCCGTAATGTGACCATTTACGACGGCGAAGGTGGCAAAATCGAAAATGGCGTTGTCTTCATTTCTGGCGGCAAGATTAGCAGCGTCGGTGGGCCGGACACCCTCATACCTTCGGGTACGACGGTCATTGATGGTGCAGGCAAGTTTGTGACGCCGGGCATCATTGATATCCATTCACATCTCGGCGATTATCCTACGCCATCGGTGGAAGCCCATAGCGACGGGAACGAAGCGACATCGCCGATCACTCCCGAGGTTTGGGCGGAACACAGTGTGTGGCCACAGGATCCAGGCTTTAGCCGGGCACTCGCCAATGGCGGCGTTACCGCGCTTCAGGTTCTGCCCGGATCGGCTAACCTGATGGGTGGCCGCTCGGTTGTCCTAAAGAATGTCTATGCGCGCACGGTGCAGGGCATGAAGTTCCCGGGCGCGCCGTACGGCATGAAAATGGCCTGTGGTGAAAACCCGAAGCGCGTTTACGGCAGCAAGGGGCGCATGCCTTCCACCCGCATGGGCAACATCGCCGTGAACCGTCAGACATGGATTAAGGCGCAGGATTACAAGAAAAAGCGCGACAGCGGTAAGGAATATACCCGCGATCTCGGCCTTGAAACGCTCGCTGGAGTTTTGGATGGCGACATCTCGATCCAGAACCACTGCTATCGCGCCGACGAAATGGCGCTCGTTCTCGATATGGCGAAGGAATTTGGATACAAGGTATCGACATTCCACCACGCCGTTGAAAGCTACAAGATCGCTGACTTGTTGCGCGACAATGGTGTGTGTTCTGCCGTTTGGGCAGACTGGTGGGGCTTCAAGATGGAAGCCTATGACGCCATCCCTGAAAATGCCGCGATATTGCACAACACGGGCGCTTGTGTGGTCATTCACTCGGATGACGAAAACCAGATCCAGCGTCTGAACCAAGAAGCGGCAAAGGCGCAGGCGGATGGTCGCCGGATGGGCATCAATATCAGCGATGCTGAAGTCATTAAGTGGCTGACATATAACCCAGCCAAGGCGCTTGGTATTTCGGACAAAACCGGCAGCTTGAAGCCCGGTAAAATGGCCGATCTCGTATTGTGGAATGGCAATCCGCTCAGCGTATACACGCGTCCTGACAAGGTCTGGATCGACGGCGCGTTGATGTTTGATGCGAGTAACCCGAAAATACGTCCGGTCAGCGACTTTGAGCTTGGCCAACCTGGTGAAGGAGATGTGAAATGAGGCATTTCCTCTATGCTGCCGCCGCGCTTGCGGCTTTTGCAACGCCCGTTTCGGCTGAAACCATAGCCATCACTGGCGGCCGCGTCGTGATTGGCGATGGTAGTGCACCTATTGAAGGCGGTACTGTCGTTGTGCGTGATGGCGTTGTCGTTGCGGCTGGTGCCGGTGTTTCGGTCCCGTCGGGCGCACGTCGCATTGACGCGTCGGGCAAATGGGTAACGCCGGGCGTTTTTGCTGGCTTCACCCGTTTGGGCCTCGCTGAAGTAGATGCCGTTAACGGCACGAACGACAAAAGCGGCGGTCGCAGCGGTTTCTCGGCCGCGATCGACGTTGCGCCTGCGATTGATCCGTTCCGGACGCCCTTTGCGGTTAACCGCTCAGCCGGCGTAACGCGCGCAGTGGTTGCGCCTGAAGGTTCTACTTCTATTTTTGCGGGGCAGGGCGCCATTGCGGATTTGGGAGCGGATAGTAATCCCGTTACCAAGGCACGTGCATTTCAGTTTGCCGAGTTCGGAGAGGATGGGGCCGATGCCGCTGGCGGAAGCCGCGCCGGAACGCATCTGCATTTCCGCGCGATGTTGCGTGAAGCGCAGGATTACGCCGCAGGGCGCGGGACATTTGATGATGATTTGCTCAAGGCAGAAGATGCCAAGGCGTTGTTGTCTGTGCTTCGCGGCGAAACGCGTCTTTTGATCCATGTCGAAGGCGCAAATGATATTCTTCGCCTCATTGAACTGAAACGCGACTTTCCATCGATCAAAATGGTATTTGTCGGCGTAAGCGAGGGATGGCGGGTTGCACCGCAACTCGCGCAAGCCCGTATTCCCGTTATCGCGTCGGCGTTGAACGACTTGCCAGCAACTTTTGAAATGCTGGGTGCAACGCAGAGCAATATTGGTCGCATGAAAGATGCCGGTGTGCAGGTTGCCATTGGCATGATCAATGACCGCGATTCGCACCAATTGCGTTACACGACGCAATATGCAGGCAATATCGTTAGCCTCGAGCGCGTGCCCGGTGCGACTGGCCTGACATGGGATGAGGCGTTTGCCGCGATTAGCTCGGTTCCTGCCGATATCATGGGTGTCGGTGACCGTTTGGGCAGCCTCAAGGCCGGCAAAGCCGCAGACGTCGTTGTTTGGGATGGCGATCCGCTTGAGCTGTCTTCTGCGCCGACGACAGTGATTATCGATGGGGTCGAACAACCGCTCGACAACCGGCAAAACCGGTTGCGTGACCGCTATGCAAGGCCAACCGAAGGCAATTTGCCAAAGGCATATGATCGTTGAGGCAATGAACTGCTATTGAGTGTGGACATCCAACAGCGGGAGGTAATGTTGTGAGCGAATATCTGTTGTTGGTTGCCGCCTCCATATTGTTTGTCGGCAGCCATTTCCTCATGTCGCATCCTTGGCGTGCGCAAATGGTCAGGAAATTCGGTGCAAACGGGTTTTTGGGGCTTTATTCGCTCGTCTCTCTCGCAACATTTGGCTGGATGCTTGTTGAATTTGGGCGTGCGCCAAAGGGTAGTGCGCTGTGGCCAGCCAGTGACGCCGTGTGGGTAGTTGCAAGCGTGCTCACTTTGGTTGCCGCTGTCCTGTTTTCCGGATCGTTCATTCGCAACCCGTCATTGCCGGGTGTACCGGACGCTATGGCTGGGCAAGCGCCCTTTGGTGTGTTTAAGGCGACCCGTCACCCGATGATGTGGGGCTTCGCACTATGGGGAATTGCGCATATTTTAGTCGCGCCGCGGATCGACAATTTCATTTTTGCCGGAAGCTTGGTTTTCCTCGCACTGGTGGGTTCCAAGGCGCAGGAAACAAAGAAACGCAAGCTTATGGGCGCCCAATGGGACGGGTGGCTGCGCAGGACGCATTTCGCCATCCAGCCCGTGGCCTTGTTTAAAGTCGGGATCGGTCCGTGGTTAGCGGGCATAATCCTCTGGGCCGCCGCAACTTGGGCGCATCCATATTGGAATGTCGCTGGCGCTGGCCTGTTCCGGTGGTTCAGCGTTTAAAGCCGAACCATCCGCATCCCGCGTTCCCCATAACGCGGACCTGCTGTCCCGCCACGTGGAGCGGCTAAATCGAGCTTCGCAAGATCGTCCGCATCCAGCGTAACATCAACGGCCCGTGCACTGTCCTCCATTGTCACGCGGCGCTTAAAGCCCGGGATCGGCACAATGTCGGTGCCTTGCGCCAATATCCAATCCAGCGCGATTTGCGCGTGCGATGCATTGTGTTTGGCGGCAATTTCACCAACGACATCGACAATAGCGAGGTTCGCAGCAAAATTGTCGCCTTGGAAACGTGGGTCTTGCCGCCGCCAGTCATTCTCTGGCAGTTCATCAAGGCTACGGAACGAACCCGTCAAGAAGCCGCGACCAAGCGGTGAATAAGGCACAAAACCTATGCCAAGCTCGCGGCAGGTTGGCAGGATTTCGTCTTCGATATCGCGTTCCCACAGCGAATATTCGCTTTGCAGTGCGGAGATTGGCGCAACCGCTGCGGCACGGCGAAGCGTTTCTGGTCCCGCTTCGGACAGCCCGATATGCTTGATTTTGCCTTCGGTGATTAAATCCGCCATTGCACCGACCGTCTCTTCGATCGGCACAGCAGGGTCGACGCGGTGCTGGTAATAAAGATCAAGGCAGTCGATGCCCAAACGCTTCAACGTGCCTTCGACAGCTGATTTTGCGTTAGCTGGTGAGCCATCAACGCCGACGATATTTCCGCCGTCGAATTTGAAACCGAATTTGCTGGCGATGATCAGTCCGTCACGTTTGCCTTTGATCGCCTCGCCGACCAGTTCTTCATTCTGGAACGGACCATAAATTTGCGCCGTGTCGAAAAAATTGATTCCCATGTCGATCGCGCGATGGATGGTTTTGATTGCCTCATCGGGATCAGCATCTTGACCGTAAGTGATGTTGCCGCCTTTGATCATCGGCATACAACCGACGCCAATGGCAGAGACTTTCAGGCCGTGCCCAAGTTCACGATATTGCATGGGCGTTTTCCTTTTCGGGGGCCTCAATGGCGGTAGCAAGCGCAACGTCCATCTGCACATTGCCCGTTGTCCGGAATATATCCGGCAGCGTTTCGACCGCGATTAACAACGCGAGTGGCTCAACGGGAATGCCAAGCGCAATACATATCGGCGCGATGGAGGTCACAAAGCTGACCGTGCCGGGAAGGCTTACTGCGCCCATGGAGGTCAGTGCGGCGATAAAAATGGCAGCGCCATAATCGAACGCGTCAAGCTCTATGCCGAACCAGTTTGCAACATAAAGCGCGACGGCAAGGTTCATTGCAGGGCCCGTGGCACGCAACAATGCCACCGCCATCGGCAACACAAGCCCAGCAGTGGACTCACGAACGCCCAACGCCTCTGACTTCTTCAACATCAACGGAAGGCTGGCCAAGGATGATTGTGTGGATACGGCAAAGGCTTGAACCGGGGCAATCTGACGGGCAAAATCGCGGAAGCGCACCTTGCCGGCAAAAACCGCAATGGGATAAGCAAAGGCGCCGACGATGATACCGACGATGGATACCGTGACAATATAATGCGCAACGGCGCCCAACGCCGCCAATCCGGATCGCGCGCCAACGACAAATGCCAATGCAAACACACCGATAGGCGCGAGCTTAAGCACCCATTCGATGACGAGGATCATGGCGTCTGCAAGCGCGCTGAAAAATCCAGCCATGTGCGCCCGTGGTTCTTGCGCAAGGCGCGTCACGGCAAAGGCAAAGACGAGCGTGAAAATCAAAAGTGGCAAGATGGAGTCACTTGCTGCTGCTGAAATCGGATTGGTTGGAACCAACGCAACGACGAAATCACGCAAACTGGGTTGTTCGGCCACCGCTGGCGCCGTTGTCAGCGCCGACCGTAGAGCGTCCGCACTTTCTTGTGGCATCGGCCAAAGTGACAGCACCAATGGGGTCAAAAGCGCGCCCAACGTAGCCGACATGAACATCATCACGACTATCCAGCTGATGGTGCGTGCTGCCATTGGTCCGGCCCGCGCGGCTTCCGCGCTTTTGACTATTCCAGTGATAACCAATGCGACCACCAACGGAACAACAGTCATGCGAAGGCCGTTGAGCCATAATGTTCCCACAATATCGAGGATCAAATCCAGCTTTTCGCCAGCGGCGGGTGATAGCGCGGTCACGAAAATGCCGAGGGCAAGGCCAATAACAAGGGCGATAAGAATACGGGTAGCGTTTGACATAGGATCGGGTCTTGCCAGCCCATTGCTCCCTATGCAAGGGAGAGGCTTAGCAGCGTGGAAATTCACAACGTGAACCGCAGAACGGCAGGAAGCAAAATGGCGCGCAAATATTTCGGGACGGATGGTATCAGAGGGCGCACCAATACGGGCGCCATGACACCGGAAATGGCGATGAGGGTCGGCCAGGCTGCAGGCACGCACTTCCTTCGCGGTGGGCATAAACACCGGGTCGTCATCGGGAAAGATACGCGCCTGTCCGGCTATATGATCGAAAATGCGCTCGTGGCCGGATTTACCAGCGTGGGCATGGATGTCGTCCAGTTTGGCCCGATTCCGACCCCTGCCGTTGCGCTTCTGACGCGGTCCATGCGCGCAGACCTTGGCGTGATGATCTCTGCCAGCCATAACCCGTATGAAGACAATGGCATCAAGCTGTTTGGACCCGACGGATATAAGTTATCAGATGCGGATGAGCTGGCGATTGAGGCGTTGCTGGACGAAAAGCTGACGCTTGCTGACGCCCCGGATATTGGCCGTGCGCGCCGTATTGAGGACAGCCGCGGACGGTATATCCATGCGGTGAAGGCGTCGGTGCCAGAACATATCCGTTTTGATGGACTGCATGTCGTGCTCGATTGCGCAAATGGCGCTGCGTATCAGGTCGCTCCTACCGCAATTTGGGAACTGGGTGCCAAGGTTACGTCAATTGGGGTTGAGCCAAATGGCAAAAACATCAACGACAAGGTTGGGTCAACGCATGTTGCCACGCTTCAGGAAACCGTTGTTGCCTCTGGCGCGGATATCGGGATTGCGCTTGACGGTGATGCCGACCGATTGATCGTTGTCGACGAACATGGCCAAGTGGTCGACGGTGACCAGATCATGGCGTTGCTTGGCGGCGCCATGCGCCGCGCGGGCAAGCTTACGGGCGACGGTATTGTTGCGACGGTGATGTCCAACCTTGGGCTAGAGCGCTATCTGGAAAGCCAGCATTTAAAACTCATCCGTGCAAAAGTGGGTGACCGCTATGTCCTCGAAGAAATGCGCAAGCATGGCATCAACGTCGGTGGCGAGCAATCGGGGCATATGATCCTTTTGGATCATGCGACAACTGGCGACGGCACGATTGCCGCGCTTCAAGTATTGGCGCAACTTGTCGAGAGCGGGAAGCCAGCCAGTGAAGTACTGCACCTGTTCGATCCCGTGCCGCAGCTTTTGAAGAACGTCCGTTTCTCCGCCGGAAAGCCGTTGGAAGATGTCCATGTCCAGAAGGTTATCGCCGATGCTGAAGCCGAATTGGCGGGCACGGGCAGGCTGGTTATTCGCCCGTCGGGCACAGAACCCGTCATCCGCGTGATGGCGGAGGGCGATGATGCTGCACAAGTCGCGCGGATCGTTGACGGGATCTGCGACGCTGTGAGGGCGGCTGCGGCCTGATGCCTCGCAACGCACCCGCGCGCATTCTTATCATCGCTGGGTCCGACAGCGGCGGCGGCGCTGGTATTCAGGCGGATATTAAGACGGTAACCATGCTCGGCGGGCATGCGATGACGGCGATTACGGCCATCACTGCGCAGAACACGCTGGGTGTCGATGCGGTGCATATGGTACCAACGCAGATGGTCATTGACCAGATCGCGGCGGTCGTGAGCGATATTGGCGTGGATGCCGTAAAAATCGGCATGATTGGAAATGCGGCCACGGCACATGCCGTTGCAGACAGTCTTTCCCGACTATCATGTCCGATCATATTCGACCCTGTTATGGTGGCAACGAGTGGCGCTGTGTTGGCTGATGCCGATACCATCTCCGCATTTGAACGGCTTATGCGGCTTGCGACGCTGACGACGCCCAATTTGCCCGAGCTGCAGGCGCTTGGTGGAAAGGATAGCTTGCTCGGGCGGCGCATATCGTTGCTTATCAAAGGCGGGCATGCGGATGGCGACCAGATCGTCGATGAACTGCACGTCGCGCCGGGCCAAAGCGAGAGCTGGAGTGACGCGCGGATTGAAACGCGCAGTACCCACGGAACGGGGTGCACGTTAGCAACGGCCATTGCTACGGGGTTAGGGCAGGGAATGGAGCTCATCCCTGCCATTGAACGTGCGCGCGTATTCGTGCGCTTGGCGCTCCTCGACGCGCCGGGCCTTGGCCAAGGTCATGGGCCGATGGGGCACCAAGCCGTGCGCGAAGATGCGATGGTTGCCGGGCCGTCGCTCAATCACGTCACCGTTGGATGCCGCAATTATGCCGCCTCTGTCGATTTTTACAAAGCGCTCGGTCTTCAACAGATCGTCGACAGCCCGGACAATGGCTACGCGCGGCTTGAAATGCCAAATGGCGTTACCTTTTCGGTCCACCAACATGATGACTGCGCAACATCGACTATAGTCTATTTTGAAAGCAAGCGGCTGGATGCATGGGTGACGGAACTCACCAGCCAAGGATATGTTTTCGAACAAATGCCGCAGGATGAAAGCTGGGGGTGGCGCGAGGCGCGGTTGCTTGATCCCGCCGGAAATATGGTTTGTCTATATCACGCGGGCGAGAACCGCCGATATCCCGCCTGGCGTATATGATTTTCGGGGTTGATGAGGCAGGGCGCGGGCCACTTGCGGGGCCAGTGGTGGCTGCCGCAGTATTGCTATGCAAACCACGCCCGTCTGGATTGGATGACAGCAAGAAACTCAGCGCCGCGCGCCGGGCCGAGTTGGAAGAAACGATAAAGCGCCGGTGCCAGTGGGCGGTGGGCGTGGTGGATGTTGATGACATCGACCGGTTGAACATATTCGGCGCGACGATGTTGGCGATGACGCGCGCGGTCGAGGCTTTGTGCGCTAAGCTTGGGCGCGATCCAACGGAAGTGCTGGTCGATGGCAATATGACGCCGTCGGGTCGTCTGCCCGAATGGCGCTGGAATGCGCGGGCCATTGTCGGCGGCGATGCCCTTGAGCCGTGCATTTCGGCGGCCTCCATCATCGCGAAAGAGCATCGCGACCGGGTGATGTGCGAAGCGGCGCAGCAGCATCAACATTATGGCTGGGAACGGAATAAGGGTTACGGAACGCCAGACCATTTGGCCGCCTTGCGTTTGCACGGACCAACGCCGCTGCACCGCAAAAGCTTCGCGCCCGTGTCACAAATGCTTTTGCTGTGAGTTTTTTGTGTCAGTGAGTCATTCGGGCAACACCACTACCGGTTGAGTCCCTTCGGAATCGCCAGACTCCATATCTTGTGCCGGACTCCTTTCGTTCCACCTAAATGGCCCCTGATCGCGCGACTCGCGGTGAATCCTTATATTATGAACGTCCTTGACCTTGCCCCCGCGCTGACTCATCGCAGTTTCATTCAGTTTTGAGGAGTGAGCCGTGGGCGTCATCGAGAAAATCAGGCCAGCAGTAAAGTCGAAGCCGGTTGAGGTCCATGACCTGCCGCGGAACCAGATTTTGCGCATGGACTGCATCGAAGCCATGCGTTCGTTACCCGATTGCTCCATCGACATGGTCTTCGCTGACCCGCCCTATAATCTACAACTCGGCGGGGATTTGCTGCGTCCTGACAACAGCAAGGTCGATGCCGTAAATGACGAATGGGACAAATTCGCTAGCTTTGCCATTTATGACAAGTTCACCCGCGAATGGCTTGCCGAGGCGCGGCGCATTTTGAAACCCGATGGTTCATTGTGGGTCATCGGCAGCTATCACAATATTTTCCGTGTCGGCACCGCTGTGCAAGACGCCGGATATTGGATTTTGAACGATATCGTCTGGCGCAAGTCCAACCCGATGCCCAATTTCAAAGGTACGCGCTTCACTAACGCCCATGAAACATTGATCTGGGCATCAAAAAGCGAGAAGTCGAAATACACATTCAACTATCGTGCTATGAAGACGTTAAACGATGAACTTCAGATGCGTTCTGACTGGTTGATCCCCATTTGCGGCGGCCAAGAACGGTTGAAGCGCAATGGTACCAAGGCGCACCCAACGCAAAAGCCAGAAGCATTGCTGTACCGCATATTGCT
>Ga0315908_10002304_pt1 | contig 14014 bp, 10 predicted proteins | sample LakEriMetagenome_12_FD_203520 | JGI IMG/M metagenome (GOLD analysis project Ga0315908, IMG submission 203520) | Freshwater fungal communities from buoy surface, Lake Erie, Ohio, United States - Buoy 4 MA124 | ecosystem: Environmental > Aquatic > Freshwater > Lake > Lake biofilm | place: USA...
GATCAGCCTGCTGAAGCAGGTAAACGACAAGGAAAGCGTCGCCATGCGGCGGAGAATGGCCGGCTGGAATCCCGCCTACCTCTTCAAAGTCCTGCAAATCCCGGCATAAAGTGTGCGTCGGCCCTGGTCTCGGCCCTGTGTACTTCGGCGGCCGGTCTTCGGGACTTGAGGCCAATCGTTGGGCAATGTCTCGGCGGGCGGGGACGCATCATGACCGTCGATGCCCGACCGATTTTCGTCTGGTTCGCGACTTTCTCCCTGCCCGGCTGGATCGCGTTGAGTCTCGGTGGCAACGTGGCGATTTTCCTGGCCTCCATCGCCCTCCGCGCCTGGTTGGGGCACCGCTTCCGCGACCTCCCGCTGTTCGCAACGTCGCAGCCGCTGACCCACTCCGTTCTGCTGCCTGCACTTTTTGCCGTCGTCCTCAACTCGGCCGTCGGCGTCGCGGGCTGGCTCGGGTGTCTCGCCCCTGATTCACCACCCAAGGGCGGATTCAGGCAGGGAGTTTTCCCCGCGGAACCGAGCCGCGGGGCCGGCGGCGAGAAGCATGGTGGCCGCGTGAATGTCGACGATCTCCTCGACGTCGCTGCAGTAGCCGCCGCCGCAGACGATCGCCACCGGCGCCCGCGCCTGTCGGGCCGCCTCGAGCACCAGCCGGTCACGCTCCCTGAGCCCGGCCTTCGAGAGCCGCAGCCGGCCGATGCGGTCGCCGGCGAAGGGATCGGCACCGGCGATGTAGAGGACGAGGTCGGGCCGCCCGCGGTCGAAGGATTCCGCCAGCGCCGGGACCAGCGCCGCCAGATACTCGTCGTCTCCGGCCCCGTCGTCGAGGCCGACGTCGAGCGAGCCCGGGTGCTTGCGGAGGGGGAAGTTGCGGGCACCGTGGATCGACATCGTGAACACGGTTGGGTCGGAGGAAAAAATCTGGGCCGTTCCGTTGCCCTGATGGACGTCGCAGTCGAGGATCAGCACCCGTTCGACGAGACCGCGGGCCTGCATCTCGCGGGCGGCGACGGCAGTGTCGTTGAACAGGCAGTAGCCCTCACCCCAGTCGCTGCCCGCATGGTGCGTGCCGCCGGCGAGGCTGGCCGCCACGCCGTCGGCGACCGCGGCCGCGGCGGCGTCGACCGCAGCGCCCGTCGACCGCAGCGACCGTTCCACGAGCGCCGCGCTCCAGGGAAAACCGATCCGGCGAATCTCGGCGGCAGAGAGGGTGCCGGAAAGGACGCGGCCGACGTAAGCCCGATCATGAACCCGGAGCAGTTCGTCGTCGGTGGCGGCATGCGGCTCGACGAACTCGAAGGGCACCCCGGCGGTCGCATGCCCCTCGAGCCGCCGGCGCAGGATCGCATACTTGATCGCCGGAAAGCGGTGCCCCACAGGCAACGGCAGCGGATACCGGTCGGAGGGGAAAAGCCGCATGGTGTCTCGATACGACCGCGCACCGACCGGTCGCGGACGACCGACAGCCTAACCGACCAGGCCCCGGACCGGCCCGCTGCCCACTGCTGCCCGCGTCCTGGGCAGCCCGTGCCGATTTCACTGGCAGTTGTGCGGCGCGCGGGGCAGGACCCGCTCCGGCTGAGATCCCGTTTTTCGCGACTGAAACGGTGAACCATGCCTGTCGCTCGCGCCGCGGGACATTTGGCACGTGATGTGCGGAGTCGTCGCGACGACAAGGACGAGCGCAGGAGCGGTTTGCCATGCGGCGGGTTTTGTTTCTCGTGACGGTCGCTGCAGCGGTTCGACGCGGCGTCACAGACGGGTCGAAGGCCGCGCAACGGAATCGGGACCTGATCTTGGAGTGCGTTCGATAGAGGATCGCGAACCCACCTGGAAGGAGGTGCCTCCCATGCAGACCTTCGGGCTGGCCGGGGGTCTCCCTGACTCGGGATGCCTGGCCTGCCCTCGCGGATAGGGAACGTCGGAAACCGGACGGGCCCGGCACTCCACCGAGTGCCGGGCCCGCTTCGTTGACTGCCATCTCGTATCGCCGGGGACGCCTTTCGGCGCCCGTTTTCGCAACGCGAAAAACGCATCGACCCGACGCTGACGGGCCTGGCCAACGGGCAAAAATGGCCGGAAAACCGGCCTGCGCCGGCCGGCATCGATCGCCGCCGCCGGGTTTGCCCTTGCATCGCCGGTGTTCCGCGGAGAATAGTGCGCCGCTGCCGGACCTTCCCGCCGGCTTCCGGACACCCGGCACAGATGCCCGCCGACATGCTCGCCACGCTCGTCGCAGCCTGGCCCGCCGCCGTCACGGCGGCGGTCGTCGTCGGCGTTCTCGGCCTGCTGCTGTTCGTGCAGCGATCGCCCGACATGGTGATGATCGCCGGCGTGGTGATCCTCCTCGCCGCCGGCATTATCACGCCCGACGAGGCTCTCAAGGGGATGAGCAACGAGGGCATGGTCACGGTTGCGGCCCTGTTCGTGCTGGCCGCGGCGCTGGAACGGACGGGCGCCCTGGCGACGCTCGTCGACCGGGCGCTGGGCCGACCGCAGTCGCTTCCCGCGGCCCAGCTGCGGACCATGCTCGCCCCCGGAGTCGTCTCGGCCTTCATGAACAACACACCGGTCGTCGCCCTGATGGTGCCGGCGATCCGCGACTGGGCCAGGAAACACCGGTTCCCGGTTTCCAAGCTGCTCATGCCGATGAACGCCGCCGTCGTGCTCGGCGGCCTGTGCTCCCTGATCGGCACCAGCACCAACGTCGTCGTCAGCGGCCTGTACGCGGCCAAGACCGGTTCGGCGCTGGGGATGTTCGACATCACCTGGCTGGGCGTGCCCCTGTTTGCTGCCGGGCTCCTCTATCTCGTCGGCGCCAGCCGGACGCTCCTCAAGGACCGCCGGCCGCCGATGAGCCAGAGCGACGACCCCCGGCAGTACTCCCTGGAAATGCTCGTCGAAGAGGGCAGCCCGCTCGTCGGCCGCTCGATCGAGGAGGCGGGCCTGCGGCACCTCGACAATCTGTACCTCATGGAGATCGACCGTGGCGGCCACGTGATGGCGGCGGTGGCCCCGACCGAGCGGCTCGAGGCCGGGGACAGGCTGGTTTTCGTCGGCGTCATCGACTCGGTTGTCGAACTGCAGAAGATCCGCGGCCTGCGGCCTGCCACCGAGCAGGTCTTCAAGCTCGACGATCCACGGTCGGAACGGGTGCTGGTGGAGGCGGTGGTGTCGAACACCTGCCCGCTGCTCGGCCGCACGATTCGCGAGGGACGGTTTCGTTCGACCTACGGCGCGGTGGTGATCGCCGTGGCCCGCAACGGCGAGCGGCTGCAGATGAAGATCGGCGACATCGCCCTCGAGCCCGGCGACACGCTGCTCCTCGAGGCAGGCCCGGAATTCCTCGACCGGCAGCGGTCGAGCCGACACTTCTACCTCGTCAGCGAGGTCCGCGACTATTCCGCGCCCCGCCACGACCGCTCGTGGATCGCGTTGGCGGCCCTGGCCGGCATGGTCCTGGCGGCCGCCATGGAACTGGTGCCGATGGTCACGGCGGCCCTGGTCGCGGCGAGCGTCGTGGTCGCCCTGCGGTGCATCTCTGCGCCGGAAGCCCGCCGGGCGATCGAATGGGAATCGCTGCTCCTGATCGCCGCCAGTTTCGGTCTCGCCAGGGCCATGGAGAAGACCGGCCTGGCCGCGGGGGTCGCCGAGGCCACGATCTCTGCTGCGGGCGACCATCCGCACGTCGTCCTGGCGGCGCTCTACCTGGTGACGATGCTGTTCACCGAACTGATGAGCAACAACGCGGCCGCCGTGCTCACCTTCCCGATCGCCTGGCAGACCGCCGCGGATCTCGGCGTCAGCCCGATGCCGTTCGTGATGGCGATCACCGTCGCCGCCAGCTGCGGGTTCGCCACGCCGATGGGCTACCAGACCAACCTGATGATCTACGGCCCGGGGGGCTACAAGTTTGGCGACTACGTCCGCTTCGGCGGCCCGCTGAACCTCCTCGTGATGGCCCTGACGGTCCTCCTCGCCCCGCTGATCTGGCCCTTTGGCCCGAACGCACGGTGAAATGCCCGCAAAACCATCGGCATGCCGGCCCACGCTGGTGCGGTAGACTGTCGTCCGGTTCCAAGTCCGGTCCGGCCCGGGTCGTGCACACCGCCGCATGAGCGAAGTCCTGTTCCAGTATTACGGCGTCAATCCCACGTCGTGGTTCTACCTTTCGTCGCTCCTCTCGATCGCGCTGTTCTTCAAGTTCAACCGCGTCCTCAGCATCCGCAACCTCGACCTGCTGCTGATCATCCTCCTGGCGCCGGGCCTGCTGGCGGTCGAGTTCGGCCTGCGCCGCGCGAGCAGCGACGCCCTCGGCATCGGCTTCCTGTGGCTGTTCGCCGTCTCCGCGCTGTTCCTCGTGCGCATGCTCTTCGATTCGACGATGGTGCGGCGTCCGATGCTGGAGCCGAACCTGACCACCGGGGGACTCGTCTTTCTCGGGGCCGCGCTGCTCGTGTTCCTGCTCGCCAACGTCATCAGCAGACGGCCGCAGGCCGACGACGTCGCCACCGCCGCCACGGCCGAGCGGCTCGGGGCCGGAGGAGCGAGCGTCGACAAGGATCGGCTCGCCAAGCAGGGGCCGGGCTACCCCCTGCTCTTCCTCCTGCCGCAGATTCCCACGCAGCGGCTGTTCGCACCGGATTCCGCCACCGAGCCACCCGACGCCGCCAGTCACCGCGCAGTCCACGAGACCACCGCCCGGATCATGGCGATCAGCTCGCAACTGGCGATCGTGTCGGGAATGGTGTTCATGGCCTGGCGGCACTTCGAGAACGTCCGCCTCGGCATCGCGGCGGCGGTGCTCTACCTGCTGCTCCCCTACACCGCCACCATGACCGGCCGAGTGGACCACGCCTTGCCCGGGGCGCTCGTCGTCTGGGCCGTGGCCGCCTATCGCCGGCCGATGCTCGCCGGTGGCCTGATCGGCCTGGCGATCGGCACGATCTACTACCCGGTCTTTCTCCTCCCCCTGTGGTGCAGTTTCTATTGGGAGCGGGGCGTGCGCCGGTTTGCGGCCGGGGTTGCGGCCGCGCTCCTGGCGTTGGTGACCGCACTCTGGTTCACGTCGCCGGACACTGGCGTGTTTCTCGGCCAGCTGCGCCAGATGTTCGGCTGGATCCTGCCCAGCGCCGTGTCCGTCGAGGGCTTCTGGGCGCTGCCCTTCACCGACGCCGTCTTTCGCCTGCCGGTGCTGGCGCTGTTCATTTCCCTGATGACGACGCTCGCCATCTGGCCGGCCCCCAAGAACCTCGGCACGCTACTGAGCTGCACAGCCGCGGTGCTCATAGGCTGCCAATTCTGGAAGGCACACAACGGCGGCCTGTTCATGGCCTGGTATCTGCCGGTCCTGCTGCTCGTGGTCTTCCGCCCGAACCTGGAAAACCGGCTGGCCGTGCTCATGCTCCCCGGCCGCAAGGCCGGTTAGTCCGCATCCGGCTGGGGTGTATCGCCGGCTCGGGGGCGGCAAAAGTCCGTCGCTGCGGGCCGCGGCGTCCCATCGCGCCTCGAGCGTTTGCCGACCCCCTGCGGCCCGTCCCGCGGTTTGCCGAGGCGCCGCTATGTGTGCGCTGAAACTGCTCTAGCCGCGCCGCAGGTCGAAGCCGGGAGGAACCGCCTCGCGGCTCGCCAGCCACACCTTCCAGGCCGCCTCGTCCCAGCCGAAATTCTTCCCCGTCAGGCTGACGAGCGCCTGGAGCACCCGCTCGTTTCGCACCGCGACCCGCGTCGCCTTCGGCCCGTTCCCTCCCATCGACAGCCCGGAGTCACCGCCGGAGCCGAAGCCGACCGACATCTGGTCCGGCCCGCCGGCGCCCCCGCTGGCCATGACGTGCTCGGTCTGCAGCGCATCGACGAGGGCGGGCACGGTCGCCTGGACACGAAGCCGACCGAGGGCCTCCGCCGCACGATTGAGTTGGGCGTTGTCCTTGCTCCGCAGCGCCAGTGCAAGTGGCCCGGCAGCCGCCTGCGGGTCGATGGCGGCGAGCCGTTCGACGGCCACGATCCGCGTCTCGGGGTCGGCATGATCGAGAGCCACGGCGACGAGCGAAGTAAACGCATCCGCCGACCGTATCCTCCCCAACGCCTCCACGTACCAGCCCCGAACCTGCCGCTGCTCCTCCTTGAGAATCGCGGCCGCGAGCGCCGGAACCGCCGTCGCATCGGAGATGCCGCGAATCTCCTGCGCCGCTTCGTCGGCCTCTGCAGGCTGGTTGAGCCGCTTCCGCAGGCGCTCGAGTTTCGGCTTCCATTCCTTCTGGGCCAACGTCACCCGGTCGCGCTGCTCCAGGAGTTCGATCTCCTGCGCCGTTCGATAGGCGCCACGGTGGAGGAGGAGTCCACGGTCCCCCATTCGTTCCTGCTGGGTCCGCCGCGACACGGCTGGAGTATCCACGGCATCCACGGCATCCACGGCATCCACGGCGTCCTCCGCGGCCCGCGCCGCAACGGACATCCATCCCAGCGCTGTCAGAATCGCGGCGACGTGCCGCATGCAGATCGGATCCATCGCGTGCGACTCCCGGATCGCGAACGGCGGATCGCGAAGAACCGGCTCCTCGCGACCCGCTCCCGCCCCAATGATATCGGCTCGACCGCGGCTCGGCCCTCAGTTGCGGCCCATTCCGGGCCGAGTCGCGGCAAAACCGCGGCCGGCCGCCCATCACGGCGGCCGGCCCGCCTGGTCGAGCAGGCCGGCGTAGAAGTTCGCGAACCGGAACACGATCATGGCGATCAGGCAGGCGACGGCGGCCCAGGCGAGGAAACCGACCACCTTCGCCGCGGCGCTGAAGCCGGCCCGAGACTCGTCGTCGAGCGTGTCGGCGAGCCGCTCGAGCGTCTCGGCGATGGTGCCTGTCATATCGCCCAGCCCGACTGCCTCGACGACCCGCGGCGACAGCCGCCCCGTCGCCCGCAGCGTCTGCTCAAGGTCCGCACCCGCCCGCAATCGCGACTCGACCGCCGCCGGATCGATGCGCAAAGCCGGGGCCACCGTCGCCGCCAGCGACAGCAGTCCGCGGACCTCGATCCCCGCATGGTTGCCGAGCGACACGGCCCGGCACCAGTGCGCCTCCTCGGCGGCGCGGATCGCCGGACCGAGAAGCGGCACGCGGGACAACACGTGCCGCGCCAACCCCCGGTCGCTCCAGCTGCGCATCCCCCACGGCAGCAGCACGACGGCGGCCACGACGACGGCAGCCACGCAGGCGAGATAGGTCGTCAGGCCTCCGAATCCGCGGAGTCCGAGCCCGAGGATGTCGACCTGCCGGCCTTCGAAATCGCCGATCACGCCGCTGACGACGATGAGCAAGCCGACGACGGCGACGGCGGCGGCCAGCTGGCAGGCGGGGCGGACGAGGCTCGCGAGAAGATCGCGGCGGCAGCGGGCCGCACGTTCGATCGCCCGGGCGGCGTCGCGCAGCACCTCCGCCTCGCGACCGGTGCGTTCGCCGACGTCCGCGAGGCCGACCACCAGCGGCGGAAATGCCCCGCCGGCGCGACGCAGTGCCGTGCCAAGGCCCGCCCCCTCCGCGAGTGCCCGGCGCACCGCCTCCAGCGCCGGACGCCAGCGGCGCGGCACCCGCACCGCCTCCGTCGCGACCGCCGTGCGCGGATCGATACCCGCAAGCAGCGCGACGCCGAGCCGACCGAGCAGGCCCGCGAGCACACGGTCGGGCATCCGTTTGCCGGCCATCGTCCTCCTCCGCACCTCGAGCGGCCCCGCGGCCGCGACCGCGGTTCACCGCGGATCGTTGTACAGCGCCGCCCGGTCCAGCCCGGTGTTTTCCCGGCAGCGCTCACGCCCGCCCGCGGCATCTGGTACAAATTCGCCTTCTCATCCCCTCCAGACCCGTGTCCTCAATGACCGTTCCGTGGCAGACCGTGGCGATCGTGGGAGTGGGCCTGATCGGCGGTTCGGTCGGCAAGGCGGTCCGCGACCGCGGCCTGGCCAGGCGGGTCATCGGCATCGGCCGCTCGTCCGCATCGCTCGCCGAGGCCCGCCGTCACGGCGCCATCACCGAGGCCACGGTCGACGTGGCGAGCGTCGCCGAGGCGGATCTCGTCGTCCTCGCGGCTGGCGTGGCGGCGCTGCCGAAACTGCTCGCCGCGGTCGATGCCGCCGTCCGTCCGGGAACGCTGATCACCGACACCGGCAGCACGAAGGCGACGCTCGTCGCGGCATGGGAGCGACGGCGGCGCGGCCGCCGCGGCCGGTTCGTCGGCGCCCACCCGCTCGCCGGAAGCCATCGCCGCGGCGCTGCGGCGGCGGATGCCGATCTGTTCGCCGGCCGGGTGACGGTCGTGACTCCGGCCGCCGCGACGCCGACGGAAGACGTGACCGATGTGGCGACCTTCTGGTCGGCGGTCGGGGCCACCGTGTTCGTCATGCCGCCGCGCGAGCACGACAGGATCGTCGCGGCCACCAGCCATGCACCGCACCTGATCGCGGCGGCGATCGCCGCCGCGACACCGGCGGCGGGCCGGCGATTCACGGCGGGCGGCTGGCGGGATACGACGCGGATCGCCGCCGGGGATCCCGGCCTGTGGGCAGACATCCTGCTCGACAATGCCGGCCCGGTGGCGGCCGCGACCCGCCGGATCGCGATGCTCGCCGGGCGGATGCTCCGCGCCATCGAGGCCGGCGACAGACGCCGGCTCGTCGCCATCCTCGAACGTGCCAAGGAGGAACGTGATGCTGTGGGAAGTTGACGTCCATCCCCGGGACGCGGCGGCGGACCATGCGGCCCGGGCGGTCGTCGCGGGCGCCGCCGAACTGGGCATTCCCGACTGCGGTCGGGCCCGCACCGCGGCCGGCTGGCTGATCGAAGGGAGCCTCTCGCGGGACGACGTCTCGCGGCTCGCCGCCGAAGTGCTCGCCGACCCGGTCACCGAATCGTTCACGCTCGACGAGGCCGGGGCCGCACCGCTCTGCGTCGGCCCCGCCGATCTTCCCACGGTCGTGCACGTGCTGCCCCGCGCGGGGGTCACCGATCCGGCGGCCCAGTCGGCCCACGAGGCCTTCGGCCTGCTCGGCATCCGGCCCGCGGCGGTGCGCAGCGTGCGGAAGTATTGGCTCCCGCAGTTGCCCGAAGCCGATGCCGCACGGCTCGCCTGGAAGCTGCTCGCCAGCGAGGCGATCCACGACGTGGTGGTCGGGCCGCTCCTCTTGCGGACGCTGGCCGGCGGCAGGCCATGGCGGTTTGCCCGCGAGACCGTCCGGCTCTCGGGACTCGACGACGCCTCCCTGGCGAAGCTCAGCCGCGACCGCTGCCTGGCTCTCACCGTCCGCGAACTCCTCGCCATCCGCGACCACTTCCAGTCCCTCGGCCGCGATCCCTTCGAGATCGAGCTGGAGACGCTCGCCCAGACTTGGAGCGAACACTGCTGCCACAAGACGCTCGGCAGCGGCATCGACCACGTCGGGCCGGCGGGCGAGTCGCATTATGACAACCTCCTCAAGGAGACCGTGTTCGCCGCCACGCGAAAGGTCCGCGCGGCGCTCGGCAGCAGTGACTGGTGCGTGAGCGTGTTCCGCGACAACTCGGGCGTGGTCCGGTTCGACGGCGACCACGACATCTGCGTCAAGGTCGAGACCCACAACCACCCCTCGGCCATCGAGCCCTACGGCGGCGCGGCCACCGGGCTGGGCGGCGTGATCCGCGACGTGCTCGGCACCGGCCTCGGCGCGCGGCCGATCGCCAATCTCGACGTGTTCTGCGTCGGCGACCCCGACACGCCCGCCGCCGCCCTGCCGCCGGGCGTGATTCCGCCGCGCCGGCTCCTGGCCGGCGTCGTCGCCGGCGTCCGCGACTACGGCAACCGGATGGGGATTCCCACGATCGCCGGCGCCGTGGCCTACGATCCGGGATACCTCGGCAACCCGCTCGTGTTCTGTGGCACCGTCGGCATCATGCCGCGTGGCAACGCCGACGCGGCCGTGCAGGCGGGCGACCTGGTCGTCGTGGCCGGCGGCCGCACCGGCCGCGACGGCATCCACGGGGCGACTTTCTCCAGCATCGAGCTCTCGACCGCCAGCGAGAGCCAGTCGGGGGGTGCTGTCCAGATCGGGCACGCGATCAACGAAAAGATGCTCACCGACTTCGTACTCGAGGCCTCGCACCGGCAGCTGTTCCACGCCATCACCGACTGCGGTGCCGGTGGCCTGTCGAGCGCCGTCGGCGAGATGGCCGCCACGCTCGGCGCCGACGTCGACCTCGATCGGGCGCCGCTCAAGTACGAGGGGCTGTCGGCGACGGAAATCTGGATCTCGGAGGCCCAGGAACGCATGGTGCTCGCGGTACCCCCGTCGGCCTGGCCGCAGCTTCAGGCGGCCGCCGCCGCCGAGGGCGTGGAGGCGACGGCAATCGGCACGTTCACCGGCAGCGGTCGGCTCGTGCTCCGCTGGCAGGGGGAGGTCGCGGGAGAACTCGACTGCGGCTTCCTCCACGAGGGTCGTCCCAAGCAGCGGCTGCGATCGCGGTTCACGGCCGCAGCCGCCGCACCGGCGGCGCGGCCGTCGCCAGCTGCCTGCTCGACGTCCTCCGCCTGCCCGACGTCGCCAGCAAGGAATGGATCATCCGCCAGTACGACCACGAGGTGCAGGGCTGCTCGGTGCTCAAGCCGCTGCTCGGCCCCGGCGGCGGACCGGCCGACGGCACGGTGGTTCGTGGCGTGCTCGGCCGCGACCGCGGGATCGTGCTCGGCGTCGGCCTGCGGCACCGCCTCGGCCGCATCGATCCCTACCAGATGGCGGCCGGCGGGATCGTCGAGGCGATCGGCAACGTCGTCGCCGCGGGGGCCGATCCCGACCGGATCGCGCTCCTCGACAACTTCTGCTGGGGCGACACGCGCCGCGAGGAGTCGCTGGGGACGCTCGTGGAAGCCTGCCGGGCCTGTCACGACATGGCGGTGGCGTTCATGGCCCCGTTCGTGAGCGGCAAGGACAGCCTCAACAACGTCTTCGCCTGGACCGATGCCGCAGGCCGGCAGCAGGAACTCTCGATCCCGCCGACGCTCCTGGCGACCGCGGTCGGCCAGGTGGACGACGTCCGCCGCGCGGTGTCGCCCGACCTGAAGGGGGCGGGCAACCGGCTGGCGATCGTCGGCACGACGCGGCACGACATCGCGGGCACGCAACTGGAACTCACGGGCCGGGTCCACGGCGGCGGCCTCCCCACCGTCGAGCCCGCGGCCTGTCGCGCCGCCTGGGCCGCGCTGGCGGCGACACGCGCGGCGGGACTGCTCGCCTCCTGCCACGACTGCTCGGATGGCGGACTGGCGGCGGCGGTCGCCGAGATGGCGATCGGTGGCGACTGCGGGGCGCGGATCGATCTCGGCCGCGTGCCCCTGGCCGGCGACGGGCCCATGCCCGACCTGGCGATCGCATTCGCCGAGACCCCGGGCCGCTTCATCTGCGAGGTCCGCCCCGAGCATGCCGCCGCCTTTGCCGCACAGTTGGACCGCATGACGGGCGTCGCCTGGGGCTGGATCGGCACGGTGGCTGCCGAACCGGTCGTGGAAATCATGGCCAGCGACGGCGGCCTGGCCGCGGTGCCGGTCGACCGCCTCGCAGCGGCGTGGCGCAGGGAGGATCGCTGACATGCTCGCACCGCGTGCCCTGATCCTCCGTGCCCCCGGCACCAACTGCGACCACGAAACGGCTCACGCCTTCGAGCGGGCCGGCGGTCTCGCCCGGCGGCTGCACGTGCGCGCCCTCGGCGAACGCCCGGCGCTGGCCGACGACTTCCAGATCCTCTGCATCCCCGGCGGCTTCTCTTACGGAGACGACATCGCCAGCGGGCGGATCTTCGCCCTCGAACTGCGGCTCCGGCTGGGCGACGCGCTGGCCAGGTTTCGCGATCGCGGCGGCCTCGTCCTCGGAATCTGCAACGGCTTTCAGGTGCTGCTGCAGACGGGCCTCTTGCTCGCCGATCCGCAGACCGGACGGCCGCGGGCGGCTCTGGCACACAACCACTCCGGCCGGTTCATCGACCGCTGGGTGCGGCTCCGCGGGGTTGCGGGCCGCTGTCCGTTCCTGCACGGCGTGACCGACCTCGAACTCCCCGTCGCCCACGGCGAGGGCCGGTTCGTGCCCCGTTCCGCCGCCGACTTCGCCGCGCTCGACGCGGCCGGGCAGCTGGTGCTTCGTTATGCCGTCGACGCGGCCGGCAACTCCACGAACCCCAACGGCGCCGAGGGGGACGTCGCCGGCGTCTGCGACGAGACGGGCCGCGTGTTCGGGCTCATGCCCCACCCCGAGCGGTTCATCGACGCCACGCAGCATCCTGCCTGGACGGGCCATCTCGACCCGTCCGCGGCCGGGGCCGGCCTCGCCCTGTTCACCAACGCGGTCAAGGCGGTCTCCTGAGCCCCGGCGCGGGACTGACTTTCGCCGTTGACGCGGCGGCGGCCCATCCCTATCTGTTCGCGGGAAACGCCGCGCGGTTCGCGGATGCTGGGCAACGCATCCTGCCGGGGCAGCCGCCTTCCACGGACTGCTCCATCCACCGGGATTTTCCGCCTCCGCCACGACGCCCCATGTCACACCCCCGGCACAGCAGCCGCTGGAACGTCAGCCGCGTCGTGACGGCGGCACTCCTGGCAGCCGGCTGTCGCATGCCCCTCCTCGACGAGGCCGGCACGCCGCGCTCCGTCGGCACAGTCAATCGGGAAGGCGGGCAGGCGGTGCTCACGATCCCCGTGGAACTGCTGTTCGTCCGCCATGACGAGCACGACGCGACGCTCGTCGATGAACTCTGGAAGTTCGTCGACGAGCAGGCCGTGCCCGCGGATCGCCGCCGGCGGCTGAACGCCAACGGGCTGCGGGTGGGAATCGTCAGCGGCGATTTGCCGGAGCACGTGGCGGCGCGCATCGCGCCGGCAGATCGGGCAACGTCGGAACCGGCCTCCGAGCAGCAGCTCGTCGAACGCCGCACGCTGCGGCTCCTGCCCGGCGGCCGCAGCGAGATCGTCGTCGCGGCCGCTCGTGAGGAACTGGTCGTCCTCGAGCACCGGGACGGCACCGGCACGGGGACGACGTTCCGCGACGCCAGCAGCATGTTCGACATGCGGCTCGGCTCCGCGGCCGACGGCCGCGTCCGGATCACCCTGACCCCCGAGATCAGCCACGGACCGCGCGCGCGGACCTGGGTTGGGGAGGAAGGCACGTTGCGGATGGAGGCCGGGCAGAAGCGGCACCGGCGCGACGACCTCGGCATCGTGCTCGATCTCGCGCCGCCGGCGTTGCTCGTCGTGGCCGGCACCGCCGACGATGCCTCGACGCTGGGCGGCGCCCTGTTTCGCGACGCCCAGCCGGCCGCCAAGACGCGGCGACTGCTCGTCATCCGGCCGCTGGCCCGGAGCATCGATCCGCTGTTCGCCCCCGAGATCCCGGCCGCGGTCGCCGACCAGCCGGCGATCCGGATTCGCTAACGGGTCGAGATGCGACCGGCACCTCGGCATGCGAATCCGGGCAGGATGGTGAACGCCTGCCGCCGGCTGCGACGGGGTGAAGGCGGCATTCTGCGAAACGCCGGCAAGGAAACGCGCCGACACGACCGCCCGTTGCACGCGTCGTGTCGAATCTGTCGATTCCTCCCGGGAAACCCATTTCGCCAGCAGGGTCGAGTCAGCCATGCAACCATCCAGCAGCCGCCCTCAGGCCGCCGTCTCGCAACGCCCCCGGATGGCGATGGTATTCGCGGCAGCCTTCGTGGCCGGAGCCGCCGCAGCCGTCGGCGTCAACAGCGTGATGGATGTGTGGCGCACGCAGGGCAAGCCGCTGGTGGAAAGCGAGCCGATCTTCGTGGCGCTGCGGTCGCTGCCGCAGGGATCACCCGTGACGGTCTGGGATGTCGGCCTGCGCAACTGGCCCAAGGCGATGCTGCCCGCGAGTGCCATCCGTGCCGAGGACGCCTTCGAGGGCTACGTGCTGCGTATTCCGCTCCGGGAGGGCCAGCCGCTGTTGGGTGCGCAGCTCATGCGTCCCGATGGCATGCCCGTGTCGGGAGTC
>Ga0315908_10002305_pt1 | contig 14014 bp, 7 predicted proteins | sample LakEriMetagenome_12_FD_203520 | JGI IMG/M metagenome (GOLD analysis project Ga0315908, IMG submission 203520) | Freshwater fungal communities from buoy surface, Lake Erie, Ohio, United States - Buoy 4 MA124 | ecosystem: Environmental > Aquatic > Freshwater > Lake > Lake biofilm | place: USA...
TGTACTGGTAAAACGCTCACCTACCGAAGGGTATCTAATTCCTTGGCCAAATGAAGCCCTTAAATGCGTGTATTTTTTTAGTTCATAATGAGCCCCTGCCCTAAACACTGGATAAAATGGAAGGACATTATTTCCAATTTTGAAATCAGAATCGCCTTTTTTGTTATCCATTGTGAAGTATTCTGCACGCATCCCCCCGGTAAAATCAAATTTACCAATGTGGTGATCATACTGTGCATAAGCTGCCGCATTGTTTGATGAATGGTCGCCGAATAAATTAGAAAAGACAACATTATGGGTCCCAAATAACCCTGTAACAAGGGTGCCTCCCGATTTGAAATTACGCTGAAAATTATAGTCTGCTATGTACACAACAGCTCCATTACTTTGTTGATCATTGCTGATATTTTTATTCGTAGTAAGGTAGGCTCTAGTTTTAATGCTATGTTTATTATTGTGTTTATCAATATACTTGACATATGGATCGATAAACAGGCGATTAGATAGGTTGTAGGTTAGGGTAGATGCTGGGTTTGAAGTATCCGCACCTCCGCTAGGCGTATAGCCTTGATCTGCACTTTGCCATATCAAGAAATTCCCGGTTTTATGTAGTTGATAGTTAAAACTAATCCCAGCTTTAAGTCGTTCGATTTTTAGTGGACGCAGGTACAGAGTTCCACTAATTCTCCCCCGTGTTTCCGTTTCACCCTGACGATACCCCTTATCATTATAAAATACGGTAGAAAGGGTATAGCCCGTACGCTTAAACATTTGACTGCGGAAAACCTCTACTTGTTGGTTCATTGGATTAAATCGTTGTGCGCTGTCCTTTCCCCACCATTGCATAGATTTCCTTCTTGGATTATCATAAATTCCAGTCTGCACTCTAATTTTGGTTTCTGGCTTTAATCCTGGTTCTTTCTCCGATAAGGCAATCACCCCATTTAAGGCCCCGCTTCCATAAAGCACGGAAGACGCACCTTTTATTACCTCTACCTGTGATGCTTGTTCTATTGGAATCGCATTCCACTGAGCATCTCCTGCATACCCCGACAACAGAGGTAGTCCATTCCACAGCATCATAACGCGACTCCCCGCACCATATGCAAACCCAGAACCACCACGGATACTTACTTGTCCATCCATCGTGAATACGCCCGGTGTTTGTTCCACTGCTTGCTCTAAATTTACCATCCCCTTATTTTCAATTAAGCGAGGCTTAATAACTTCAAGCGAAATTGGGATTTCTTCAATTTTTTGTGCGCGTTTATTTGCGGATACTACCACGGTTTGCTCTGTTTTTTCATTCACACGCATGGCATGATTTATAGTGCCGAGGTTGGTAATAACTACGGTATCAATTCGGTATTCTAATAAATTAAACACCAATTTTAACGGTAGTGTAGTATTGCTGAAACTAAATTTTCCATCGAAATCAGAGAGCTGTTTTTCACCTGTGGATGCATATATTTTAACACCATATAATGGTTTCCCTGTAGATTGATCGGTAACTACACCATTAAGTTGTGCGAAGGAATGAGAAACATATAAAAAAGAGATGAACAACGATAAAAATAAACGCATAAGTAAGGTTTTGGGGCTTAAAGAAACAAAAAATTACAAAGCCAACTGCATTTGAAGAATGAAGTTTCTTGGTGCTTGAACATCACCAGGCCTACTGACGTATTCCTTGTTAAAGAGATTATTGGCAATAAAATTAACCTTAAAGGCTTCATTGATTTGATACCCAAAGCGCGCATCAAAAACAGCTACCCCTTTATTGAAAACAGATCGATAGTTAGCCATTCCAACCAGTAATTCCTCTCCAAGCACCCCGTCTTCAAAGACTCGGTCAATGTTTTTCATATAGCTATTATATCGTGAAGAAATCCCTATGCTAAACGCTTTGTAAGTCGCTTGAATATCGGCTTTCGCCATGTGATTAAAGCGATATTTTAACATGTTCGTACTTGGGTCTGAAAAGGAGAGTTTGTATATGGAATCTTTATTAAGGCTAATGGGATACATATAGGTATACCCCAATAAGGTGGTCAAATCCACTTCACCTATTTTTCCCATGCTATTAAATGAAAATTCGGCTCCTCCAATAAAGGCTTGTTCTGCATTTTGCGCCTGAAATCCAACCCAATTGTAAAAGTAATTGATTGTGTCAGGATTTGTTGTTTGTAATACCGTGATGCTATCTGGTTTATACAATCCAAAGGTGAATTCTGTCATATTCGAATAATAATTGGCAAAACCAGCAACATCGGCCATCGCTTTCCATCCACCAATTTTAAATACTTGCTTAACGCCAAGTTCTGCTGCATATCCCGTTTCCGGACGAAGCGTAGGGTTTTTAAAAATCACTACGCCACCTACCGAGGTAGAAACAAAGCGCTCGGCTATGGAAGGAAAACGAATCCCTTGACCTAAAGATCCTCGAAAGTGAGTCCCTTTAAATGGCTCATAATGAACCCCTGCTCGTAGTATTGGGTATATGGGTGACTCAAATGCCCCTATTTTGAATTGAGAATCAAAAGGTAGCGTATCTAACTTGCAGAATTCTAACCTTAAGCCGGTTGTAAAATCCCACTTTTTTGCCTTTATTTCGAATTGACTATACGCTGCAGCATTTTCACTTATGTGATCTCCAAAGACCCAACTTTTAATATTATTGAGCGTGTTAGTGGCTCCAAGTGTCACATTTGTTGCGCTATTTATTTTCTTTTGAAATTGATAATCGAAATAATACATCTGAGCAAATGACGCATCATATACCTTGGTATCATTACCGGTCGTAACTAAATAATATCGCGTTCTAAAGTGGTGCTTGTTGTTTTTGTTATCAATAAATTTAAGGTAAGGATCCACATTAAATCGCACGGCCTTTTGCCTTGAAATCGTATTGTCCATGGCTTGATAACACATAGAATCATTTTTCCATAACACGAAAACACCCGCATCTTGTAGCTGTAAGTTGTAACTTATTCCGGCTTTCAATTTGCTATTCTCTTTCAATGGACGATAGTAAAAGCTTCCGTTAATTCGAGCGCGTTTTTCTTGTTCACCTTGGCGAAAAGCCTCGTTATAAAATACGTTAGCTCCGATTGTGTACCCAATGTTTTTAATTGATTTTCCGTAATAGAAATCAGCCATATGAAAGGTTGGATTGAAGGCTTGTTCCTTTCCCTTACCCCACCACTGAAGTGACTTACGGTTTGGATTGTCATAAATTCCACTTTGAATTTTCGCTTCCAAGACCCCATCAGGACCTGGCTCGCGTTCGTTTAGGGCTATAATTCCATTTAATGCACCACTTCCATAGAGCACCGAGGACGCGCCTTTTAATATTTCTATCTGAGAAGCTTGTTCCATTGGAACGGCATTCCATTTCGCGTCACCAATATCAGGTGAAAGCATGGGAACTCCATTCCATAACAATAAGACCCTGCTTCCCGCCCCATAGGCATATCCTCCGCCACCCCGTATACTCACCTGACCATCCATCACATAAACACCTGGGCTTTGATCAACTGCTTGGGCAAGGTTTGTGAGTCCTTTATTTGCTACCAACGCAGGTTTTATTATTTCAATGGAGATTGGAATTTCTTCTAATTGTTGGTCTCGTCTCCCTGCACTAACGACCACCGTATTCATAACCCGTTGCTTCGGCACGAATTGGATGGTAAGCTTATCGAAGGTCGTTACTTCAAGTGTTTGTGTTATGAATCCATTCGAGCGAATGGTTATGGTTGCTGGTAATGGGATATTATTCATTATAAAATTACCTGTATCATCTGATTTTACCACTTGATTTGAACCTTCATGAAGCACCTTAACCTCACTCAACGGTTTACCATCTTCTGATGAGGTAATTGTTCCTGTAAGTGTTTGGCTAAACCCTTGTAATACAGAGAAAAGACAAATGTTAAAAAGTAATAATCGCCACATGGCTAGTTAATTTTTAAGTAAATTAGAGTTAACGAAGATATAAAAAAAATGGGGGGTGAGGACTTAGTATACAAGGTGGCGATGAGTTTTTTAAAAGGTCTTGGTCCGATTCGAATTAATAGTATTCTATCTGAACTTAATCCCGAGCAATTTTTTTCATTGAGTATTTCCGATGTTAAGCAATGTACTAGAATCTCTTCAAATCAATTAGCCGCTATGGAGCGGAATCGCGCATTGGATTTTGCAGTTAAGGAAATTGAAGCATGTAGCATCTATGGCATCGAGCCTATTTTTATTTTGGACCCAAACTACCCGAGAAGATTAAAACAATGTGTTGATGCCCCTATACTAATTTACTACCGGGGGGAAGACGTATTGAATTCAAGGAGAACAATAGCAATAGTTGGATCAAGGATGCACACCACATATGGAATTGAATTAATTAAGGAATTAATGCAGGGACTCTCGGAAGCCGGCGTGATTACCGTTTCAGGTTTGGCGATGGGTATTGACAGCGTGGCTCATGATTATTCTATAAAGAACGACATACCAACGGTTGCGGTATTGGGAAGTGGATTGAATCAAGTATTTCCTAAACGAAACACCAAATTGGCACAGGAAATTCTAGCACATGGTGGGGCTTTACTTTCAGAATATTCTGTTTTCTCTAAACCTGTTCGTGAGAATTTCCCCGTAAGGAACCGAATTGTTGCGGGTCTTTCCGATGCGACCATCGTTGTGGAAAGTAGAGAAAAAGGCGGCGCACTAATAACTGCAGATCTAGCCAATGATTATAACAGAGATGTTTTTGCTTATCCTGGATCAGTACATCAACAATATTCTGCCGGATGTAATGCGTTAATTCGACAACAAAAGGCTCACCTTGTCACGAATTCAACAGATATTCTAAGCATGTTGGGTTGGGATAAGCCACGATCTAGACAACAAGAGCTGTCTTTGCCAGTGAATTTATCGACAGATGAACAACAAATACTTTCCATTCTAAAACAACATGAATCACTGTATATGGATGAATTAGTCATTCATTCATGTATGCCGACTTCCCAACTTCATGGATTACTGTTAGGGTTGGAATTAAAGGGGCAAATTGGGAGAGTCGCGGGCACTAAGTATCGACTCAACTAAAAACGAAAATGATTTTTGGAATGAAAATCAGGCAGCCGATTACCAAGGCAATAACCGAGAATATCAATACCGCTCCGGCGCTTAAGTCTTTTATTGTTTTTATTTTAGGGTCTCTATCCAAAGAAATTAAATCGCATAATTTTTCAATGGATGTATTGATGGTTTCTAAGGAAAGCACTCCACCAATCAGTAGTAGTATAGCTATTAACTCCCAACCTTGAATCTTTAATAAAAAACAAAGCACGATTGATATTAGACCGCAGAACACTTGGATTCGAAAATTTCTACCTAAGGTCCAGCTGCCAAAAACTCCATCAATTGCGTGAACGAATCCTTTAATAAATGTTCTCATGTTTTTTTTATCGAAATTAAGTTAAAAAACTATTGATTCTTGATATGATATCTTTATTATCTCCCTATTTTTGCAACAGTTCTTTACTAATTTAACTTATGAAGAAAGGTGGAGGGACCGGCCCTGTGAAACCTTGGCAACCTGTTGAACTGATAAGGTGCCAAATCCTATTCCCATAGTGGAAAAAGATAAGTTTTGGCTTGTGCCTTTCTTCCCAAATGAACAATGACAGCAATTGAAAAACAACTTCAAGACCATATTTTGGTGTTGGATGGTGCCATGGGAACCATGATTCAACGTTATCCGTTGGAGGAGGCTGATTTTAGAGGTGATCGATTTGCCTCCCATGCTTCTTCATTGAAAGGAAATAATGATCTACTAAACCTTACACGACCGGATATCATTTTTGACATTCATAAGGAGTATTTGGCTGCTGGTGCCGATATCATTGAAACCAATACCTTTTCAGGAACTACCATCGCTCAAGCCGATTATCAGTTAGAGGATGCGGTATATGACATTAACTTCCAAGGTGCTAAATTAGCAAGGAATGCGGCGGATTTATTTACCGATAAACCGCGATTTGTAGCCGGATCCATTGGCCCAACGAATCGCACGGCTTCTATTTCTCCGGATGTGAATAATCCAGGATATCGAGCAGTTAGTTTCGATGATTTAAAAACGGCATACAAAGAGCAAATTGAAGCCCTTATGGATGGCGGAGTAGATGTGCTTTTGATTGAAACGGTGTTTGACACACTCAATGCGAAAGCTGCGCTTTTTGCAGCGAATGAGGTTTTTGAGCACCGAAAGATTGCACTTCCAATAATGATCTCCGGTACGATTACAGACCGTAGTGGTAGAACCTTATCTGGTCAAACCCCTGAAGCATTTTTGATTTCACTGCAGCATGTGAAGTTGCTTTCTATCGGATTGAATTGCGCCCTCGGTTCGGAACTTATGGAACCGTATTTAGCGGTGTTGAGCGATAAAAGCCCCTTTGCAGTAAGCGCTCACCCGAATGCCGGTCTTCCAAATGCTTTTGGTCAATATGACGAAACGGCTGAGATAATGGGTTTAAAGGTGGAATCATTCTTTAAAAAAGGCTTAGTCAACATCATCGGAGGTTGCTGTGGAACGACGCCTGAACATATTGCAAAAATAGCTGAACTTGCGGCACACTATTCACCACGAAAAATAACAGATGGAACGAATTCTTAGGCTTTCAGGATTAGAGCCCTTAATCGCCACTAAACAAAGTAATTTTGTTAATGTTGGAGAGCGAACTAATGTTACGGGTTCAAAAGCATTTTTACGGTTGATTCAAGAAGATCGCTATGAAGAAGCATTGGCGGTTGCTCGAGAACAAGTGGAGGGCGGTGCACAGATATTAGATGTGAACATGGATGAAGCCATGATTGACGGTAAATATGCTATGGTGAATTTCCTTAATCTCATTGCCTCAGAACCTGAGATTGCTAGAATTCCTATCATGATTGACAGCTCGAAATGGGAAATTATTGTGGCTGGCCTTAAGTGTCTTCAAGGTAAAGGAGTTGTCAATTCCATATCGCTCAAAGAAGGGGAGGAGGTATTTGTTCAACAAGCCAAGTTCATCCAATCCATGGGAGCAGCCATGGTGGTGATGGCATTTGATGAACACGGACAAGCAGATTCCTACGAACGAAGAATTGAGATTTGTGCCAGATCCTATGAGTTATTGGTCAATAAAGCCAATGTTCATCCGAATGATATAATTTTTGATCCCAACATTTTCCCCGTAGCCACGGGAATGGAAGAACATGCACTCAACGCGCTTGATTTTTTTAGGGCTACCGAATGGATTACCCAAAACTTACCGGGTTGCCATGTTAGTGGTGGAGTTTCGAATGTATCGTTTTCATTTCGTGGAAATAATGCGGTACGAGAGGCAATGCACGCAGCCTTTCTTTATCATGCGATACAACATGGTATGAATATGGGGATTGTTAATCCAACGATGCTCGCCGTTTATTCCGATATCGACCCCTTATTGTTAGAACACATTGAAGATGTACTCTTTAATCGCCGTGAAGATGCAACAGAACGCTTACTTAATTTCGCCGAAACGGTTAAGCAGGGCAAAAAAGAATTAGTGGTTGATGAGGCTTGGAGAGCGTGGGAGGTAGAAAAACGCATCGAACATGCCTTAGTAAAAGGAATTGATAAGTTTATTGAGGATGATGTATCGCTATGTTTACCGCTTTATCCGAAGCCGCTTCAAATTATTGAAGGACCCTTAATGGCGGGTATGAATGTTGTTGGTGACCTTTTTGGTGAGGGAAAAATGTTCTTACCCCAAGTGGTTAAATCGGCACGTGTAATGAAAAAAGCGGTTTCATTTCTTCAGCCCTACATCGAAGCCGATAAGAATGGCGAGATTCAAAAAGCTGGGAAGATTTTAATGGCTACCGTAAAAGGAGATGTACACGACATTGGTAAAAATATTGTTGGGGTGGTTCTAGCGTGTAATAACTATGAAATTATAGATATGGGGGTTATGGTCCCTGGTAATGAAATAGTTAATCGGGCGATTGAAGCAGGTGTAGATATTATCGGATTAAGTGGCTTAATTACGCCATCCCTCGAAGAAATGGTGAAGGTGGCAACAGAAATGCAGCAGCGAAATTTAAAAATTCCTTTACTCATTGGGGGAGCAACGACGTCTAAAGTGCATACCGCGGTAAAGATTACGCCGAATTATGACGGTCCGGTAATTTATGTTCCAGATGCTTCCAGAGCTGTCACTGTCGCTGAAAAAATGTTGGGAGGCGATTCCAAGGCCTATCACGATACCGTACTGGAAGAATATGAACGCATTCGGACACACCATGAACTGCATAATGCAACAAAACGAATGGTTCCTATTGAAATGGCTAGAAAAAACAAGTTGACGCTCGAATTTTCTAAAGATACCATTATGAAACCCATGCAGCTTGGAGTTTTTGATGGAAAAATTGATGTTGAAATGTTAATTCCATACATCGATTGGTCCCCCTTCTTCAGAAGTTGGGATTTACATGGCAAATATCCTGATATCCTTTCGGATTCAGTGGTTGGAGTTGAGGCAACAAAACTTCTTGATGACGCAAAAGCATGCTTATCAGATGGGATTAAAAACGGATGGTTTCACCCAACATATGTCTATGGGATTTTTAGTGCGAATGCAGTGGGTGATGACATTGAAATTTATGATGAAACAACGCATCAGGTATTACATCGTTCCATTGGCTTACGCCAACAAATAGAAAAAACTTCCGGGCAGTTTAATCTGTGTTTGTCGGATTATATTGCGCCCAAGGAAAGTGGTATAGCCGATTACATCGGTTGCTTTGCAGTTACTTCAGGTGATGTAACAGCCGTCTGTAAACAATTCGAGGGAGCTCATGATGATTACACCAGTATTATGATCAAAGCGGTTGCGGATCGGCTGGCCGAAGCCTTGGCCGAGTGGTTGCATGAACGCGTGCGGCTTACGCATTGGGGTTACGACAAAACACCGTTAAAAAATGAAGAATTAATCGCGGAAAAATACAAAGGAATAAGACCTGCTCCGGGATATCCTGCATGTCCAGATCATTATGAAAAGCTTGGTATCTTCAACGTGTTGAATGCGACCGATCGAATTGGTGTTTCCTTAACTGAATCCTTAGCTATGCATCCCGCTTCTTCGGTCTCCGGATGGTATTTTGCTCATCCTAGTGCCAAATATTTTGGAATTACCGCCATTTTAGAAGATCAGTTTTTGTCGGTTTGCGAGCGCAGAAATGTGAATAAAGATGAGCACATTTCATGGTTTCCCTTCATGAAAAAATAATGTGCTTTTAAGCAACTATTTACGTATTTTTGATGTCCTTGAAGGGCCTATGAAACTCAGCATATTATTTATCGCATTTATTGGCAGTTTTTTTACCGCAATGGCGCAAGCGCCCACGGCAAATTTTACTGCTTCACCACTCAGTGTTTGTGCCGGTGTACCGGTGAATTTCACGTCCACGTCCACGTCCAATGGTGGTCCAGCGATTAACCAATACTCCTGGAATTTTGGTGATGGTGTTACCGTGACAACACAGAACCCCTCTCACGTATTTACAACAGCAGGAACGTTTACCATTACGCTCGTTGTTACAAATGCTAATGGGGCTGTTGATTCAGAAATTAAAACAAATTACATTACTGTCTTGCCCGCACCAAATGTTGGGTTTAATGTAACTGGTATTGGATGTACAGTCCCCTTAACTGTTGGATTCACAAATACCTCTTCAAGCGGCGCTAATTTCTCTTATGCATGGAATTTCGGAAACGGTCAAAATTCCAACAGTCAAAATCCTGCCAATGTTACCTACAACGCTGCAGGGAATTTTGGGGTGCAGCTTACCGTTACAAATACCACAACGGGTTGTGTTGCCAGTTATACGGATTCCATTGTTGTGAGTAATTTCCAAGCCGCAATTACTGCTCCAGCAGCAGGTTGTGTTGGAACCGCAATATCTTTTCAAGATAACTCTACAGCCGGTGCAAACGCTTGGAGCTGGAATTTTGGAGGTCAAGGTAATAGCGCACAGCAAAATCCCACCTTTACATTCAATACCGCAGGGACCTATACGATAACACTAACTTCTCAAAATACCGGTTCAGGATGTACGGATAATGTTACACAACAAATTACGATACAAAATAGCATTACTCCTTCTTTTACCGCAAACCCTCTGACTAATTGCGCCCCATCTGCGGTAACATTCACAAACACCACCGGTATAGCTGGAAATTATACGTGGAATTTTGGCAATGGTCAAACCTATACAGGTACCACGCCACCCCCGCAAGTATATAATTCAAGTGGACAGTATAACGTAACACTTTCTGTTAATACGGTAGCAGGATGCACAGGCAGTACCACTCAAAATAATTACATCAACATCGTTAATATTGAAGCTGGTTTTTTTGCAGATGAACCGGGAGGTTGTACGCCACATACGGTACATTTTACGGATACATCATCAAGTCCTAATCCTGCAAATCCTATCGTGAGTTGGCAGTGGAATTTTGGCAATGGACAAACATTCAACGGACAAAACCCACCGAATCAAACGTATAATTTGGGATTGTACGATGTTACCCTAGTGGTAACGTCACAGTCAGGGTGTATTGACACCATGTTTATGAATGATTACGTTACGGTTGGCGACATTGATTTAGTTGATTTTACGTTGAGTCCATTGGTGACATGCGTTAAACAAAACGTAAACTTCACAAATGGTACGGTGATTTCAGTTCCGCATCAACCAAATGAAGTTACATATTTCTGGGATTTTGGTGATGGAACTTCAACGCAAGAAAATCCTACACATCAATTTACGCAAGATACTGGGTATATCTCTGTTCAATTAATTGTGGATTTCCGAGGCTGTAAAGATTCAATCACTATTGATTCTGCGGTATATGTGTTGGCTCCAATTGCTCAATTTAATCCCTCTCAACAATTAGTGTGCAACCCAGGAAATTTTCCAGTGAATATTACATTTACCGACAATGCGATCCATGGCGAACAGCCCGACAATGTGAGTATGACATGGGAGTGGGGTGACGGAACTCCGAATACAAATATCGGAAATGCGGTGTTAGATGGTGTGAATAATGGAAATACGGCCCACAGCTTTGCAACATACGGGTCTTATACAGTAGAGCAAGTAATTCATAATTACACCACGGGTTGTCATGATAGTATTACAAAGACAATAAATATTTCACAAATCGCTGCTCAGTTTACCATGTCGAATGATACGGTTTGTAGAAATGATAGTTTGCTACTTTTTAACGCCAGTACTTCTTGGAATGCTCATCCATTGACCAACTGGTCTTATGCCATGGGGAATGGACAAACGCTTACTTCAGGACCGAATCCAGCGTATGTTTATACTACGCAAGGTCTTTATAACATTACGCTTACCGTAACAAATAGTGTTGGATGTACCGCGCAAATTATGCACCCTGTGCGTGTATTGAACATTCCTTTCCCAATTATTTCTGCGCAAAATGCAGTGGGTTGTTCTCCCTTTCCGGTTACCTTCACAAACAGTTCATTGGTCGTTGGAAATGGTATGCCATTGTCATATTTTGTAACCACCTTCTCTGATGATAATAGTTCTGTGACCACGAATGCTGTGAATCAGCCCATAAATCACACATTCAATGGTAATGGGACGTACTATGCTACTATGGTAGTTTATGATGTGTTTGGTTGTTCTTCAACTCCGGCTACCGTACCAATAACTATAACTAAGCCAACTACTAATTTCACGTTCCCATCGGTAGTTTGTGCATCAGACACTAACCTCACATTAAATTCATCCACTGGGGTAGGTAATTTAACCTATGCCTGGTATGTCAACAATCAAGCGGTTGGAACGGCACAGGATACAGGCATTGTTTCTGTTGTTCCGCCGAATCTTCCAGTGATCCAATTAAGTAGTAGTTTTAATTTATCCCTCGTCGCTATTGATTCCAATGGGTGTGAGGATACATTAACCCAGTTAGTTACTGTTTCTTTGCCGCATGCGATTCCAACCTATAGTTTTAGTGGAGCAGTATTAAATGCTAATGGTGAGTATGCGTGTCCACCTTTATTCGGTACCTATCAAGATTCTTCTCAAGCTTATGGAAATATCACCGCATGGAACTGGGGCTTTGGTGATGGAAATAATTCAATTTTAGAAGACCCAAGCAATACCTTTGTCGTTAATGGCTCTTTTGATCTTACGCTTCAAATTACCGACCAATACGGATGTGTTGATGACACAACGGTGGACAATCACGTAACGATAGGAGGTCCACAAGGGGTTCCAGGTTTTGTTCAAAACCCAAATCTATGCGCGCAAGGTGCCGCATTTCTGGTACAAGCTCCGGTAAACGTAGATAGTTTAATTTGGAATATGGGTGATGGTAATTTTGTTTACAACGAAACCAATTTTGTCTATAATTACGAAACTCCGGGTTCCTATCAGGCCTCCGTTACGCTTATAAGTCCGGATGGGTGTGAGATAACCACTATACTTGATTCGGTTACGGTGTTTGACGACGGATTGGATGCGGATTTCACCGCGAATCCTATGCTTGTGGATCAAAACGATCCGGTAGTTTTTACAGACCAGTCAACCTTCATCGCTAGTCCGATTGTGAGTTGGACCTGGGATATTAATAATGACACTACATATACCCTAAATAATAACGGTGATCAAACAACCAGCTTTGGATTAAGTGGTCCTTATACCATTACATTAACCGTAGTCGATCAACAGGGATGTGAGGATTCATATTCATTAGTAATAAATGTAAAAGATCCTGACTTAATTATTCCAAATGTGATTACACCGAATGGGGATGGTGTAAACGATGTATTGGCTTTATCTGAACAGTTTTTCAAAACGTATCAAGTACAGATTTTTAACCGTTGGGGCCACTTGGTTTATATGATTAAGGATCAAACGGGTATCGCACTTTGGGACGGAGATACCTCAGAAGGTGTTCCGTGTACGGATGGTGTTTATTTCTACCGAGTCATTGGAGAAATGCTTGGAGGTACGGCAGTGGATCGAAGTGGATTTGTAACGGTTATTGGTTCAAAGTAAACCCAAGCGTTTAGCGTTTTCGTACCCTTCATCGATATCAAGATTAGAAGAGGTAGCCGCTTGAACCGCTAAGACATCACAACGCTCATTCTCCGGATGACCGGCATGCCCTTTAACCCAATGAAATGTGAGTGTATAGTTTGGGTGTAGTTGAAGATATTTTCTCCATAAGTCTTCATTTTTCTTTCCTTTGAATCCTTTTTTCTCCCAGCCCCATACCCATCGTTTTTCAATGGCCTCAATTACATATTTTGAATCCGAATAAATATGAATGGGGTATTTGTTTGTATTAACAAGTTCCAATGCATGAATAACCGCCCATAATTCCATCCGGTTATTGGTCGTGAGTCTGTAGCCCTTGGATACTGTTTTCTCGTTGGTTCCAAATTTCATAACAATACCAAACCCACCAGGACCAGGGTTTCCTCTCGAGGAACCATCTGTATATATTTGTATGGAATTAGTCATGCTTTTTTACTCTATGGGATTGATCTTTAATAAAACTTTTCCACCCACTTCCTTTGGATTTGTTGTGTTCACCCACTCCTTTAGAGAATACGTGACAAACCGCAACCGCTAAACCATCCGTGGCATCTAGATACTTAGGCATATCGTCAAATTTTAACAGCGATTGCAACATCGCAGCAACTTGTTCTTTAGAGGCATTTCCATTACTTGTAATGCTCTGTTTAATTCTTCGAGGGGCGTATTCTTCAAAGGGAATATTATGATTCAAACATGCCGCAATAGCTACGCCTTGTGCACGGCCTAATTTTAGCATCGATTGTACATTCTTACCGAAAAAAGGTGCTTCAATAGCCATTTCATCTGGTTTGTACTCTTCAATCAAGCCATTTAAACGTTCTAATATGCGTTTTAACTTGTCGGGATGGGA
>Ga0315908_10002306_pt1 | contig 14008 bp, 5 predicted proteins | sample LakEriMetagenome_12_FD_203520 | JGI IMG/M metagenome (GOLD analysis project Ga0315908, IMG submission 203520) | Freshwater fungal communities from buoy surface, Lake Erie, Ohio, United States - Buoy 4 MA124 | ecosystem: Environmental > Aquatic > Freshwater > Lake > Lake biofilm | place: USA...
CTCTATAAACATCTTAAGTATATTCCCCATATAATTAATAAAATAATCCAGTTTCAGGTTTTATTTAAATATCATTTTAACATAATAATCTTAAACATAATCTATTTAAAGCATCTTAAAATATTTTTAATTCTTATTATTCATTTTAACAGAATATTAACAACTCATCTTATTATTGTTTTGATAATTTAACAAGGAAATTTCCATTCATTTTTTAACAAATTTTATCAAAATCATTTTTTTCAACTAATTCATAAATGTGTTGTATATGTTTTAGTTTTATTTTTTCTTATTTAAAATTCAGACCGAAATTTGGAATTTAAAAGCTTTATAAGAAATCAAACAATTAAATATCTTCAATTTAGCTAGATTAGCTTCTTTCTAAACTTTTTTTTATTTTAGAAATAAACTAAACAACTATATGAAATACTTCTAAAATATTTTTACAATTCTCATTATTTCTTAAATCTATATATTATAATGGATTTTCATCATTCATTTTATTTATTTCATATGGTTCTTAAGTTATTGAATCTTTTATTTAATAAATATTAATTGATTTTATTTAGCCTAAATATCTAAACTATTTCATTTATAATTTTTCAATATGATTTTCATTAGTCTCAGCTATAGAATAAATTAGCGAAAAATATTTTTTATAAAATTCTTAAGTAAATTCTTAATAATCAAATATTATTTCCTATTAATTTTAAATTAAAATATTATAATTAGCATATTTTTAAATTAGTTCAACTAATAAATCATTCTTATTTTCAAATACTATAGGTTAAATAATATTATCTTTATTTAATAATAAGAATATTTTATGTGGAAAATTTTTAACAATCTATTTAAAATCAGATTCTAATTTTTTCAAAAAGTTATTATATTGGGTTATTAAATGATTTATTAAAAAATATATCGTAAATCCTCTTGAAGATTCATCATTTGAATAACAGAATATTTCTATTTTTTAATTATCCATTTTTATATCCTCTAATTCAATTTCAGCACAAGCATTTTTTAATTCAAATTTACCACTATTTTTTTACTCTTTAAAAAAATCATAAACACCTTATAATTACAAAAATTCATTTTACAAATCATTTTTTTAAACGTATTCATTTAAAGTTTATTCACTACTTTCTTATATTGTAATTTTTTCAAATAATCTATCATTAAAAATTTTTATCCAATTTTATATGGGAAATAATTAACTATAAATTTAAATTTAATCTTAATATTAATAAATATTCTTTAAAAACTCACTTTCTAATCCTTAAGATTTCAATATTAAGTTTTCTAAAAAATCTTTGGTATTAATCTTTTTTTTTAATCTACAATATATTTTAAAAATTTAATATTTTTAAAATTATTCATTTTAAAAATTTCCGTTTAAAATTGCTTCTCTTATATCAAAATCTTATGATAATATTATTTTTTAAGTTTAAATTTCAGTATATTATCTAAGATTGCCTAATTAAGTATGATTAATAACTAATTCTTCAAAATATTTTTCAAAGTTAATTCTATCTTAATCACTATTTAAAGTTAAATTATGAAGATTTTAATTATTTTCAAGACTGCAATAAAGAAAATTTTTAACAATTTCTAAAACAAAAAAATTACTAATATTATGATCATTTTATTATAAAATTGTTGATAGTAAATTCCATGCAGCAGATTATTAATTAATCGTATTAGATGGTTTTTCATAAATTTACATAAAAATTTAACTAGGATCTGAACAATTAAATATTTAATTAACTAGATTTTATCCATTGTGAATCTTCTTGATGGTATGAACATAATAAGTAAGAATAGTATGAATGAAAATTCTACCAAACAATAAAGCTTCTTTAGATTTAATTGATCTGATATTCTGATTATAAAGAAATGAAAAGAAAGTTTAATAGCCTTTATCAACAGTTTTCCTACTCTGTATATAAATATCAATATTGCATTAATCTGATTAATAGCCATATGAATTACCTCCTTATCCCATTGTATTAACATTACTTGTAGTTAAAATAGGTTCCTGCCTATTATCCAAGTTAATTGGAGGGAATAAGTCAGGACTATAATGATTTGCAATTTGAGGTGCGTTTCCACAAGTTGGACACTTCATTGAACCTCCATTGGGATAACAACAAGGAGGAACAAACCAAATATGAGGCTTTTATTAATTGCATTTCATGCATTTATATCTCCTTACGCTTCCATATTATAATGTCTCTATTTTTGCTTACATTATTCCATCACTATCAATTAAAAATGGAATAAAACTCTATTCAATTATTATTTGATTATTTATCAGTCTTTTGATTATGTTTGTTCCATCAACAATCTAAATCATTACTAATATCATTATAAAACTAATCCATAATTGATTATTTGCGGTATTGTTTCTTTATTTTAATTATTGATATAACTCTTCTATTTATTTTAAATTCCTACTATCAAATATTTAAGGTTGAATTTAATCAATAATACTATACATATTATTTATTTCTTATCTATTTTGCTTTAAAATAATTTAAGATATTATGCATATTAAATCAAATTTTCCTTATTTTTAATCATGTTAATTATTTAATACATTTTTTAGACTTTCATATCTATTTCTTTAAATATCATCAATAAATGCTTTTCCAACTATTTAATATTGTAATTCCCATAATTCCTTATCTTGTTCTAAATTTTAATTTTAAATTTGATTAAAAATATCTAATAATTAACTATATTATTGTAAATTATCAGCTCTTTCTTGATAAATAGTTTTAAATATTTATACAACTAAATAAGGAGTAACAGGATTTTAATTATTTCTTGAAATTGATTAATTTAAATGAGCATTAAGGACTCTTTTTAAAATTTATCTTCTCAAAACATCTTTTTAACTCAATTAAAGGAATTATTATACATCTCCTTAAATTAAATGCTGATTTTATATATAATATAATTGATGAACAAATTCACAAACAATCATACATGATTATTTTAAAATTAAAAATCTTAACATTTAGAAAAATGATCCTTGTTAATCTGAATAAACATTATTAAACAATTCATTTAATTAAATTTCACCTTATTCATCTATTTAAATTTAATTTTCATTTTCAAACTCAACTTCTGATATTTATCCTAATATATTAAGAATGTTTATTTGATTATAATATTTTTATTCTTCTATTATATCACTTATTAAAATGTTTATTGGGTCTTATAATTAAATATTTAACTATCTGAATATATTATTTATTTTTCTTAATTAATTATTATTGAAATAATCTAAAATATTACCATCTTATTACAAATTTTCATATATTTCGTTAATTAATTCATTACTTAAAATTCTTTTGCTAAAAATAAATATATGGTCATCATTTTTATTCATATTTTAATAGTTTATTTATTTTAACATAATATTTATTTCATTAAATATAATTAATAACAAATCTTAATTATTTTTATCATTTTCTTCATTTTTTAATAAACTTTATATTAATATTAAAGTTAATTCTTATTATTTATTAAGATTTATTTAAAATAACTATTATTTTATTATGTTAAAATTATTAGAATTGATTTTTTGAAATTAATTATTTTAATAGAAGTTTTATTGAATAATTTATTTGGTATTTTATCCTTGTTAAAAACAATCATTTATTTTAATAAATAAATTAAATTTAATAATTTGATTATAGACTTCTTCATCAAAAAATTCATATTCATTTTAACAAGATTAAATAATACCAACACATTAATCTAAATCCTTTATTACATCAATATTATTATATTTCTTAGACATTATTAATATTTCTGCTATTTGAGAAGTATAAATAATCAACTAACTCCATATTTTTTCAATCACTGACTAATTTTACTAAATTTCTTTTTCTTTATCACTTTCAGAATCCTCATTTATTATTATTTAAATATTATCGACATTAATTAATGAGTTTTTTTCTTAATCAAATATTTTATCAATGTTTTTTAATAATTATTAAGTAAATTAATATAATAATTCTTAATCAACATTGTTATCTTATTATATAATAATCCAAGCTTGACTTAATTTTTATAAAATACTTTCATTAATCCATAAAATTGAATGATAAGCTTTATTTGATTAATATTATTAATTATTTTTAATTAGGTTATTAATTATTTCAATTATTATTTAATTATTTGCCCAACTGTAATCGTTATCTTTTAATAAATTTAAGAAATATTTTTCAGATTAACTATTTTAAATCTCCTATAAATCTTAGTTTATGATATTTTAAATCATATTATTTAACATTTCAAAAACTAAAATAAACTATGGCTCATCTTAATAAATTATTTCTTCGCATTTATTTCTCTTTTATTTTCTTTCTTCTATTTTAAATTCTTAATCAAATTTTTCTAAATAAACTTTTTTGAAACTATCTATAGATTTCTTTATTAATTAAAAGAAAGGATAATTAATTTAAATTTAATCACAAATTCCTACACTTTATTTTGTGTCGTTAAATATCTAAATTAGCAAATTTGTTATTTAGTTTAAAAATATTTCATCACCAATATTAAAACCTTAAATAAATGATTCAATTACATTATTTTTTTCAGCTATATAAAATATTTTTAATAGAATTTATTATGTTTTTATATTAAGGTATTAGTTCAAAGTTGAAATAAAAGTATTATTTTGTCTATTTTCTTCTAATAAAATCGAAACATATTAGAACCATTAACAATCAGTATTTTTCTATTTAAATTTTTCACAATCATTATTAACCGATAATTCAATTTATTATTTTATCAAAATTTTTATATTTTTGTTATTTAAAATTGATTAGAAGTATTAAATTCTTTGCTTGATTTGTTAATCCGTTAATTAAATATTACCAAAATCTAAATTTGAGAATGCCTTTGGAACGTTTTCTTTAATTATTTTAAGATAAATTTGTTCTTTATCAAAAATTTTATTAATAGGAACTAAAAATTCATATACATTATCGTACATATTTTCAGGTGTATTACATTACTCCATATAAATTTATCGCCATTGTTTTTCAAAGAAAAATGCAGAAAAGTTAGTTTATTAATTAATAGTTTAAATAACAATTATAAAGTATTTTTTTTATTATATTTCAATTTATTTTTAACTTTCTTCCTAAATTATTTTTTTTAAATAAAGTATTTTGTTTTTAGAATCATATATTGAACAAACTATAACTAAAAATTATAATTCATTTGAATTAAAAAAATGACTAATTTATTTTGTCAAAGTTGTTTTATTATCAATAGCCTTTATTTCAAACTCAAGTATATTTTTTTTAAGGTTATCATTATATTTAGAATTAAATTATGGAGTATAAACAATTATTCTATTTTCTACAAAATTCTATTGATTATTTTAAATAATGATTTAGTCTTAAGGATTATTCAGATTAATCTATAAGCTATATAAAAATCTATTAAAATCGGTATGAATTTGTTTATTGAAATATAAATCTGTTATTTGATAATCAATTTTTTTCATGATTTCTGCTCTAAGTATACTACTTATAGTTGATAAATTGATTAATTCTTCAATACAAGATGTAAATACATTTTCTTTATCACTATTTTTGATCACAAGAGAAGTAAGAAAATCATCGTAATTTTATTTTTAAACTATAGGAATCATATCCTGAATCTAATAATCATATTTTTTTCCTTATTATCTTTAAAGAGGAGGTATTTTAATTTCACTAATATTTTGAATAAATTACTTAATTTCAATTTTGATTAATTCATCTTGATGAGAAAGGAAATATCTAAAATCAAGATACTATTTTTCAAATCTGTTCAATAAAGGTGGATCATATTTTTGTTGTTTATTATAATAAACATCTTTTTCTTGAACAATCAAGACAACTTTGAATTCATGATGCACTTTGGCTTTAATGGAATCTGATCCGATTGCTATTCTACAAAACTTTTTAGCTCCTAATTCTTCGAAATTTTAATTGAATAGATGATAAAATGATTGATATAAACTTTCTAAACTATACATAATAACTAAATATCCTTCTTCCATACAAATCAAAATGTCATTTATCATTTTTAAACTGCTTTATTCAGTAAAGTCATCTTCTAAATCACTTCCTTAAAATATTTTGTATTGTCTACCTTCACACAAACTTATAATATATTAAATTGCAAATTCATAGTCTTTCACTAAAACCATTTAGTTTCTACAGTTGTTGTCTTTTATATTTTATCTTATTAATTCTTTAGAATTTTAACTAGTCAGAATTTCTTTTATATCATTTTCATTATTCTCATCATCATTTGCTAAACTTAATTTAAATTATTATAATATGTTTTAATTATTTAAACCGTTTTCATTTAATTCATTTTCATCCCTTAATCCTCCAAAGTTTCTAAGAATTCCTTAGATTATAATTTTTTTCTGGACAACTAGATCAAAAGAATTTATATGATTTCTAAGATTAGTACATACAAATTTAACACAATTATAGAAATCTCTACTACCATGGAAGAATTTTTGAGTTTTTTTATTTTGGAAATAATTAAAAGAATCAATAGCAAGATTAAGGACTATTTGCTGATTTAAATTAGGGAAAATGATGTATTATAAAGCTATTGCAGCTTCTTTTAATTCATCTAAAGAAAGTTTAGGTCTATTAGCAATTACTACTCTATTCATTTTAGACTCATCTAGTTTCCAATTTGATAAAGCTACCATAGGCACTGATTTAGGATTCTCTAATATGCTATGAAGTATTTTTAAAGGGTTAGAAGGAGATGCCTATAATATTATATATAAATATATCATAATATCATTATAATTAATATAAATATAATAAATTTTAACAATTAATTAAATATTAATATATTTAATACCTCTGCAAGTCCAATTTCATCAAGAACCAATACTACAATACTTTCTTGTTTAATATTTTCATTTTTTTATATATTTTCCTTATTTAAGATAATATTATTTTGATCTTGATTATTAAATTAATCATGTTTTTGTTATTTCTCAGTCATAATATTTTTAATGGATTCAGCCTATTTAAATGCCTTTTCAATACTTTCAGAAGTAGAAAGCATAGAGCACTAATATGTTTTATACATTAGATTAGGTAATTTTTAAAAATAATTCAGCCTTGAATTATTACCCTTCATAGATTCATACAAAAGTTTAGTACATAAAGTTTTACTACTTCCTGGAGGTCCCACCATAATAATGGGAATATTATTTAAAACAGAAATTAAAACCATAAAAATATTTTCTTTCAATGTTGTCGTAAATGCTATTGATTGAGTTGAATCTCCATGATTTATAATATCTTATATTTTATTCATCTCCTCATCAACTTCATTTTTCACATTATGCTAAAATAACTATCGATTTTCTTTTAAGGTAACAGTTTAATCCAAATGCTCACATAATTAATATCTTATATCAGTATTATTAAACTTACAATAGTAACTGTAAAATACCGAAAATAAGAGACTTTATTCTTTCGTTTTTTTCCAATAATCTTTAACTAAAAAGTGTTTGAATACTTTTAAGAATCTAACAACATCTCTTAAACTTACAGATCTTGCTGAATTGATACTCCTTGTGAAATTCTAACACTCAAATATAGTATCAATCAAAGTCTATTAAAATTCTTAAAGGTTTATTTATTAATCTTGAATCTGATTTTATACCATTTTAGTTATAATGAGTTTCTCATCTTTCTGCTAAAGTTCTCCAAAATCCCATATGAAAGTATTCATGGATTCTGGGAGAGGATTAACATGATAAACTAATTTGGATGTTTATTGATTGCATCCTACAATTTTTAAAGAATCATCCTCCTCATTTTAATTGGTTTTAAATTTATAAGGATTAGCAGCAGCTATAGGCAGAATCATCTGAGGCAAATCAATTCCATTCAACTTTCTATCGATTAGGATTTCCTTCAATACTCCATCCACATTCTAATTAGTGTTTATTTCATCAAAAAATAAAATCAGTTTATATTCATTAAAGTTTTAATAATCCTAATTTTAAATTGTTCTAATTTTTTAAATATTCTAAATAATTTCAAGTTTTTAATAATTATCATTTTCTTAAGATATAATTAAATCTAATGTTTTAAAATCAAGCTAAATGTAATATATGATAGTTTCTACCCATTTGATGATGTCATTTTATAATAATCCTGCATGCACATTTAAAGTCAATACTGCTCCATTAGTAAGACATGACAAATATTTCACAATATAAGTTTTTCCCACTCCTGTCTCTCCCATTATTAAAGTAGGTATATTTGATTTTATCTTGATAAATAAAAAACAAATTTTCCTTGCTATCGATTTTGTTATTGCCATGTCTTAGTAATTGCTATTTAAATCTTTAATAACGTCTTATCTATTACGATCAGCAGTGCAAAGATTCAATAATACATTTTATCTCAAATAGTCTTTCTCAGAAGCTAAGTTATCCCATTCTATAAGTTTTTGTTTTTAGCTTTGATAATAATATTGTAAATATTTTGGGACTTGATTTAAATTATTATAAATTGGAACAAATGCACCGCTTTGTCCTATTGTTAAGAAAAACTATTAATTTTCTTATATTCCGTCATCATCCCATTTCTTTATATTGTTGTTTCTTTCTTCTAAAGCATCATAAAAGTCCTTCCTATTGAAATCGTCTAGTTAATTGTTGTAATTATTTGACATTATCTAACAAGAATAAGGGACACAAGTTTCTATTATTCCTTCAAATACATTTCGTCTTAAAGATATATCAATATTTGAAAATTATAGCATTTCAGGGTTCAAAAATACAGCATTGTGAAATTGATTTACTTATTTTACAAAGAATTTCAATACACATGTATAATGATAAAATGATGAGTTTTTATTTAATTTTGAAAGAAAGTATAATTTGAATAAATTTCTAAACTATTCAACAGATACTTCATTAATCATCAATTATTCTTCATTAACTAAAAAACTATTAAAATTATTTTTATCTTGATTAAAAATTGATAAATACTAAAAAGCAATTTGAATTTCGTTGTAATTAAGATCTGGAATTTAATTGTAATCATATTTGTTAATATTTGCTGCAATAATTTACTCAGTTTGATTATTTATGTTTTAAAATTAAAATAAGACACATTCATAATAATAATGTTGATTAGGATAAAACTCTTTCATATATGATAATTCTTTAGAAAGAGTTTCTCTAAATGTGTTTTAGACTTCCACATCTATTCTAACATCAGCAGGAATTTGAATAAATTAAGTAGAAGATACACCTAATCTTCTATTAACAAGAAGTTAAAATAACAAAGTATGAATGTCTTCGTTTTAAATAGAATAAATATTTAAATGAATGCTATAATTTTATTTATCTTCTATCTTATTTTTAATATTGATAATTAATTCCAATAGAGTAGTTTCCTTTTGAATAGGAATTTCTATTACTTACTTATTTAGCTCCTTGTTTATTTTAATAATGTTTTGAGTCTTACCTAAACCAGAATATTAGGAAGAGTGAAAGAAAACTTGTTGAAAATGGTCTAATTTAATGAATCTAGAAAGTTATTCAATGTTGAAATACTGATATTCCAATACATTAATAAATTAATGAATTATTTTAAGAGTATTCATGTTTTGGTTTTAAGATGCTTAATAAATTATCACTAAATCAATTATGTTTTCACTATACATTTACTCTAGAATTTCTATGAATTTACTTTAAATAAGCATTGGCAAATTCTAAAAAGAGCATATAATGAATAAAGGTTAAATATTTTAATCGTTAAATTTATATTTATTTTTTTTTGCCTCAATTGCTAAATTCGCAAATAATATTAACTCATTAATATTTGTATATTTGCTACAAAACATCATTTGCCATGAGCTTGGCTTTTAATTGTGAGATAAAAACATTGTTAAAATAGTTTTCCATATTTAATTTTCATTTAAAATTCTTCTACATTCTATTTTCTTTCCATCTGTCACTGATTGTAATTTTTCTGATTTTTAAATTATTTATAAATTTGGAAAATATAATATTGTTGATAAACATCTTGCATAATGTTAAATTCTTTCTTCTTAAAATTCATTATCTAAAATTTATTATATAAATAAAGATTGATCATCTATTTTCTGACTATTTATTGAATTTACAAATCTATATATTTCATTTAAACTATATGTGCTATCCATATTTTAGTTATTACCTAAATTTTCTATTATATCATCCATATAATAAAATAATGCTGGAGGAACTAAATTCATTATAAAATATTGTTATCTTATATACTATAAATCTAAATTATTTATTAGGTCTAATTATTTTTGATGCTCATTACACGTTCTTAATTCTTCTAAAACATTTTAAAGATTATTTCTAAAAATAATCTAAACATTTTTATAACCTGCATACCCTGAATTTTTTAAATTTTCACATAATTCTAAAATTTCTTAAGAAAAAGTAAGTACTTGAATAATATTTTAACAAGTTTCTTCTTTGGTTTCTTAAGTTTCATTTTTCATTTTCATTAATCTATATTTATTACAAATCAAATGAAAATCTTTATTTTAAATGGGTATCGTATCTTTATTTTATGCCTCATTTCAAGTTTAATAAGTTAAGGAAGATTTACTATCAACTTAAATATTTATAGTAATTATTATCAATTTTTTGAAGCTCTCAATTTATTAAATTGTTTGAGCTGATCTATCAGATTAATTTTATATTCTAAATTTTATATCATCTAGATTGTTATTGCATAAATCAATAGATTTTTAAAGGTTTTTTTTCTCCAAACAATAATTCTAATATAATTAAAATCTTTATTATAAGCAACTAATTAGATTATTTTAAATTGTCATGTAATTTTATGGTCCTAAAATTAGACGATTAAATGCTTCTCTTACTTCCATTAAATCTTGTATTAAAATATCTGTACTTTCAGATGTATCATCAATAATGTCTATCAAATCTTCTAATTTAATATTTTTGCTTCTTAAATCATTTAAATATTATATTAGTTTTTAAGATTTTTCTACTATTTAGCTTATTGTTTTTAAATCTTATAGTTAGTTTTAATCATAAATCATCTAATCTAAAATTTAATTTATTTTTAAGCTGAAATCTTTGAATTTATAATTTTAATTAATTAATGTTAAATTAATTTATTCAATTATTTATTATAATTATTAAAGCTAAATAAAATCTTATTAAAATTAATCTTAAATATTTAAAATATAAGCTGTTTAATAAACTTATTAAGGAATATCTTTATTTCTTTAGAATATTATAAAATCTTAAACATTTTAAAAGTAAGGATTATTTTATTATAACTTAGGTATATTTTGATTGTTTTTTTCATTAAAATATTCTATAATTTTATCAATCAAATTATAAATATAATTGATATCAACTTATTCTTTTAAATTAAACTTTAATTTGAATTCCCAAATATTTATTGTTTATTCTACATAAATTTAATCTTATTCTGTATTATATTTGTCTAATTTTATAATATAATCTTATAATTAAAGTTTACAATTTTCTATAGCTTAATTTAATTAGTCAGCATCTTAATATTATTTACTTTTTAAATAATTGTAAACATAATTATATACTAAAGTATTATCGAAAATATCGTAAAGAAAGTCAAAACAACTATAAAATGGTAATTTTAATTATAGATTATCATTAAAATATTATGATGATTCTTATTCTATTTATTTTTTAATTCTTTCTTATAATTCTTATAATTCTATTGATTCTTATTAAATTTAAAATTTTAAATTATTGTCTTTATCAATTTAAAGATTTTCAATAATATAAATAAACTTTTTCAGTCCATATAAATGAATATTATAATTTTTAATTTTTTACTTTACTTAATTAAAATTTATATCTTATAAATCAAAGCCTATCATTTGAGAAAATTTTTTTAATTCATTTTCTTGAATTTTCAAAATATTTTTTAAACTTAAAATGGTAATTTATCCTATCCGTAAATTATTTATATCATTTCTTATAATTTAAGTTAAGTTTTGTACATTTTCTAATTAGTTTAAAATATTATTGTCTATAATTATTTAAAAAATTAAACTGAATTCCTAATTTTAAATTATATTTATATCTTAGAAATTCATTTAACTTTTATTTAAAATTACATTTATTAATTATTTAAGAAAATATTATTTATTTTCTTCTGTCTAAATTTCATAAAATTTTGATTTCATTATTTATTAAAGTAATTATATGTAAAATTGTAAATTAACAATTTAATTATGAAGATAATCCTCTTTAAATCTAACAATCTAAATAAAAAGTTCATAATTATTAATTTTCAATTTTAAATCTAATATTATTTAAAATAATTTCATTTCATTAAAATTGTTTTTTAATTTTTAAATAAAATCCTAGGCTTATTTTAGTCTATTGGATTTATATTATTGATATAATTAAATATTATTCATAATATTTAAAATTTTTTCATAATTATCATTCAATAAATTATTTGATTTTTAGCTTTTAATAAATTGATTTAGAATTAAATAAATGTTAATATTTAATTCTTATTAAATCTCCTCTTTAGAAATTATATCTAAAATCAACATCATCAATTTTTAATCATATTGTATTACATCAATAAAATCTTCAGATTTTAAAAATATCTATTAGTATTGTTAATCTAATAAAGGGAATAATTTTATTGATTGATCTCTGTTATTACTGTTATGTTTAATATTTTATGACAAATTAATAAGAAAGTTTTACAATATATTCTATTAAGGTGAAATTAATTTGAAATAGTAAATCAATTTTTATATATTTGAAATATCTAATAATTATATTATTTAGTAAAATAAACTATCTTTAATATTTTGATTTAAATTCTCAAAATTTATTTATTCTATTATTTAATCAGTTGGAATTTTATTAAATGAAAATTAGAATTAAATTTAAGTTAAAAATTAGATGTACTATTCTTATAAAATTAATAATTCTATTTCTTAATATTTTTAAATAGAAATTTTGATTCCTTCAATTACCTATTATTTTTATTCTGAACTTAAAACTTTAAAATTATTATATTCTTATTATAACTCTTAAATATTAACATTACATTCAAATTTTTAATTATAATAATAGTTATTTTTTTATTCAATATTTAAATCTTTTAAATTTTATTTGTATATTAATTTGTTTAAGATAGATATATTTTCTTCTTTTTAGAAAATATTAAATTATAAAACTTGATTAGATATATTATTAATATATTATTCAATGAATTTTTTTAAAGTATTCAAAAATTATTTAGGAATAATTAATATGTTTTTTAAATAGAACAATGAGAATTATTATAACCTATTGTTAGAATCATCCCTTTAAAATCCTTTAAAAAAATCAGGAGTATCAAATATAATTCTTGAATGTTAAGACATTTATTTTTGATTTCTTTCTATGTTTATATTAGCTATACTCTTCTAAGATTAATTATTTTAATCAAAATATGTGATTTCATAATTGTAAATAATTTTATCAGTAATTTAATAATTTAAATGATAATAAAATATTTTAGTTTCTGGAATTTTAAACATATAAATAGGATCTTATTTTATTTCTTCATATCCCCATTTAAATTTAAGAAAATTATATTTTTATTCATAAAAAATTAATCTAACATATTCAATTTAATCAAAATATTTATAATAACAGTAAAATGTATAAGTACCTTCATCATATTCATTTTTTAAATTTTATTTATATTATTAAATATTTTCATGGTCAAGGAATACATCCTTTATTTATATTTTTCTTTATTTAATTAAATTAATAATTTAAATCTGATTTTGACTTTATTAATTTTAAAATTTATCATCTTTTTTAAATTTATCATTATGTTTTTATTCAGCTTATACTTTAATATATTATTATTATTTTGTATAGGAATCATCAACTTATTTTTAATCA